>OJCB01000899.1_pt1 | contig 10641 bp, 9 predicted proteins | sample 1591501 | NCBI WGS metagenome assembly OJCB01 (sample SAMN05416813, study PRJEB24817) | seawater metagenome | isolation source: Sea water | place: Canada:Atlantic | collected 2013-07 | reverse complement strand
GATCAGCCTCGGTCTCGTGGGCTCGGAGATGTGTATAAGAGACAGCCCGAAGGCGACGGGACGATGTTCGACAACACGATGCTGTTCTACTTTCCTGACGGTGGCGAGACACATCACAGCCACGGCTGGGAGTTCCCATTCGTTGTCATGTCGGGCAGAAACACCAAACTCAATTTAGGACGTCGCTACATCCGCCTCCCCTATCACGGCAATCAGGGTCATAGGACCCTTGGCAACTGGTGGACCTCGATTCTCAACGTCCATGGCAATCCAATTGAACACTACGGAGACTTTGATTTGAGCCTCAAGATGAATCAAGCGGGTGCAATTCCACAGCTCCTCAGCTAAGCCCACATCAGTCATCAAATTCATTTTCTTAATGCGTATGAGAAAATATATCAACAGCGCGGCGAGGAAAGACATCGCCAGACTCAATGTGCACGGAAGCCTGGATAACTCCTTTCGTTTCCGGCGCCGGGGAGACCTTAAACCTCAGGCTCTTTAGCGTTGCGGGCGGACGGGAGGATATTGCAGATCTCGATAGCGCCCTTGGTTTCTCCGAAGCGGCTCCCTTCGACCAAGGTGGAAGCCGCGCATTTCTGGTGCAGGCGTAGATCTGGGCGCGACGGAGCGCGTTCCGGACCAGCCTGACATTCGCATCGGGAAGAAGGGAGCTTAATCCGAGTGTATTGGAGGGTTCAGCCCTCCCCGCTCCGCTACGGGCTTCGCGTGCGCTGTCGCGCCTGAACAATCGAACCAATTCACTAATCGATCGAGACGATCTTCATCTCTTTCACGGTAATCGTGCTTCCGAGTGCCGGACCGATTCCGATGCGGCCAAGCATTTCTCCAAAATCACCATTAAGCTCTGCTTGGTCCTTCCCGTTCAACTTTACGGAAATCTTCTTCGGGAGGATGTTGATCTCAAAGTCGTAGAACGTGTTCTTAGCAAGTTCCCCTTTGCCTCCCATTGCGTTTCTCTTGCCGGTTGACGGGTCATGAAATCTTAACTCCGAAGGTTTCACCTCCCAGTTAAAAATCAGCATGGTGTGATCATCATAATAGAAGCGGATATTATTGCTGTCCGTTTTCACGCGAGCCCGAACCCGAAATGGTGGGCGCAGTGTTTTCTTCGCATCCACCCAGGGAATTTCGCGGTTCCCTGCCTTCAAAACATATCCATCTGCTCCTGTTTCGAGCGAACAGTTCCTGACCTTTTCAACACTCGCTCTGCTCCGGAACTCCCAGAGAACATTCTCGATTCCCGGATCAACCTTCGCAACAATGACGCTTTGCTTTTTCAATTCCGCATACTCTTTTCCCAGTTCCCCTTTCCTCTTCGAAAGAGCAAGTGCTTCGTTGAGCTGACCAGCCTTCGTCAGCTCTTTTACTTTTGCCTCAAACTTCGGAAGAAACTCCTCATAGACGGAAAGCCGATTCGCATTCGACTCAGCCGTCAGCTCAGAAATCCGTTCATCGTAAATCTCCCGCAAGCGGTTCAGAGCCGGAAACTTTTTGAAATCGCGGGCAAACGTATCGGCATACTTCTTCCGCTCATTTTGGATCGCGAGCAATTCTTCCAGGGCACCCCGGGCCTGAGCATCTACTTCCGCTTTCTTGAGCCCCTCAAGATAGCTTAACTTAAACTCAACCAGCGCATTCTCCGAACGCCCGAGAGCTGCATTCAATTGCCGATCGATATCGTCTCCCTGCCCCGGGCACAGACCGGAGAGAAAAAACAAAATCGAGTAAAATAGAACAGCGCGAGTGAGAAGTGTCTTCATATCGGTTCAACTCATTCCCGACATCCTACACATCCCTACATCCCAAATCGAGCAAACGTTTGGAGAAATCCACCTCAGCTCGAACCGAGCTTTTTCGCTTGATCCACACTGGAGGCATCCAGCTTGGAAAATGGAACCGAATAGCTCTTTCCACCTTTCATGAGAAGTTTTACAGCTTCCCCGTTCAGGCCCATGAAGCGGGCCTCAATCTCTTTGCCATCCGAACTCTTCCATTTCAAATACTGCTCGCTAAGATCTCCCGCTTTGCCCGCACCCATTTCCACCATGTAAGCCTCTTCCTTCTCCGAAAGTTTTTCCGCATCAATCACCGCACCTGCCTTGATCCAGCTTTCTATTATTGCCAATTGATCCTTCGGCAACGGCTCCCCTTTTCTCGGCATGAAATCCTCTGCCGTCTTTTCCATCTGCATCTTTTCCAGAAAGGAACTCTCTCCGGGATCCCCCGGACGGATGATATTGAATTTTCCTACCTGGTAATCTCTCATCTCATCGAGATCATCCATCGCCAGATTGCCTTTAACCTTCTTTTCGTTGCTGTGACAATCCCAGCAATGCTCCTTCATAATGGGAAGGACGTCAGTTTTGTAATCAACTGCCGATGCGGAAACGAGCAGGCTGGATAGGAGGAATGAGAAAAACGTCTTCATGGATCTTTGCGGAGGATAACCGCTCATTCCACTTTTGTTACCCAATCTTCCTGTTCTTCATCCAGATAGACCTCTTCCAGGGCTTCTCTCGCCCATGCTTCCGAATCCCCATGCCTCCTTAACAAGCGAACGGCAACGACCTGCACGGGAGCGACATCGCTCCAGACGGTCTGGGCTAGAACCCTCCAATGCTCGCCGGGAGTGAATTTCTTTGGATTCTCCAGAGCCTCGCGACAGTCGTCGCAAATCAGAATACAACGCTCGTAGGCCGGGAGAGCCTCTTCGGGTGGCACCTCATAAGGAGTCAACTTTGCACCGGATGCCTCGCACACCTCGCATTTCGATTTGGCACGACGAGCCAGATCCTTGCCAAAACCCTGCAAAGTAAACTGTCGTGCCTGATATTCTTCGCGTCCTTTTGCCATGACTTTTAATTCTTCTTTTCGACAGAAAGACTCGAAACCTTTGGAGTGATGTCTTTGGACATTGATGTGAACAAGCCCCTGAAAGAACAGCGGCCAGCATACCTATCTCGTAATCTCCGGAACGGGCGCCCCTTCCGGAACATCCTCCCCTTCCCAATTCACCTTCCCATCTTCGTAGATCATAATCCTGGACCGGCTTCCTTCTGCCGGTTTACGGTTCTCTTTCGGGATAAACTTGCGATGCTCAGCAACCACTTCGGCATACTTTTCTTCGCCGGCCAGATTCTTCCATTCGTTTGGATCCGCCTTCATGTCGTAGAGTTCCTCCGATCCGTCCGCATAGATGATGTAGCGCCAGTCCTCAGAGCGAATCCCGTGATTGTCATGATTGTGCGTCGTAATGGCAGGATGAATCCGCTTAGCATTGGAATCCTTCAACTGCGGCATCAGCGAATGTCCCTCGAGGCCCTCGCGCTTCGGCAGCCCACATAACTCTGTGAGTGTTGGATAAATGTCGAGCAACTCGGCAGGCTTTCCGCAAACCTGATTCGGGGTTACTCCCGGGCCGGCAAAAATCAAAGGCACCCGGGTTCCATCATCCCACAGAGTGTTCTTTCCTGTGATTTCCTTTTCCCCGATGTGCCAACCGTGATCGGACCAGAGAACAACAACCGTATTGTCGGCGAATCCATTTTCCTCCAAAGCATCCAGGACGCGCTTCACCTGACTGTCGACAAAACTGGTACAAGCAAGATAGGAACGAACCAGATTCTTCCACTCTCCTGCGTCTTCGAGAAACTCCAGGCGGGGCTCCGGCAGTTTCCAGTGCATGTACCAGGAAAAGTGCGGCGTATCTTTACGATCATCTCTTTGGATCAATGGAAAAGCGGTCTCTTCCTCCGGATGCATGTCGAACCACTTCTGTGTGGCGTAACAGGGAACGTGCGGAAGGAAAAAGCCACACGACAGGAAAAAGGGTTTCTCTTTCGGCATCGCGTCGAGTTGATCGACAGTCCAGGAAGCCACTTTCCAGTCACCTTTGTCTTCATCCTTGTGAGGAAAAGTTCCCCAATCGACCAGACGGTGAGGTTGCGGTGTATTCACCAGTTTCTGTTTAGGAAACGGCTTCCCACTCGCGCCGGGTCCGACATGATCCCACTCGGCTTTCTTCCTGCCATATCCACCATGGTAAATTTTTCCGGCGGAATAAGTCGTGTATCCATTCGCGGCAAAATGCTGAGGCAGCGACACTTCTTTTTCAAACTCAGGAAGCTCACGAAACCACGGAGCCAGCCCGTAAATCCCGGTCGATCCCGGACGTTTTGAAAGCATCAAACTCGTCCTTGAGGGATTGCATAAAGGGGACTGACAGTGAGCGTTCGTAAATGCGGTTCCCTTTTCTGCAAGCCCATCGATATTCGGAGTCTTGGCATTTGGGTGACCACCCAGATACCCGATCCAGTCATTCTGATCATCGATCGCAATGAAGAGAACATTTGGCTTTTCTGCGGCCGAAGTGAAAGACAACGTCAGTAACAAAAGGAATCCGAAACAAGATTTAATCGTAGACATAAGTGGGTTGAATCGTGGACCTTACCCTATTGAATCGCAAGCTCCCGTTTGCGCCTCTGCTGTCACCTTTATGAAACGATTTCTTCTCCTACTTCCGCTGTTCATTTTCAATCAACTGCCCGCCGAAGAACCGCCGGTCGCGACATTCTCAATTGTGGCAGTTGATCTGGAAACCGGGGAAATCGGTGTCGCGGTCCAGTCAAAGATCGTCGGCGTGGGTGCTGTCGTTCCATTTGTTCGCGCCGGAGTTGGCGCTGTAGCCACTCAGGCATACGCAAACGTTAACTACGGTCCTGCCGGACTCCTTCTCCTGAAAAGCGGACTGAATCCTGACGAATGCATCAAAGCATTGACGGGAAAAGACCGCGGCCGAGCTCATCGCCAGGTGGGCATTGTTTCTTCAGACGGGAAATCGGCGAGTTTCACCGGAACCGAATGCAGCGATTGGGCCGGAGGAAACGTCGGCCAGGGCTTTGCGGTTCAGGGGAACATTCTTGCGGGTGATGAAGTGGTTGAGGCCATGGCCAAAGCATTTGAAGAAACCGAAGGGATTCTCGCGGAACGCCTCCTCGCAGCCCTCGAAGCCGGGCAGGCTGCCGGAGGGGACAAAAGAGGCAGACAATCAGCCGCCCTCCTCATTGCCCGGGAAAACTGGGGATACGGCGGCAACAATGACCGATTTCGCGACATCCGGGTCGATGAACATCCTCAACCGATCAAGGAATTGCGTCGAGTCTATGAAGCGCATCGACGTCTCTTTCCCAGGCCGACAGGATAGTTGGGGCCGCTTACTCTTGCGACACTTTCACACAAAAGGTAAACTCTCCGCATCATGCTCGAATTCTCCGACGCACCCTACCACTTCTTTCCTCCCAAACCTTCACGCCCTCTGATCTGGCTGGGAAGGAAACTCAATCAGCATCTGATCCTTCCGGGATCGAATCATAAGATTGAGGAACTGCTTGTTGAGGGAGACAGCGACGCAATAAGAGAGGAACGATCTCGAGGTGTTCGGCACCTTTTTGTATTTAATCATCCCACTCACAGTGATCCTCAGTCGGTCACCGAAATGCAGCGACGACTTCCTGTGCCCTCATCGTTCATGGCCGCATACGATGTGTTCCTTCGCAGTAAAAAACACACCTTCTTAATGCAAAAGCTCGGTCACTTCTCGATCGACCGTGAAGGCAGCGACCGGAAGGCGATGAGCACTGCGATTGATATTCTGAAAACCGGTGACTTCGCCCTGAATATTTTTCCGGAGGGAAATGTCTACCTCACCAACGACCGGGTCACTCCCTTTCTCGACGGAACCGCCTTCATCGCAATCAAAGCACATCAGGCGCTTAAGGATGAGGGAGAAGTGCGCATCGTTCCTGTGAGCCTCAAATACACTCATCTTACCAACGTTCGACCGGTCCTTCTGGAACGACGAGATTTAATTGCCGCGGACACCGGATTCAAAATCAAAAACGACGTATCAGACGTGCAGTCCGTTATCGACCTGGGGATGCATCTCCTGGCGATCTATCTGAAAGACCACGGAATTTCGAGTGAGGATCATACCAATGACGAAGCGGGATTTCGTGAGTCTCTCAACGAAGTTACCCTGACCCTGATTTCGGATCTTGAGAACGAACTTGAACTCACTCCCTCAGAAGGTCAGGACCTGATTGCGAGGATCAGAAGTATCCGAACCAAGATTCATCAAATCCGGATTGATACCGAAACCGGCAATTCGCGCTCCGAAGAAATGCGCAAATTCGCCGACAAAGCTATTCTCGCTTTTCGAATCCTTTCCTATCTGGATCCTTACCTGACGGAGAAACCAAACCTCGACCGGCTTTGCGAAACCGCTGAACGGCTCGGTGAAGATTTCTATTCCAAAATCCTCACCGTTCATGGACCGCGAAGATCAATCATGAAAATTCACCCGAGCATTTCGGTTGCAGACTGTCTCGAAAATGTCGGAGGGAAAGCACGCGACGCAGTTGGGGCATTGACACCTCAAATGGAGAAGATTGTCCAGGGAGGCATCGATGACCTGAACGAGGCAAATGATGCTCCCGGAGCAAAGATGTTAGAAATCTGATTTAAAGATCGCATTAAAGCCGATCCTCCTTTCGCCGAAAGAGGACGATACTTTTCCCCACCGCGTTACTTCAACTTCTTCATCATGTAAGCGAACAAATCGCGAAGATCATCATCTCCGATTCCAACCAGCAATGCCGGCGGCATCAATGAAATTTTTGATGCTTCCAGTGATTCGATATCTCCCCGTCCCAAAGTCTGCACCTGGGCTGCCAGATCCTTCAGCTTCACCGTCTGCGGAGATTGATCAACCATGACGCCACTGAGCACCCTACCGTCTTTCATGGTCGCCACGTAGTTGATGTATCCTTCCCGAAGCTCGAGGCTTGGATTCACCATCGCGGGAATCCAGAAATCTGGATTCTGCCTTTCATAACCCGTCAGGTCCGGACCGATTTCGAGTCCCTTTCCAAATAGTTTGTGACAGGTCGCGCAACGGGCTGAAAATATCACTTCGCCGTTTGAGGCATCTCCTTTTCCGGCAGCCAGCACTTCCTTGATTCTCTTGGTCTCTTCCCCTAAATCGATTCCAGCTGATCCGGCCACAATTCCCGGCCAATGTTGTGCTGCATGATATTCGATCCCACTGTCACCGTGTTCGAGCATTAATTGAACCACGTCCGGAGAAACATCCCGGGATTTTATGATCGCCTTATCCACATGCTCCAACATCAACTTCGCCCATTCCGGACGACTCGCGAGGACCCTCTCCGCCGTGCTGCGGACACCATGCTCAGCAGGGAGTGTAGATCCGTAGCGTCCTAGAATTCCTTTGGCTACCTTCACATCATCAAAACGGGCCAGTGACTGCAAGGCGACACGCTTCAAGGCGCTCGACTGATCTAAGGCAAGCACACCGAGCAGGGTGGAAACAACCTTGGCATCCCCTGTTGCTCCAAGCTGACGAATCAATTCCGTTCGAACTCCTGTCGGCAATGTTTTGTTCATTACCGCCTTCTGCGCCTCGGGAATTGCGGCCGTTTCTCCGTTCTTTAAGCGGATCACAAGACCACTTTCTCCAAGCTTCTCCGAATACTCGCTTAGTGCTTTCGAGAGTTCATTCGGCAATTCCGGAGTTGGAGCGCCTTCGAACGCTGCCTGCATCGATTCCAGCAACATCGCTTTCGTCTTATCGTCGGATGCCTGACGCAACAACAATCCACAGCTCTTTAAATTCTCATCACCACCAGCCATTGCGTAGCGTTTCATCAAGCGACCGGCAATGATCTCCTGAAACATCGGCTCCTCCCAGGTCTCAACATGACTTGTCCAATCAGCAACATGGCGACGTCCCTTTTCGGAATGAGCTTCGACCGCCCACCAAACCATCAATGGTTGATTCTTGTCTTCCAAATCCTCGTCCCGATTGCAAAGCGCCTCGATCACCGGCAGAGCAATTTCCGATGGCAACCGTTTGGCCGCTGCGGCGAGTTGAACACGAACCTGAACTTCCGGCTCGCTCCGACTGATATCGACAAGAGCCTTCGCCAGGGTCTCTGAAGCAGAGCGTCTATCTCCAATCAGACGAACTACCCATCGGCGGACATCAGCATCTTTATGTCCAAGCCATTTCGTTGCGAGTTCGTCGCTTAGCCCGCCGAGTAAATTCAAGGCCCAGAGTGATTCCAAGGCCTCCTGCGCGGATGCACTATCAACCTTCTCCGTTAAAACAGGGATCACCGATTTTTCCTGTCTCCAACCCAATTCCAAAACAGCACGACGACGGACCCATCGATTTTCCTCTTTGAAAAGTCCGACCAATTCACTGGCAGGTCGCTTCGAAAGATCACCGTGAGTGTATTTAGGATTCGAGGCTTCCGGCTTTACCCGATAGACCCGCCCGCTCTCCTTGTGCCAGTCATCAATCGGGCGAACATGACTAAGCCGCGTGTCATACCAGTCCCCTATGTAGACGCAACCATCCGGCCCAACCCCTCCAAAAACCGGGCGGAACCAGCGGTCATCCGTTTCTACTAGATTTTCCTCATCCACCGTCTTGTAGCCCGAGCCATCACGCAGTCTTTCGCTGACCCACACAAGATTATGCAGTGAGTTGGGAGCGATGATTTTTCCTTCAAAAGATTTTGGATAGACTCCGCCTTCATAAATGCAGAAAGCCTGAGCGAAACGATTCTTGTCGCCCTCATGTGGCATGTGATTAAAATACCCGAAGGCATAGGGATTCGTCAGCGGGCCATGTTTCCCCCACCCCTTTTTGCCGTAGCTGCCCTGCGGATAATGCATCCCGCGGGTATCACCATTGTTTGTCCCCGAGAATACGCGGCCTTTCGCATCGATCTCGAGACTGAAGGTATTTCCTCCGCCTTCTCCATAGATTTCGAAATGCTTCTCGATGGGGTGATAGCGCCACACCATCTGTCCCTGCCAGGCAACCGTCTCGCCATTTGCCGGATTCTTCACCTTCCCGGTTGTCGTGCTTCCATTCACTCCGTAGAGCCAACCATCCGGTCCCCACTCGAGGCTGTTCATCACCGAGTGAGTGTCCTCGATCCCAAATCCTGACAAAACCACTTCAGGGTCTGAATCTGGAGAGTCATCTCCATTTTTGTCAGGATAGAAGAGAAGATAAGGTGGATTGGCGGCCCAGATTCCCCCGGCCCCGATTGCCACCGATGTGGAAATATTCAGATCAGAAATCACCGCCTTATGGTAATCGAGAGTTCCGTCGCCATCCGTATCTTCAAAAACGGTCACCCTGTCAATTCCTCTCGCACCATGAGGCGGTGGTGGCGGAACTTTGTCAAAGCGTGCCCGAAGATGGTTGTCGTACTCCACGATCTTCAGCCCCGCTGGAAACTGGTACTGCAGGTATTCAGAAACCCAGAGTCGCCCCCGGGAATCCCAGGTCATGGATAAAGGCTGCGCCACATTCGGCTCTGCGGCCATTGCCTCGATCTCAAATCCATCGCGAATACGAAACTCCTTCAAGGACTTGGCCACGGGTGTCGGCTCCGAACCGTCAGACAGTGTTCCTCTTCCTTTGTAGTTATTGATGATTTCGGCAACCTGGTCGCTGCCCGCCATCTTTTTCGACTTTTCGTCAGGATCCTGAGAAAAGCCGGAGGGCCCTGCCAGAGCAAGCGCCGAAAACCACAAAGCGAAGGTCAGTCGTGATAGTGAAATCATTGACTGAAACCATGCCCGAAACTTTCCGCATGAACATAAAAAAAACCCGGCGCATACAGGGACGCACCGGGTTTTGAAAGAAACGGAAAGGAATTCCGTTTAGAAAGGAAATTTCATTCCCAAGCGGACCATGGAAAAGTCCTGCAAATTGTCATCAGTGAATCCGTAAGTGTAATCAGCAAAAACGCCGACACAACCCCAGGACTCAAAGCGGACATCAACACCGCCGCCGATGTCCCAGGAAAACTCGGAAGCACCCTGTGAAAGAACACCCGGTCCACCGTGAATATAAGGAGCAAAAGAACTGCACCACTTCGACTCAATCGGGAAGCGATATACCAAATTGGCCATTCCAATCTGCTGGGAAACACCGGAACCGTGGGCCGTGTAGCTCAAATCAAAACCGAGATTTTCATTGAAGAAATATCCAAGGGCAACACCACCACCGACTCCGTTGTTCGGCACATTCTCAGGCCAGTAACCGGAACCATAGAGGCTCAGATCCCAACCGGCGTCAAAGCAATAGCTCGGAGCGGTTACGGTCTCGTTGGTGTACGAAGGATTCTTCGCGTCATGATATTTGTCTTTGTCCCATTTCCAGCCTGCCTGAACGACAGTAGAGAGCAAAAGAGTGGTGATAAGGAAAGCGGAAATCTTTTTCATGGTCCGAAAAAAGTTGTCTTAGTAGCGAATGCTACAGAATATTGCCAATCCGACAACCCTTTTTTTCGATTCTTTGCGTAAGCGGACTTTTTAAAAAACTTTAACATTTCTGCTGCCTTTTCCCTTGCCATTGTCTCGAAATAGAACACTTTTATCGCCCGCCGATTTCTTCGGCAATAATGGACAGATGTCTGAGTGGTTTAAGGAGCACGCTTGGAAAGCGTGTGTAGGGGTGACTCTACCGCTGTCTCTTATACACATCTCCGAGCCCACGAGACCGAGGCTGATCTC
>OJCB01000897.1_pt1 | contig 10666 bp, 9 predicted proteins | sample 1591501 | NCBI WGS metagenome assembly OJCB01 (sample SAMN05416813, study PRJEB24817) | seawater metagenome | isolation source: Sea water | place: Canada:Atlantic | collected 2013-07 | reverse complement strand
TGTATAAGAGACAGGTTATTTTATTGAATTACAAAAAAGACGGGACTAAGTTCTGGAATGAACTAAGTATATCTCCAATTGAAGAGGAAGGAACCTTAATAGGGTTTATAGGAATTCAGGAAGATATTTCGATTAGAGTAGAAATGGAAAAGACGTTACTAGAAGCAAAGCAAAAAGCAGAAAAAGCAAATAAATCCAAAGCAGATTTTTTAAATGTGATCAGCCATGAATTGAGAACACCTCTTACAGTAATGTTAGGTAATTTACCGCTATTAACTAATCCCGATGATATGCCTGATGGGCAAGAGATTGCAGAGATTGCATCAGATATTGAAGAAGCAGGTACGCATCTTCTAGGTCTGATTAATGAATTGTTGGATCTTTCTAAGATAGAGGAAGGACGTTTAGAACTACATGTCGAACCTTTGTATATCAGGGATTGTATTAAGGAATCCTTGGGTTTGGTTAAAGGTTTGATTGTGAAAAAAAAATTAGAGCTAAAGGAAGAAATCGAAGATTTTGGGTTTATTGGTGATCCCATTCGGATGAAGCAAGTTATTATAAATCTACTAGGAAATGCAGTTAAATTTACGGACAAGGGATGTATAAGTATTATAACTAAAATAGAAGGGAATAAAGCGCATTTAATAGTGAGGGATACAGGTTGCGGTATTAAAGAAGAATATAAGACTCAGATTTTTGAGGTATTCAAGCAAGTGGATAGTTCAGTTATAAGAGCTAGTAGTGGTTCAGGTTTGGGCCTGGCCATCTCCAAAAAATTGATCGAAATGCAAAACGGTACTATTAGTGTCGAAAGTGAGTATGGTGTGGGAAGCGATTTTTGTGTAACACTCCCAATACTTTGATAGGTTAATAAATGGATAATAAAAAGGTAATACTGATTGTAGATGACGATGAGAGAGTTGTCAAAATGCTCATTCGCAGGCTAAAAAAGATGGAATTCTCCATACATACAGCCGCTAATGGCAAAATAGGGTTTGAAAAAGCCATTGAACTAAGGCCAGACTTGATATTGTTAGATATCCAAATGCCTATAATGGATGGCTATACAACGGTGACGAAATTGAGGGAAGTGAGGTACACAGGATTGATTGTTGCTTGTACCGCTTCGGTGAGGGCTCAAGATACCAAGAAGGCAATAGAAAAAGGATGCGATTATTTTATAGCCAAACCAATAGCTAGAGATTTTGAAGAAACCATAAAAAAATTATTAGACGAAAATGTCGAGGATCTAAGAGATGAACAACCTAAGAATAAATGAATAAATTACTGATTGTTGATGACCAAATAGGCATTTTACAAATGCTAAAACGGAGACTAACTAAACTTAATTATGAAGTATTTACAGTTTCTAATCAGGAGGATGCTACGCAAGTTCTAGAAACAACGGAAATTGATTTAGTATTACTAGATTATATGATGCCGCAGATAACAGGCTTTGATCTATTTATGATATTTCATGAGAAATATGATATTCCTGTTATTATGATGACCGCCCATTCCTCTATTCATCTTGCGATTGAGTTTATGAAAAATGGAGGGGTTGACTTTATAGAGAAGCCATTAGATATAGATGTGTTGCACATGAGAATCGATAGGGCAATCACAAGCGAAAAAGCATTTAAGAGAGAATGCCTTGCTAAAGAAAAAGCAGAGTCAGCTTTAAAATTGGCAAATAAGACGCTAACGGAAAGAACAAAGGTTTTAAAATTAAAAAATAAAGAGTTAGATGCCTTTACGGCAGCTATTTCTCATGATTTAAGAGCACCTGCTAGAAATATCCATAGTTTTATTGGCTTACTCAAACGGAGATTAGATATTATCAACCAGGATAAGGAGATCCAAGATTTTTTTCATTTTATAGAACAAGGTTCTAAAAAAATGAATACGATGATTTCTGAACTATTGGAATTGGCAAAGACGGAAGAACTCAACAAGAATGTCCAACTTATCGATACAGATGGAGTAGTTAGAAAGATAGTGGACTCTATTTGTACCACAAACCCTGATTATCGAACGCAATTTTCAATTAAACCACTTCCTAATATAATTGGAGACCAAGTTTTGATTGAGCAAGTTTTTTATAATCTCATAGAGAATGCTGTGAAATATTCTCATCTAAAACCTGAGCCTGTTGTAGAAATTAGTTCAACAATGGAAGATGAGAGAATAGTGTTTGCCGTAAAAGATAATGGGATTGGTTTTGATATGGTATATGCAGAACGATTATTCGATATGTTTGTAAGGTTAGATGCTCAAAGCAAATTCGAAGGGACGGGTATTGGTTTAGCTAACGTCAAGAAAATTGTAAAACATCATAAGGGGGAAGTCTGGGTGCTAAGTAAAGAAGGTGTCGAAACCACATTTTATTTTTCAATACCGTCTTAAAGGTACGCAGCTCTTACCTAGAGTAAGTAAGGAAAACTATTTGATGAAAACTAACCTCCAGCTTCCAATAGTACTACTTTTTTTCCGGCCTTGAGTCAATCCATGGCCATATTGATTCCTGCAGCTCCTGCCCCAAAATACATAAGCCGCAGTCTATTGTATTCCCATTCAACAAGCTTTCGAGGTCTCGATGTATATTCTTTTGTACACTTCCGCTTCGGCAAGAGGCAGAGAAGGTAAAATGCTTAAATTGAGGCCTATCCAAACCTGCGCTAAAACAACTTCAAATGAAATGCTTGACGATTCTACTACTATTGGGTGTTCCCATTTTTTCCCAGGGGCAATCAGATGACTGGCGTTTGATTTCAAATGGACAAAAGATCTACGAACATGGGTATTGTGATCAACCCTATGTCGTAGTAACGGATGATGGCACCTGGGTTTGCACCTTTACTACCTCGCCAGGGGTTGAGGGAGATAAAATCCAATATATCGTCTCTACCTCCTCTTCGGATAAAGGAAAAACTTGGTCAGCTCCTTTAGAGATTGAGGTTGCATCCTTAGGGGTGGAAGCGTCATGGGCGATGCCTTTAATTACGGACTACGATCGAATCTATGTCTTCTATACCTTCAATGGGGATACCATCCGAAACTTGCCAGATGGGGCAAAGATGCGTGCTGATACACACGGATGGTATTGCTATCGCTATACCGATGATAAAGGAAAAACATGGTCTGAAAGGTACCGGCTGGATATGCGGAAAACGGCCTGTGACAGGGAAAACGATTTTTCAGGAGAAGTTCAAATGTTTTGGGGCATTGGAGAACCTGTCTCGAAAGGTCAAGATGTATGGTTTTCATTTACCAAATTGGGGAAGTATTTTCTGGAAGAGGGGGAAGGCTGGGTCTATTATTCTGATAATATTCTGACTGAAAAAGAGGTGTCGAAAATCAATTGGCAATTGCTGCCCGATGGAGACCTTGGCATTCGGAGTCCAAATTTGGGGTCAGTTCAGGAAGAATTTAATATTCAACCCATGAATATTGATAATGGACTGTATTGTGTGTACCGTACGACCTTGGGACAGCCCGCTCATTCGTATAGTTTTGACAAGGGCAAATCATGGTCGGAACCTGAGTTGATAAGCTACGCAAACGGATTACCGCTGCGAAACCCCCGAGCCTGCCCAAGACTATGGAAATGTAAAAATGGGAAGTATCTTCTCTGGTACCATAACAATGGAGAAAAGGGATTCAAAAACCGTAATCCAGCATGGGTGGCGGGAGGCGTAGAAAAAAATGGCAAAATTTATTGGTCGCAACCCGAAATATTCATCCATGGCCCTGACCGTTCTTATGAAACCGGGCGATTTAGCTATCCCGATTTAGTGGAAGAGGAGGGTAGATATTGGGTATCCACTACGCAGAAAACGACGGCAACTATCCATGAAGTTCCAGCCAATTTCTTTGAAATGCTATGGAGTCAGTTTGATGAGCCTAAAAGCATCTCCAGTGGATTTGTTGGAAGTTTCGACAAGCTTTCAGGCCGAAAAAAGCTAAAGCTCGCTGAGCCTTTAAATATGAATAATGGTGGTTTCGCCCTGGACTTTTGGATTCAGTTGGATGACTTCAAAGCGGCGACTATTTTTGAGGGAAAAGATGGCAAAATGAAAAACATGGAACTGACAGTGAGCAATGAAGGAATCCTCGAGTTTAGTATAACTAAGGGAGGCTATACCATGAAGCTGGCATCGGACGAAAACAGGCTGGAGAAAGGAAAAACGCACCATGTCGCCCTCTTAATCGACGCCGACGCTAAAATTTCGTACATGCTTATTGATGGTAGTATCTGTGATGGAGGCGGTAAGGAAATTTCTGGATTCAGTTGGTTTGATGATGCATTGATGGGAACGGAGATTGATCAGCTAAGGGTCAAGCGTTTTACTGGGGAAATTGATAAATTACGACTGTATGGACAACAGATGTTTACGAGCCAGTTTGTAAATAATTATAATGCGGAGAAACAGAAATAGTTATTTATTCTTCATTCCTTAGCGCCTCTATGGGCGATCTTTTAAGCTAACAAAGGCCACCGTCATATGCACGTAACCTCAAGCCTAATTAATTAAAAACCATAGTCACAAATGGTCGGAATTTTAGTAATTCTCATAATATCTTGGATCGCATTACATCTGATTGAAAAGAAAAACCTGCTATCCTTGGGAGTTCTCCCAATCGCGAAAAGATTAAAACAATTTTTGATTGGTTTTTTGATTACAGCGATACTTTGTGTCGGAGTGCAATATTTTGAAGCATTTTTGAAATCCTCCACTTGGGTTTTAAATGAAACCATCACCTCTTCAAGCGTTTTAAAAGCATTTTGGTGGGATGCGAGATCAGTACTAACGGAAGAATTAGTTTTTCGTGGTGCAATACTCTACCTTTTAATCCAAAGAATTGGTTCGAATAAAGCCATTCTGATTTCCGCTATCGCATTCGGAATTTATCATTGGTTTTCCTTCGGTGTTTTCGGGAATATTGTGGCTATGATTATCGTGTTTATCGGAACTGGATTAATGGGTTATGCTTGGGCATGGGCTTTTGCTAAAACAAGATCCATCCTGCTGCCTTTTGGGTTTCATTTGGGATGGAATTTTATTCATAACACCATTTTCTCAAAAGGCCCCTTAGGAGATTTAGTGCTGATTTCTCAAGGAGGCAATCAATTGTCGGACTGGACTTCTTTATTAAACTTTGTCTCAGGCTTGGTGCTAGTGCCGATTATCTTATTAATCTATGTCAAGTACTTTGTAAAAGAAGACACAGAACCACCAGCGATTATAGAATAGCTTAAACGCGGTACCAAGTTTAAGCTAAAAACGTGGAAGAAGGTTCGGCAGCCCACGGGCAGGTGCTGCTCTTTTTAGTGCGGAACTGGGCTTGAAAGCCAGTTAAACGTGAACTTCAATACCATGAACAGGAAAGAATTTTTAAAAAATAGTATTGGCATTGGCATTGGCAGTGGTTTACCGTTTTTAGGATTATTCTTGGAAGGTTGCAGCAATGCTTTTATTGATACCTCTTCACCAGGTGTTAATTTTTCTGGGAAGGTTTTAATTGTCGGAGCAGGGGCTGCCGGGCTTACGGCCGGCTATATCCTCCAACGCAACAATATTGATTTTGAGATAATCGAAGCCTCAGCGGTCTATGGCGGGCGGGTGAAGAGGACTACTGATTTAGCTGATTTTCCTATTGATTTGGGAGGAGAGTGGATACACGAAAAGCCCTCGGTCTTATCAGAAATTATTAACGACCCATCGGTGAATGCCAGCATTGATTTTGTCGATTACACACCGCAGACCATTCAATGGTATAAAAACGGCAAGCTGAAAGACCGAAACTGGACAAGCGGTTTGTTAAGCGAGCATAAATTCAAAAGCACTACATGGTTTGGTTTTTTTGAAAACTACATCGTTCCCAAAATCACCAACAAAATCAGGTACAACCAGCCCGTCAGTCAAATAGATTATTCTGGTGAACGAATAAGTGTTACCACCAATAATCGCACCGCTTACGAAGCCGATAAAGTATTAGTAACCGTACCTGTGAAAATTTTGCAAAGCAACATGATCGAGTTCATTCCTGCTTTGCCAAGTGAAAAAATAGCTAACATCCAAAAAATAAGTATGGATGCTGGACTCAAGGTTTTTATCGAGTTTAGTGAGCGCTTTTATCCTGATATGTTATTTTTTGAAGGGCTAATTTCTGCCTTTACGCAAGAGAATAAGAGTTATTATAATGCCGCTTTCGGGAAAGCCACTAACAAACACGTTTTAGGTCTTTTTGCCATCAATGAAAAAGCCGAAAAATATACTCGATTGGGTACTGATCAGGCCATTTTCGAAGCGGTCATGGCAGAACTTGATGAAATTTTTGATGGGAAAGCTTCCCCGCATTACCTTGGACACGTTGTGCAGAACTGGTCTGCTGAACCTTACATCCAAGGTTCTTATTCCGACTCGTTTGATGGCAATCGAAAAAGCATTGTGAGAACCATCGTTAAGCCACTTAATAACAAAGTATATTTTGCAGGCGAAGCCTTTTCCATCGATAACCAAGCGACGGTGCATGGCGCTTGTGAGTCGGCCTATAGTATCATGAAAGAAATGCTAATATGACTTTGTATTTTTTTGAGGAAACAACTACGAAAAAACAACTATGAAAATCATAAATTACCTTGTTCTTATCCTGGTCCTGCTAACGACCTATACCCCAATCGCTCTTGGCCAGACTTCGCCAGAGCAGATAAACTTTGTCAGACAAGGGGTGCAAAGAATGATATTTGACGAAAATCAATCCATTCCATTGGCTAGTCTTGACCCTAATAAGGTGATCGGATTATTCTCCATGTACCCTGCAACGCATTATGCTGACGAACAGGCTGATATTATCCTCCGCGATGGAAAGTTGGCCATTCAATCCAAAGAAGAAACCCAAACCGGAATTTGGTTCGGTGGTTTTAATCCTTTTGCCACCTATTCAATCGATCTAAATGCTTGCGCGGGTACTGGAGAGATGGGCTTTAAGTTTTCAGCGGCCGATAACCAAGAGCAGTTCTTTATCCTGATCGAATTTAAGGACTCCATGCTCACCGGCGTAAAACTCAGCGTGATTAGTAAGGCTGGAATAAGTATAAGAGTGGATAAATCAATTGCGGTTAACCAGCATGAGGAGAAGATGATGAAAGGTAAAATCATACTTCAAATGTTGGGAAGTGGGCTTACCCTATATTTGCAGGATCAAGGCTTACCCAAAGTAATTGGCCAAGCAGACTTTAATACCTATCTAGATTTACGGGAAAAGAAATATTTACATGCTTTCCAGTCGCAGCTTTTTGTACAACTAACGGAAGGGCTAGTGGAGATCAATAAGATTGAAATGGCGCTTAGTACCGGTATTGGATTGGCTGATATACGGGCGATTACCTATGAAAATGGGGATCCTATGCTGGATCAGGGGCGATTGTGGTATACCATGTCGATTCGTGGACGTGCCTTACCTCATCATATTCAAGGTGTATTTAGCATGGATCCTACCGTCTTTGATGTTAAGCTGGAAGGAATAATATTGTTTGATCGGGATGATGGTTTACTACGAAATGAGATTGCGTCTCATCTTTTTTATGATAGAAAAGAGGAGATCTGGCGTGGGTTAACGACAGGTTTTAGCGCATTTGCCAATCCTGATAAAGAAGAAAAGCAATTGCTTGCCATTGAGAGTAAACGGGATCCCCGATTTGGTTTCTCTATCATGAAGGCCGTTCCTTTTGGTATAGTTGGAGATATTGAAGATCCACATATTTTGTTTGATTCAGCAGCCAATAAATGGCGGATGCTTACTTGTGAAAACCAAGAAGGATATAAAGCGATTGTAATGGAATCCGATCACTGGAATAAGGGCTATAAAAGAATTGCTGGACCTGTCGAACATAATTCGACGGGGACATCCATTCAAAAAATAGGGGATAAGCTATATTGTTTTTCGGGTAGTTCGGAACGGAAAATTTTTATCTACACCTATCCTGACCTGAAAGAAGTAGGCAGTTTGAAGATGGACTTACCTCCCTGGGACAAGACATCCAGGACGAGGGTATGGCCAAATGTTGTTCAATTGCCAGATGGCTACCCATTTCGATATGTTGCCTTGATGATGGACCGCTTTAACTATCCTGGCCTGGAAGGGCCTAATTGGTCGTATGGAGCGCTTTATCTATACCATGGGCATGATTGAGTATAGCATTGACCAAGAAATATAGAGAAACCTATATGGAGAATTATGCAAAAGCTATCAAAAGCGGGGTGAAAGTCGGTGTGGGTTCAGATAACGTTGGTTTCCCTGCCAACTTTGCCGCCAATGAATTTGGCCAACTCGTCGCACTGGGTATGTCACCTATGCAGGCCATTCAGGCGGGCACAAAAGTGAATGCAGAACTACTCATGAAAGAAAAAGAAATTGGAACACTGGAAGTAGGAAAGTTCGCAGATATTATTGCCACAAAAAATAATCCACTTGATGATATTTCAGAATTGACAAGCGTCAAATTTGTTATGAAGGGCGGGAAAGTGATCAAGCATGAATAAACCTTCAACTGAAAATCTACCTCTTCTTCCAAGCTCAGTCGCATTACAATGGCTTTGGCGTATCATTTGAAATGGATAACACGCCTTATTTTGAAGCCTTTATAGAAAGTCAAAACATTCCCTGTCAATTATGATTTTTTGATACTGCTGGCCCAACAATCACAATGCAGTCTTTCGAATCTGGCAGGGCAATTTTGGGCGACCACCCTGAATACAATCCCAGCCTATGGATACATCTATCTATATGTCAAAAGGCGAAATCAGAGATGCTAAGACCATCATGTTTCTTCAATATGTTCGACTCAAGGGTTTGATGTCAAGTCTTCCCTGGCAATTTTTGTGCTCTAGTCAACTCAACACCTCCTTCACTACCGAGCCATGCACATCCGTCAAGCGATAGCGGCGTCCCTGGTGCCGAAAGGTCAATCTCTCATGGTCGAGGCCCATGAGGTGAAGCAAGGTCGCCTGAAAATCATGAACATGCACCGGGTTTTCGGCTATATTATAGGAAAATTCGTCGGTGCGCCCGTGGCTATAACCAGATTTCACGCCTCCACCGGCCATCCAAATAGTAAAGCAACGGGGATGATGGTCACGGCCATAGTTTTCAGGAGAGTAACGCCCCTGACAATAGTTGGTCCTTCCAAATTCTCCTCCCCATACGACTAGGGTATCTTCTAATAATCCCCGCTGTTTCAAATCAAGCACTAATGCCGAGGAGGCTTGGTCTGTATCCAAACATTGTTTAGTGATATTAGTGGGTAGATTATTATGTTGATCCCAACCTTGATGATACAATTGAATAAATTTCACGCCTTTTTCTGCAAGGCGCCGTGCTTGTAAGCAATTGGCTGCATAGGTTCCTGGAATTCTTGCCTCCTCTCCATACAGTTGATAAATATGATCCGGTTCGTCGGAGACATCCATAACTTCTGGGACAGAGGTTTGCATGCGATAAGCCATTTCATAACGAGCTAGCCGGGCTTGTAGTTCAGGATCACCCGTCTGTGCAAATTGCCCCTGATGCAAATCCTGCAAGCAATCCAACATTTCCCGGCGACCATTGGCTCCCATCCCTGCCGGATTATTCAAAAAAAGAACAGGCTCTTTGCCGCTCCGAAACTGCGTCCCTTGGTGTATAGAAGGCAGAAAACCATTACCCCACAGGCGGGCGTACAGGGGTTGACTATTGCCCCGTCCGCGAGATAACAGCACACAAAAAGCCGGCAAATCTTCATTATCACTTCCTAATCCATAACTCAACCAAGAACCGATAGAAGGCCTACCTGGCTGCTGTGAGCCCGTTTGAAAAAAGGTAATAGCGGGATCGTGGTTAATGGCTTCGGTATACATGGACTTAATAAAGCAGAGTTCATCGGCGATCCCGGCGGTATAAGGGAGCAGTTCACTTATCCAAGCGCCACTTTTGCCATGTTGAGCGAATTTAAATTTGGAGCCGATCAAAGGAAAGGAAGTTTGGCCAGAAGTCATTCCCGTAATGCGCTGTCCATTGCGAACAGAATCGGGGAGTTCCTGGCCATGCCGTTCTCGCAAGACAGGTTTGTGGTCAAAAAGCTCCATCTGCGATGGCCCGCCATTCTGAAACAGATAGATGACTCGCTTGACCTTAGGAGAGAAATGTGGTCCGGAGAATCCTCCAGCCAGCGACTTAGCCGCAGACGGCTGTCCAAATAATTGACCCGGCCCTAAGAGGTTGGACAAGGCCATCGCCCCTAATCCCAGACTTGTTTTCTGCAAGAATTGCCTTCTTGAAGAAAAAGGACTTGCCGCTGGAGATCTGTCGATTTTTTTACGCATAATTCATCTGCTAATATCTTACAATTGCTTCATCTAAATTCATCAGGGTATGAGCCACCATGGTGCAGGCGGCTAGTGTCGGGACATCTAATGTTTCATCTCGTGGAAATTCTCCATTGGTTAATAGCCCGACCGCAGCTTCCTTATCTACTTGATATTTTGCTAATTGTTCTTCATAAAAACGGGCCAATCGCTCTAGCTCAAAAGCCTTGGGAAACCTGGACGTCAAGAGCCGAAAGGCTAGCTTAATCTCTGTCTCTTATACACATCTCCGAGCCCACGAGACCGAGGCTGATCTC
>OJCB01000893.1_pt1 | contig 10680 bp, 8 predicted proteins | sample 1591501 | NCBI WGS metagenome assembly OJCB01 (sample SAMN05416813, study PRJEB24817) | seawater metagenome | isolation source: Sea water | place: Canada:Atlantic | collected 2013-07 | reverse complement strand
CGAGATCAGCCTCGGTCTCGTGGGCTCGGAGATGTGTATAAGAGACAGCCCCAACCCATGTATCAAAAAATAGTCAAGTTGTTTTTGAGGATTAGCCTATCGGCAGCCTTTTTGTCGGCCGTAGCAGATCGCTTTGGTGCTTGGCCGGCTGCGGTCTCCGCTTGGGGCAATTGGGATGCTTTTTTGGCTTATACCCAATCACTGAATCCATTTGTACCTAGTAGCTTAATTCCCGCTTTAGGTGGACTGGTAACCGGCCTCGAAGTGGTATTGGGAATGTTCCTACTCTTTGGATTTAAAACGAGCTGGTCGGCTAAGGTCAGCGGTCTATTACTCCTTATTTTTGCCTTGGCCATGACGTTGAACGCAGGGATAAAAGGACCACTAGATTATTCGGTCTTTTCGGCCTCCGCAGCGGCATTTGGCTTGAGTTTGATGAATGAACGCTATCTCGAGGTGGATAGTTTACTGGAGTAATGTATGATTCAGTATAGCTTTTAGTAAGATCGGCCCTTGTCTCAAAATGAGAGGTGTAAAAATTTGATAATCAACTGTTTGTAACCTATTTTATCGAGCGATGTAAGATAGGTGCTACTTTATTTTCTGCTTTTGATGGTTTTGTCCAGTTCTTAATTGAAATAGTGAAGTCTCGTTCATTCAGTCTTAATCATTTTTGCAATAAGCTGATTATACCACTTACCAGCTGAGGTGTTCCTGTTACAGTTAAAAGGAAGTAACCTATCCTGCTGCTGTTTTATAGGGACTACGTTGCCCGCACTTTTGTGCGTAGAACAGAAGATTTCTGTCAATGAAAAAACTGAATTCATTACTAAAACATTTCAATTATGAGATTCTCAAAATTCATGCTATTAGGAGCACTATTTATTATCCCTTTCTTTATGTCTGCCCAGTCCGTTGTAGGGTCTTGGTTGATGGAAGGAACCACCGAATCTGGAGCTAAAATAACGAATAAAATTTCCTTCTTAGCAAGCGGTGATATGACGGTTGATTTTGCCAATGATGGGAGCATCGAAGTTAAAGCTACCTATACACAAGCGGGTGATAAGGTTTCCATTACTGCTACCTCAAAAGAAGATCCTTGTTCTGGTACTGTAGGCGTTTATCAAGTAACGATTGCTGGAAATACCTGTACCGCAAAAGTGGTAAATGATCCTTGTGATGCGAGACGTGGAGATGGCACACCTATGGTAATGACCAAGGCCTAATAATCCTATCGATTGACGGTTCTTATAGCGATACTGATTAGTCAGAACTGCTATAAGAACCATCTAGTAATTCAGGTCCTGAGCCTTAAACGCTCAGTGTTGAACTAAGATTAAGCACCAACTCACGCCTTATTCCAGTCCGTATTTTTTCTCCACCTTCGCTCGTTCCTCCGCACTTGCCAGATCATAGTCGCCACCCTGACTGCCAAAGAATTGATAGCCATGTTTGATCGTATGTATCCGATCAAGGAGCATTTTTAAAGGTGTAGCATGTAACTCTCCAGCTTGAACGCCTTGGTGAATGACAGGGAGGTAACGTTCCATATCTTCAATAGTCGAATGCTGTATGACCGCCCACATATTGCTGGACAATTTCTTCCCCACTAGCGATTCACCGATATAACATTTATACTGTTGATAAAGACTATCTATCAGCTGCATATTCTTTCGATCTAGGGGTGTTTGCTGTGACCAATCAATGACTTCCTTGCCTCGAAATAGCTGATCGTTTTCTCCTATTTCATGAAGCAACGAAACCAGTTTTGGATCCAATTTTCCCGCTTGCGCATAAGCTAGGGGATCGAGGGATTCTTCGGGTTCTCGGTACTGGTCGCAGGTCGCATGGAAACGCTTGAATAGCTCTGGGATATGCGTATTGAGGCTTTTGACACTTTTCTCGCCAAATGCATCTATTAAAGCGCATAAAGAGGCAGGGTTTCGGTCGATCGATTTTTGAAAAGCGATTTCTTTGTGAACTTTAGGTTCTTGTAATTTGATAAAAGCCATCATGATATTCCAGTAGTCGGCGTAGTTGAGTGCCTCGGGATCGCCTTTAGTGGCGTTTCGTGTTTCTTCCAGGTAGAATAGCCCTCGCTCAAAGTCTTTTTGGATTACCCCTTCCCGCTGTTCAGGATGATAATCCAGAATCAGTTGGTCAAAATTGGCGGCCGAAAAAGACGGGGCTGTAGTCTGACTGCAAAGCATTGTAATCGATAAAAGGAATAGGATAGAAAGAAATAAATAACGAAGCATGGTTCTTTGATTTTTGATAGGCTACAAAGAAAACCACAATTGATATGCCCTGCGTTTAGGCAAAAACGAAGGAAGACGAAGCAGATACGAAAAGGCTTAAGGAAAACTTAAGCACCATAACCTAAACCCTAATAAAACGTATTTTTATCCTTGTTATGAAAAGACTTGTCCTTTCTCACCACATGATTGTTGTACTGGCTTCCTTGGCGCTGCTTGGCATGGGATTGCTGCAGGCGAATTGGGTATGGACTTCCTATCGGATGAAAAAAGAAGAAATTCACCATGAATTGTCAAGGATAGCACCCAAACTAGCCGTACAAGTCAAAATTCAGGAAGAATTGATTCCTAAGCTAATCCTCAAAGGAGAACAGCGCGTTTCAATACCTGCGATCGAATCTACGGTGGATTCTTTGATGAGGGCTGCTGGTTTTTCTGTACCCATTTATTTTGCTTTGTTCCAAAAGGGAGAAGAGGGATTTTATGTCGGTAATACGAGTGCATACAAGGAAGAGTTAAAGCATTCGACCTATAACACCTGTCTTTCCTGCATCATTACCTATCGGTTTCAGGCAGATTCGACGGCGGCGGTGACGCCTGAGATGACGAGTATTCGGCCCGTATCCGAAATGAAACGTTTGCCAGGCTATTTACCCCATCAGGAATTCCTGTGGTTTAGTATTTACCTGCCCAAGCAGGGGGTACTTTCGCAACAAGCCATTGGAGGCTTATTGATACTCAGTTTTCTCATGATGGGGCTACTGGTTTTTCTATTTAGCTATATCCTTCGGACCTTAGCACAGCAAAAGCAGCTGAGCCAGATGAAAGATGATTTTTTCAACAACCTCACACATGAATTCAAGACGCCTTTAGGGGCTATTCGTTTAGCCTCCTCGGTTCTTCGGCAAGCCACTCAACCAGAAAAGAAGGAGATTTACCTCAATCTAATCGCCCATGAAAGCAAGAAGTTGGAAGAACAGGTAGATCGCATGCTTCAATTGTCGATCCTCGATGTTCAACAAGATGCCTTAGATAAGGAGCCGATGGATTTACATGTCGCGATCAAAGAAGTGATTGAACGCTTAAGACTGTTGATGGAACAGCGAGAAGCACAAATAAAAATGGACCTGCAATTAGAAAAAAGCGAGGTAGTAGGAGATTACAATCACCTGTCTAATTGCTTGTATAATTTGATCGATAATGCCATTAAATATAGTGGCCTAAAACCACGGATTGAAATTAGTACTTACCTTAAAAACGGACAGCAGTGTATCAGTGTGAAAGACCATGGTCCTGGTATTCCGGCCATCCATCAGGAAGCGATCTTCGATCGTTTCTATCGAGCACAACAAGATGATCGTTATAAGGGAAACGGTTTTGGTATTGGCCTGAGCTATGTGAAGACGATCGTAGAAGCGCACCAAGGAACCATTATTTTAAACAAAGCCTACAAAGACGGCTGCGAATTTATCATTACGCTCTAAGCTATGAATCGAATTATTCTGATCGAAGACAACGAAAGCTTTGGCTACATTCTCGCCGAATACCTCAACTTGCATGAGTATGAAGTGGATTGGGTCAAAACAGGAGAAGAAGGAATCCAGAAGATAGAGCAGGAAGTGTACGATCTAGGTATTTTTGATATCATGCTACCCGATCGCAATGGCTTTGAAGTAGCGCAATGGGTGAAAAAGAAAGCGCCCCAACTGCCTTTTATTTTTCTCAGTGCTAAATCCCTGAAAATAGATAAACTCAAAGGCTTCAAAATAGGGGCTGATGATTATGTCACTAAACCCATCGATGAAGAGCTTTTTCTCGCCAAAGTCAAAGCCCTCATAAAGCGAACACACCAAGTAGAATCAACCACCGATCTATATCAAATTGGGACCTACCAATTCCAAGTCAGTTTACAAAAACTACATCACGTCACAGAAACTATCCATCTGACCAAGCGAGAAGCCGAACTCCTGCGCTTATTATGTGAAAATCAAGGCAAGCTACTGGAAAGGAAAAAGGCCTTGCAGCAAATTTGGGGGGCCACAGATGAGTTTAGCCGTAAAAGTATGGACGTCTTTATTTCCCATCTCCGAAAATATTTGTGTAAGGACGCAAAGGTTAGTATTACTAATATACATGGGAAGGGTTTTGTCCTATCGGTTTCTGTTTGACTATTACTTTCAAATGACCGGAAAGAAGGGGCATGGCATTGCGATATTGAAAATTTAACCTTATCATTGGCACCCTGATGTTTATCCCTCTAAATGAGCAGCGAATCGTGCTTTAATGATGAATATGGAAATAAGAAAATGGGCTATATCTGGTGGCCTGACCTTCGTTATTCTACTCATAGGAATGGTGGTCTATCGATTGCTGGCTAATCAAAAAGAGCCACTCAATACTTTGCAAGACCCGCAAGAGCAATTACGTACAGTTGAAGTACAACAGTATCAACCCACTGCTGCACAACATCAAATTCCCATTGATGGTAGGCTGACAGCCTATGAACAGGTTAATTTCTTTGCGAATGTTTCTGGAATTTTATTGCCTTCATCTAAAGTGCTGAAAGAAGGGACTTTCGTTCGTAAAGGAGAGTTGCTCTTCGATATTGACCAGCGAAAATGGGTATTTAACCTCAATGCACAACGAAGCCAACTGCTCAATCGCATCACACTTATGATGCCAGATTTGAAACTGGATTATCCGGCTGCCTATCCCAAATGGCTAGCTTATTTAGAACAATTTGAAGTAGATCAGCCCGTACAAGCTTTACCTGCGCTTGAAGATGAGCAAGTGAAGTTCTTTATCGCCTCTAAGAATATTCAACAACAATACTACGCGATTAAAAACCTGGAAGCTAGCCTAGGCGATTTTAAAATACATGCGCCTTTCTCGGGCAGCATCACCAGTGCCATGGTTTTTCCAGGTACTATGGTGAATCCTGGCCAACACCTAGGGGCGATGATCAACACTTCTCGTTTTGAGTTGAAAGGATCTATTAACGAGGTGGATTTACCGTATATCAAGGTGGGGCGGAGCGTACGTTTATCTGCTGATCAATTGGATATGAAGTGGAACGGGACGGTGCAGCGGATCAGTAGCCAAATTGACCCCAATACACAAAACATCCCCATTTTTGTCAGTGTGACTGGAAAGCACTTAAAAGAAGGAATGTTTCTCAGTGGAGGCATTGAGGGAGCGCCCTTGGAAGAGGTGGTAACCTTGCCTACCACGATTATCACCAATCAAAACTTTGTTTACCTCTTACAAGATTCTACCCTGGCCCTATATGAATTGTCGATTGTAAAACGGAATTCCGATTTCGTGTATGCCAACAATATAAAACCAGATCAGTGGGTTGTCTGTAGCCCTCCGGCAGGCCTATTCGAAGGACAGCAAGTGATTCCCCAAAAAAAGACCGTTAAGTGACTCGTATCATTACATATTTCCTGAAGAATCCGCTAATGGGGAACACCCTAATGGCATTAATATTTGTGCTAGGGTACTTCGGGTTTTCATCGATTAAGACGACATTGCTACCAGAAATCGAATTTAGAATTATCACTATTCAAGTTATTTATCCTGGCTCTTCCCCTTCCGAAATAGAAGAAGGGGTCGTTACTAAAATAGAAGAAAAACTAAAAAGTATTAGCGGGATCGAAAGAACGACCTCTACCTCTAGTGAAAATTTTGGCCTGGTGACCATAGAAGTCCTAAAAGGCTTCAATGTAGATTTGGTACTGCGAGATGTCAAAAATGCGGTCGATGGGATTAGTTCTTTTCCTTTAGGGATAGAACCACCGATTATTGAAAAACAAGAATATGAGGGCTTTGCGATCAACTTTTCGTTGACGGGTACCAGTGATCTTCGCACCTTAAAAGCCTTTTCTCGAGAAGTGGAAAATGATCTCTTGGCTATCGATGGTATTTCTAAGGTGGACGTTCGAGGTTTCCCAGAGGAAGAGATTGAAATCAGCTTTCGAGCCGCCGATTTGCGCAAATACAATCTCACCTTTGATCAAGCAGTTCGCCAAATAAGCGGGACTAATCTCGAGGTGACTGGCGGTAAGATCAAAGCGCCGACGGAGGAACTACTGATACGAGCTCGCAATAAAGGATATTTGGCCGAAGAACTCCGAGATATTATCATTCAGCGCAGCCCATCAGGAGGTAATATCCGATTGTCACAAGTCGCCGATATCAAGGATCAATGGGAAGATGTACCTACTCGATCCTATATCAATGGGGAGGCAGCAGTAGTGGTTATCGTTCAGAATACATTGCAAGAAGACATGTTGGAGGTGACCGAAAAAGTACGACAATATGTAGAAGAATTTAACCAAAAACATACGGTGGTAAAGGCCACCGTAATAGAAGATGCTTCTGAACCTCTCAATGATCGGATTCGGCTGATGGTTGATAATGGTATGGTTGGATTCTTGCTAGTCATCATTCTACTCGCGTTTTTCCTCAATTGGCGCTTGGCTTTTTGGGTCGCGATCGCCATCCCGATTTCCTTTGCGGGGATGTTCATTTTTGCAGGCATGCTTGGGGTGACGATCAACATGATGTCCTTATTTGGTATGATTATCGTTGTCGGGATTCTAGTAGATGATGGGATTGTTATTGCCGAAAATATTTACCAGAAATTCGAGAACGGCATGCCGCCGATGGAGGCAGCCGTAAAAGGTACGATGGAGGTTTTACCCGCCATATTTGCTGCCATTATCACCACCGTGATTGCCTTTTCTGGTTTTTTCTTTGTGGACGGTAGTTTGGGTGAATTTGGAATTGAATTGGCGATTGTGGTGATCATCAGTTTGGCCTTTTCATTAGTGGAAGGAACTTTTATTTTGCCTGCCCATGTGGCTTATTCCAAAGCCCTCCAGCGGAAAGAAACACAGCCTAACGTTTTACTGAAGTGGTTGAACAGTGGAATGGATTTTCTGCGTGACACAGCCTATCGCCCTTTATTGGCCTTTACGATGCGACATAGTTTACCTATGATTGCCATTTGTGTGGCCGGCTTAATCATGACTATTGGCGCTTTTCAAGGCGGCTTTATTCGCAGCACTTTTTTCCCGACGGTACCCAGTGAACGTTTCACCGTTGAGTTGCGCCTGCCAGCAGGGGCGAGAGAGTCCTCCACCATGGCTGTTTTAGATAGGATTGAGAAAACGGCTTGGGAATTGGATGCTCGCTACAGCGATAGCTTATTTCAGGGTGAACGCCCCTTGTTTGTTAAGATAGAAAAGAGCATTGGTCCTGCGACTAATCAAGGCGTAATCACAGTCTCTCTGATCGGAAACGAATTTCGGGAAAACCTCACGGCTCGTGACCTCACTTCTATCTTGCGCGATGCAGTCGGTCCTGTTTACGAGGCTGAAAGTTTGCAATTTCGGATTCGATCTGCTTTTGGTAAACCAGTAGATTTATCGATTCTGGGCAATAACTACCAAGAATTAGAAAAGGCCTCTATTGAAATCACCGAGCAGCTTAGGACATTATCTGATTTGCGTGATGTCACCAACAATAATAAGGAAGGTTTAAAGGAAATCAGCATCCAACTGAAACCGAAGGCGGAGAACTTGGGATTGAGTTTAGCTGAAGTGATTCGCCAGGTTCGCCAAGGTTTTTTTGGTGCAGAGGTACAACGCTTGCAACGCGGAGTAGATGAGGTGAAGGTTTGGGTGCGCTATGAGTTAGAAGATCGTACCGACCTTAGTAATCTAGCCGATATGCGAATCCGGACAGCATCAGGTTTGGCTGTCCCATTGGCGGAATTAGCCGATTTCTCAATAGATCGTGGCGTGATTAGCATCGAGCACTTAAATGGGCAGCGGGAGGTTAACATCGAAGCCGAAATTGTAGATGATAATGTCTCTGTCTCAGGTGTGCAAGCTACCATCCAAAATGTCATTCTTCCTCCTATTCTTAATAAATACCCCTCGGTGTCCATTGAATACGGAGGAGAAAGCCGGGAACAGGCTAAAACCATGAGTACACTCCTCAGTACCATAGCAATGATCTTTCTAGGAATGTTCTTTGTGATATTACTCACCTTTAAATCGATTAGCCAAACGATTATCATTTTTGTGATTATCCCCTTTGGGTTTATTGGGATCGGTCTGGGGCATTACCTGATGGATAAGCCATTGAGTATGGTTTCTTTATTAGGGTTTACGGCCCTGATTGGTATATTAGTTAATGATGCACTCGTCTTTGTAACCACTTTCAATGATAAAATCAAAGAGGGAAAACCTTTTGACCAAGCGCTGCATGAAACGGGCATGTCGCGATTTCGGCCGATTATTCTAACCTCTGTTACGACTATCGCTGGCTTGGCCCCGATTTTATTGGAAAAAAGCCAAGGGGCTCAGCTCTTAATCCCGATGGCCATTTCTGTCGCTTTCGGGCTACTGGTCGTGACGGTAATTATCCTCGCCCTAATCCCGGCGCTCCTCAATGTTTCCAATGGAATCAAAGTGTGGGCGATTAGCGCCTGGGAAGGCGATACCCTGGCTCGCCACCAGGTAGAGCCTGCTTTCCGTGATCGCAAACAATATATTTTACTGACTAGTGCTAGCGCTATTCTCGCCATAAGCCTGTTTAGTGGCCTCGCCTTTATTGCTTTTAAATTGGTGGAATGGTTGTTTTAGGAAGGAAGTGATTAAAAATGGAACTGAATGCTTCATTGAGTTGTAAAGACTTCAGAAGTTTTCTCCGGTACACCATAGGAAACTTCTAAAGTCTACTACTCATTAGATAAAACCCAAATATGGACTACCTAGCAATCAATAAACAAAACTGGAACGACCGAACTGACGTACACTATCATTCCAAAACCTACGATGTAGCCTCCTTTATAGCAGGCAGAAACCCACTGAAAACAATTGAATTGGCATTGCTGGGGGACATCAAAGGGAAAAAAGTACTACATCTTCAATGTCATTTTGGTCAGGACACCATTGCGCTCTCGCGTTTAGGTGCAGAAGTAACCGGAGTTGATTTCTCAGAAAAAGCCATCGAAAAGGCAAGAGAGCTAGCTGATTTGACTCAATCAGATACGCGATTTATATTGAGCGATATTTATAGTTTACCCGATGTATTAAACGAATCTTTCGATATCGTTTTTACCTCTTATGGGACCATTGGTTGGTTGCCCGATATCCAACGATGGGCGGCAGTAGTGGGGAACTTTATGCGACCAGGAGCCACCTTCGTCTTTGCCGAATTTCATCCTGTGGTCTGGATGTTAAGTAGTGATTTTCAGCGGATCGAATATCGATATTTTACCGATGCAGCTATTGTAGAGGAAAGTGCCACTACTTATACCGATGGTGCTTTGCCGCAATCTAGTCAATCTGTGGGCTGGAACCATGGCATGGCAGAGGTACTACAGGCGCTGATCGATCAAGGTTTGACGATCAAAAAAGTAGAGGAATTCGATTATTCTCCTTATGATTGTTTTGATAGTACGATAGAAATCGAAACGGGTAAATTCCAGATTAAAGGACTCGAAGGAAAAATACCCATGGTATATGCACTAAAGGCAATTAAGCATAACCTTAACGCAAATCTATAATACGCAGGCTTACATTGAAGCCCATTATAACGAATTGATAGCGGTAAGCACGCTGGAGAAAATATCCTGCTACTCCTACCGAAATCTTCAGCGTGTATTCAAGTCCGTTTATGGGGAAACCATGGGAGCCTACCAAACGCGCCTGAAGGTAGAGAACGCTTATAAAAGAATGATCTTCTCCTCCGCTTCAATTTCTGATATAGCCCTAGAAGTTGGCTTTTCGGATTTGCAAGCCCTACGCAAGGCATTCACGAAACGCTATGGCTTTTCTCCGAGCCACGCCCGCAAAGAGAAACCGGCATTGCTACAGTCGGACTTGCCAGATTTTTCTTTAGCGCCCCCTTTAGTGCCTACGATGGTTGCCCTACCTTTCTTCGATATTTATTACCAAAGCATCAAGACGGATTACGATAATTTTGAAATTGATCAATTGTGGGATCGGCTGATGACTTATGATTTTTCTCATTTTGATATGCAATATTATGGCGTCATAAATGATGAGCCGCTGATTACGGATAGCATTCATTGTCGCTACGACGCAGGCATCACGCAGGCTGACCAAAAAGGACAACTACCCAAAAAAACGATTGCGGGTGGTCGTTATGCTCAATTTGTGCATCAGGGCGATTACAATAAGATTGACCTAAGTTATGATGCTATTTTTGGCCATTGGCTACTTCAAACGCCCTTGGACGTTTCGGAGAAGCCTATTTTGGAGCACTATGTCAAGTTTGATGAACACACCCCGCACAAGGAAGAATATGTGACACATATTTATGTTCCCTTGTTGTAACCCCTGTCTCTTATACACATCTCCGAGCCCACGAGACCGAGGCTGATCTC
>OJCB01000891.1_pt1 | contig 10692 bp, 14 predicted proteins | sample 1591501 | NCBI WGS metagenome assembly OJCB01 (sample SAMN05416813, study PRJEB24817) | seawater metagenome | isolation source: Sea water | place: Canada:Atlantic | collected 2013-07 | reverse complement strand
ATTCACCGGTTCACCAGATCTGTTCGCACCACTTTGTTCACGCTTCATGCACGCATCGAAACTGCGCCGCCACCAATTGTGTCCCCGCCGGCTCAATGCAACGGTTTGCCAGCCCGGCAAAAGTGGTGAATCCACGCTTTGTCGACGCTGGCCCTCGTAAGCGGTGTCTGTACCACTGCAATAGACACTCAGCGGATCAACTGTCCCCCGGAAGTGCCTACAATGCTTCAGTTTCGCTTCATCCACATATTGGAGGCGTTGGCCGTGATAAAGTGCGTCCTCCACGCTTAAATTGCGCACATCCACCGAAAGTGCTTATACTTCTTCAGTCATGGTCCATCCACGTATTGCTGACGGTGGACCTCATGAAATGTGTACTTGTCGGTAAAATTCACATTCATCGGAAGCAGTCCGCTGCTGCATCAAACAGTGTCGACTTTGTTCTGTATAAACTGTGTCCTCACTGCTTAAATTGCGCACTCGACTGGTCGGCGGCGACCGGAAGTGCTCATTCGGGTTCTTATCCACGCATCATCGGCGCTGCGCCGCATATCGTGTCCTCCCCGCATAAATGCGACTTCCACCGGAAGTGCTCAGACCGCTTCATTTACGCATCGTCGATGCTGTTCGTGACAAACTGTGCCTTCACAGCGTACATTCAGACTCCGCGGACCGGCAGTCCACTGGAAGCGCTGGCCGTGCATCTACGCATTGATGACAATGCTCCTCATACATGGTGTCCTCTCCACGCTGATCTGCCCACCGCAAGTGCTCGTACGGCTTCATTCATGCCTTGGAAGTGCTTCATCCACACGGCGTTGAAGTTGGCTCGCACAACACGATCACTCCCACAACCCACAACCCATCAATACTGCATCTACACATTGCTGGGCGGCGATCACACATCGTGTCTTCATTGCCCAAATTCGCGCTCAGCATTCGCCAGTACGCTAGAAGTGCTCGCACCGCTTATTCACGTTTTATGCACGCGTCGCCGGCGCTGCCGCTCTCCAGTTGTGTCCTCACCACATTTATGGACGCCCAGTGGTTCGGGAGTCCACCGGAAGTGCTCACATCGCTTCACCCACAAATCGTTGACGCTGCTTGTCATTCATACTCCGCGGTTCGGCAGTCCACCGCAAGTGTTCACACCGCATGGCATTGTTGACGCTGTTCTTCGTAAACTGTGCCCTCGCGACTTACGAGCACACTTAGCAGTCACACCTTTTCTTCATTCGCACTCCGCAGTTCGCCAGTCCACCGGACGAGCTTCTTCCGCCGTTGCTTCCAATCCACGGTGATGCGCTGCTCTTCATCAACCATGTCCTCACCGTTTAAATCCTTGTCAGCGGTTCGGCAATCCACCGGCAGCGCGCATGCCACTTCAGTTACGTTTCATCCACGTACTAGTGACGCTGTAGTTCATCAACTATGCTTGGTGCACACAGTGCTGATACTGGTCTCACAAACTGTGTTGTCACCGCTTAAATTCATGTTCAGCAGTGCGGCAGCCCGCCGAAAGTGCTTCATCCACGTAATTTTGACGCTGGCCCTCGTAAACCCTATTCTGCCAGCTTAAATTGCGTATTCAGCAATTTGGCATCCCACCGGGAGTGCTTCACCCACGTATTGTTGGCGCTGGCCCTCAGAATTGTTGATGCTGCTCCTCGCAAACTGTAGCCTCACCACTAAAATTCGTTGACGTCTTGGTGGCGCTGTGCTGCAACAAACTGTTTCCCGATTGCTTCACATTCACACTCGCGGCACAACCCCACAACAAACAACCCCACAAACAACCCCACAAACAACCCACAAACAACCCTACAAACAACCCCACAACCCATTGATGTTGGAACTTTACACAAACGATGTACCGACGTGTACAATAATGCGCTACATTTGTGCCCACGTTGTCTGTGGATCCGAACTGTTGTAGTGCTGAATGCGCATTAGTACACAGACGTATTTCACAATGCGTTACAATATTTCAATACCAAGCCACTGATCGATCGCTGCGTACACTGCTAGATACGTTTGCTTAATCTGTCGTGAAGTAGCATCCAACACCATACAGTTCTACGGGAAAATGCGGTTTATGTCAACAAATACTCTGCACTGCGACTGTTGTGAGAAATAACGCAGCTTCGCGCCCACGATGCAATTCGTTCACGTGTCCACACCATCCAGTTTGCGCCGTTAACACGGGTCCATCCGTAAACTCGAGTTCCTTCAGCAAACTAAACAACAAGCTGTGTCCTCACCGCTAAAATCCACCTCGGTGGTTCGCCAGTCCACCGAAAGTGCTTCAGCCACACCAACTTGACGGCGGCGTTCACAAACCGTGTCCTCATTGCCTAAATTCGCGCTCAGCATTCGCCAGTTCACCGGAACTGCACCGTACGCATGACCGGCGCTGCCCCTCTTAAGATGTGTCCTCACCACATATATGGACACCCAGCAGTTTGGGAGTCCACCGGAACTGCTCACATCGCTTCACCCACGAATCGTTGACGCAGCGCGTCGCCAAGTATGTCCTCACCGCTTAAATGCACACTCAACGGTTCGGCCGTCCACCGCAAGTGCTCACACAACTTGGCATTATTGACGCTGTTCCTCGTAGCAGTTGACCACTTCATTCACAGTCAGCTGTTCGCCAGTCCACCGGTCGAGCTTTTTACGCCGTTGCTTGAAATCCATAATGACGAGCTGCTCTTCATCCACTGTGTCCTCACCGCTGAAATCAGTGTCAGCTCTTCGGCAACCCACCGGAAGTGCGCATACCACTTCAGCTACGCTTCACCCACGCACTGTTGACGCTGTAGTTCATCAACTGTGCTTGGTGCACACAGTGCTGACACTGGTCTCATAAACTACACTGGTCTCATAAACTATGTCGTCAGTCAAGGTGTAAGAATTGCATATTCGACAGTTCGCCAGCGCATCGGAAGCGCTTCATCCACATAGTGCTGACACTGGCCTCATAAACTATGTCCTCACCGCTTAATTAAATGGCGTATTCAGCAGTTCGGCAGCCCACCGGGAGTGCTTCATCCACGTATTGACGCTGGCCCTCATAATTGGTGATGCTGCTCCTCACAAACTGTGGCCTTACCACTTAATTACTTAAAAAAATCGTTCGGCAGCCCACCGGGAGTACTTCATCCACGTATTGTTGGCGCTGGCCCTCATGCACTCTGTCCTCACAGCGATGAAATATCACACTCAACGGTTCGGCAGTCACCCAAAAGGCTCACGCGGTTTACCCACAAATTGTTGATGCTTCGTCCACGTATTGTTGACGCTGGCCCTCATAATTGTTGATGCTACTCCTCACAAACTGTGGCCTCACCACTTAAAATACGTTGACGCTGGCCCGCACAACCCATACCATTGCCGCTTTTGTAGTTCGCATACACAACAGTTCGACACTCCACTTCTTTGGCTGTGTCCTCACCACTTGAATGGATCCTCGGCGATTCGCCAGTCCACCTCAAGCGCTCACACCGCTTCAATACTGCTTCTCCAACCAACGATCATTTACACTGCTCCTGACACAATGTGTCCTCTCACCACGTAAATTCACACTCAGCGGTTCGCATGTCCACGGGAAGTGCTCGCACAGCTCGGCATTGTTGCTAGTGTGACTCCTACATGGTGCCCTTGCGACATTAAATCAAACTCAGTGGTTCGCCAGTTCACTCCAAGTTCTCGCACCATTTCATCCACACATTGCTGACACTGTTGCTCAGAACTGTGTCCTCGGCCTATTGCACACTCAGCGGTCAACTGCGTCGAGATTTCCGTTCGTACGAACCACGCGTTGCACTTCCATTAGTGTTCCGGTAATGATAATAACGATGCACATGAACACCGGATGTGCTCTCAGTACAAGTCGATCTACAGACGCGTGCCACTGGCTGCAAGTGCGTAGGGCCAGTTTTGGTTGTGGCGGGCGGTGGTGTACTCGTAGCAAAACATACATTTGACAAAATGCACGCACATCTCGAGTGCGACCGTCGTGGTGGAGTACACCACACCACAAGCACCAACTGCTTGCCGTTGTACCAGTACGATGTGGCTTCAACAGTTTGAACCATGTTGTTTGCAAGACAGTCATCGCTTAATCCATAATGTGACAACGGTCTATCATATCAATCGACTACTTGCAAACAGTTAAGTAGATATCTATGGAAGACCACTTCGTCCATCTGGCAACCACGTCCATTTGGCAGCTACGTCCGTGTGGCCAGCGACTACGCGCGTTTGGCATCTACGTCCATCTGGCAACTACATCCATTTGGCAACTACGTCCATCTGGCTAGCAATTATCCACCAAGCTCTCTAGCTACCATTACGTCCATTTGGCAATTTCGCCCATCTGGCAACGACGTGCATTGCCCACTACGTCCATCCACCCGGCAACGACGCCCATCTTGCAACTACGGCCACCCGGCAACTGCGCCTATCTACATGTAGCTCGCACCTACGTCCATCTGCCAACTACGTCTATTTGGCGTCTGCGTCCATCTGCCGACAACTTTGTTGCCGCTGCCATCACCACTGACGAAGACGTCACCCATTAGTTAACGCATGGTTGAGCATGCCAATACTACATTGTGCGTTAACCACTCACAAACGACCCCACAAACAACCCTACAAACGCCCCCATAACGAACCGCAAACGATCCGACAAACGACTCTCAAACGACCCCAAACGATACTAAAATTCACACTGAGCGGTTGGCCAACCCACCAGAAGTACTCACACCGCTTCGTCCACACTGATCAGAACAGTCGTCGTTCCATCGCGGCGACTGTTTGGCGAACCATTCACAGAACCATTTCCAGCAGTGCAGAGTCCCATGTGCTGCAAGCAGTTCTTGACGGCGGTGATGGTTGTCAGCTTGCCGCCCCTGGACGTGGTCAACACCGCATAAATTCACAGTCGGTTCGTCAGTGCACCGAAAATGCTTTCGGCACACATTATTGACGGCGGCAATCACGAGTCGTGTCGTCATTGACAAATTCGTCGGCTGGCTCTGCAATTGTATGCGGCTACCAAACGACTGTTCAATGTAAAGCATCACTTCAGTTTGAATCCCACTGCATTGCTCACCCACACAACTCCAGCGACGTCATTGTCAACGCGCGCTGTCGTTGCGGCAACGCTGATGGAGACAGCTAAGTGTATGATATCAAAGCGCCACACAGTGTAGCAAAATATATGTACTGTGCCGACACTACAAATTGCAATGGAACTGACTGAGTAGCGGAGCGCGGCAGAGAAGCCGCGCTACACCACGATCCAACACAGCGCGGCCACCTCGCTGCCATACTTTCTGTGAGCACATTGAGTTGAGATGGAGCGTTATACCGTTGTTTCAACCTCACTGATGATTTTTGTTTTGTGATTTTCTGCGATATTCTGCACAAGGTCCATTATAAAGCCGCACGCCGCTGGACGTACCATATGAGTGGATGCGATGATTTTTTTTGGCCGAAACTGATAGTGCCCACTGCTTCATCTGCACGCTGTTGACGCTGTTCGCCGAAAAAGTGACTTCACCACCGCCACAATGGCCACGAAATCCACTGCCGTTGTCGCCGACGCCGCCGGCGGCGGCTCTTTGCAGCAGCAGAAACAGCAAATGCAATATCATCAGCAGCAGCAACAACAACATCACGGACCATCATCGCCGCTGGCACGCTGGTGCACTGCCTTGCGCACAATTCGTCCGTGAAGTCCGTTGCGGCGCTTCCCGACAATCAGCGGGCGGTTACGTGCGCGCAACACGACGGCATGTTGCTGTGGAGCTTGTTCGACGGGACCCGCCTAAAAGTCGTGACACCCGATTTTTGGATGGCTTCCGAGGTGCGCGGTTTCGGACTGCGTCCAGACGTGGTGGTGTCGACCATAGACGACAACGCGGATTTGACGGTGTGGGATGTGAGCCGCGCCGGAGCAGCGCAGCTCATTTTGGAGCGCAGGCCATGTTATGGTGTAGAGGCTATTGCGGCGGACTTCTTTTGCCACCAGTTTATCCCGGCTGTTTGCGTCGCGGCGGAGGCCGGCGTGGTGGTATTTTCGGGCTCCGACGCCGTGCGCGTGTGCACCATGGATGACGACTTGGAGGTGCTCGACTTACTGCCACACAGCGATGGCGCCAGCTGCGTGGCCAGCACCCCGGATGCTGCGATTATTGTCACTGGCGCGTTCGACGGGTTTGTTCGCGTATGGACTCGGCGCGTTGCAGGTTCTGATACTGCCAGTCGCACAACAGCGGCAGCAACAGCATCAGCGGCAGCAACAACTGCCGCAGCGCCACCGCAGTGGGTGCCGACTGCCAAGTTCGAGCACTGGGTGCACCATCGTGTGCGGCAGGTGCAGTTATCGTCGGACGGCGCGCTGATAATGAGTGTGTCCATCAAAATCTATGACGAAGACGTTCCTGACGCCCCCCCCCCAAGGAGTCGTGTCTGTGTCTACGCAGAGTGGCACGCTACTGTGGCAGCGCAGACAGTGCGCGGGGCGGGGCTACTGCATGAGCCGCAGCGGCCACATAGTGGCGGCACCGGACACAAAGCGTGGCGCGATTGTCGTCGGGCAAATCGACAGCTCGACCGACAGAGCAGACGGTGCGAACAAGTCCGCCGCCGTGTGGACGGTCAGCGTGAAACGGGTGGTGAGGAAGAAGAACGCGCGCAGAAGACGCAGACGGAGGTGGTGACTGCAGCTGACGACCGTTGTACATACCGGTATTGTATTCGCGATCCGGTAGGTAAAATTTTCAGAATTATTTACCGTCGGTTTTGCGAAAGTTGCCGTACGGGCTCACGAAACGCAGACCGTGCTCGGGGGGCAGGTTGTACGGCACTCCATGGGTACCCTGCACGAGTGTGAGAGGCGCAGAGTCTCTCACGCTTACTGACGCGAGTGCCGGGGGCGTTCCTCCGCTCAGTACGGAGCGGCAGACGCACGGGCGAAGCGATGCATGTTGACGGGCGGATGCCCGTGACGAAGCGAAGGTGTGCGCGTGGTGGCTCAGCCGGCGTCACCGCGAAGAATGCTTTGGAAGCAACGCGGCTTTTTTGGCCAATGCCACTATTGTCGTTGTCCCGTTTGCTCATCACACGAGGGCCACGGCGTGCCATGGTGTGGGTGTGGGCAGCGGTAATGGGTGCTTGTCGACAAGTGAGTTCTCGCGAAAAATGAAACCACATACAGGCAAAGAATGCAAAAAAACACCAGGAACAAACGAAAGCCAGAAAGCTGCAGTCTGCCAGGTTGCTTGCGGTTCGAAACCAAATGCATGAGCAAGCCCCACACGTCGTAGCAGTGTGGTGCGGTAACGTTGATCGACAAGCGGCGCGAACGCGCGATGCGACACATGCATACACACTGCAACACGCACACACCTAAACCAGATCACAACACGACGGACAATCGGGGAAAGCAAACAACCAGTGGGTGACACGGACACAGCGCGGGAACGTGGCCGGTTCGACAGTCCACCTTTTTTGCTGCGTCCCCGCCGCTTGAATGTACACTCGGCGATTCGCCAGTCCTCTGGAAGCGCTCACGCCGCTTCAATCACGCTTCAACCAGCGATCACTGCCACTGCTCCTCACAAAATGTGTCCTCGCCGCTTAAATTCTCACTCAGCGGTTCGGCCGTCGACGGGAAATGCTCACACAATTTGGCATTGATGCCGCTGTGACAACGGTCTCGTCGCGACACTACAACAAACTCAGTGGTTCGCCAATTCACCCCAAGCTCTCGCGCCATTTCACCCACACGTTGCTGACGTGGTTGCTCAGAACTGTGTCCACGGCCCACGGCACACTCAGCGGTCATAAGATGCGCCCTTGCCGTTTAAATTCACGTGCAAATCATCTGTCCACCCGAAGTACTCACACCGCTTCATCCACACATTGTTGTCGCTGTTCTTGACAAACTGTACCCTCAGCACTTAAAACCACGTCCGGAATTCCACTGCAAGTGCAGACACAACCCCACAAACAACCCACAAACAACCCCACAACCCACGGATGCTGGAACTTTCCACACAACGATGTACCGACGTGTACAAGAATGCGCGAAATAGTGACAATGTTGTCTGCGAATCCGAACTGTAAGTAGTGCTTAATGCGCAATAGTGCACTGGCTGCTGCGACCGGTCGGACGACGTCAAACACCATCACCTACGTTTTGGGCCTAAAGGTTACTCTCGGGTGCATAAAGGAATGCACCGGATCGCACTGCTTCACTGCTCGCTAAAACGATGATGGTGTTGTCTGTCGCCCGACAACCGCCGCAACCACACACGCAGTCAGCGCAAACCCATGAGTTGCATTGTTTTCGGACAGCACAGTCCACTCCGACGACGTGCATGCACGTAGTGCTAAGCTCAACAACCCCGCAGATTACCACACACACAGTGCGTGCCACACGACGACGACAACATCGTGCACGCGCATAGTTGGGGATAAATATTGGGGGAAACATAAACGCGCTGTGCTTTTTACTCAACCTGACTCATCAAGTCAGGGTGAACGATAATATCTATGTCGTTGGCAGTTGCCACGGATGTGCAGCCACAAGCACCACGACATGCGGTGAAACCCCTATCGGTGTATTCCTGATTTTTTGGAATTGTTGCCTGTCACCCCAAGTTCGCCGAGTCCAAGCACGACTGCCGCCGCTAACGGAAGTTGCTTCCACGGTTCGTCATGGTTGCCGCGAATTTGCGTGTTGCCGGCCTTTACTTCCGCTTCGGCTTGCCCGCGAGCGCACTCATGTGCTTGCTGTCGGGCGCCGTTGGACTCCGGCGCCGCCTGCGCACGAAAGCTACACCGGCGCGCTGAACTGTGTCGCCTGCTAGCAGCGTCCACTGTGGGTGTCACTCATGCAGTCAGCGAACGGTCGTAGCTGCGCGCCCAGTAGCAGGCATTGACACCGGCAATTCGCACCAAGTACCGACGGTCGCGAAGCGCAGGTTGAGCACGTTGGTTGGACGCGGCGAAAACGGACAGGCCCCGATGACGTCGGGCTGTGGTGCGTCTCTAACGCGTGATCCATGTGGTATTGCTGGAGGCGGACATCCAGCGCCGCTTTCAAGAACCTGAGCTTCCCCAACATACCGTGGATCTCCCTCCACTTGGCGCCCTTCAATCCGCAGCGTGCTTGAGCTCGGCGACAAGGGCACGGTCACCCGGCACCCTGACAATGCAGCGTAGCTTCCGCGACGCCCGCGCCCTGCTTACTACTATGATGCGTCGGCGTCGCACCGCCTGCCGACGGCAGACACGTTACGCACGTTGAGCACAGCGCGCAACGTCTTCCGTGGGCGAATGCGGCAAACGGTGCAGCGGCACGAATACGTACGGCAGGCCTGGACGTGGTATAGACAAAACCGATTTGACGGGCCGGTAACCCACTTCACGTGTGTGAGCTGTCTCGGCTGCGTCGCACGCCCTGTTTGAAGCACTTCGCCCGAGCCGATGGAGTCCGTAGTCGTCTCTGCCGCTGCCGTTGTCATGCTGCTTTTGCAGCGATTGCTGGGCCGCCTTTTGGCCCCGACTCGTGCGTTTCTGGACATCCTGGTTGAGCACCACAGCAGACGGACAGACAGACTGCCTGACAGTCGCTGCCTGTTGTACCCGCATCCCCCAGCGCTTGCAGTTACGGACGGAAAGACGTGCCGTCCATTCAACCATCTGGATGGTTGAGCAGCCCGCCCGCCTCGCCATGGCCGCCCCCACATGGCGCCCGGTCATTCATCATTGTTACCTCATGCTGGCTGACACGACACACGGGCTTCCAGTGAGGGCGTGAGTTGTTGGCGGGTGGGGGGTTGCTCATCGTGTATGCCAACAACAACAGCGCCGAGCTACCGGTCGGCATGTGGTAGACAAGGTCCAGCTTGTACATCCGACAGTAGTGGCAATGGCGAGCATACCAAATTCGGGTGATTGTGAACAACGGAAGACAAGACACACCGCCAGTGGCTGCCAGTACGAATGGGGCACAGGTCAAAAAAAAAAAAGCCTGCGCAATCAACCGATTCAATCAAACGCCGCTATTTTCAGATTTCGTGAAAAACTTGCATACTCCTTGCCAAAGCACGGCGACAAATTGGAGTGAAAGCGGTGCGAGGTCATGCGACCTTGTCGGCGGAAATTGCGATAGCGTGCAGCGCAATCAGTGTGCATCACGTGAAGCGTTGTGGCGCCGGCGGCAAGCGTACAGTGGGTGCTGGCGGAGGACTATGCATGCAGACGAACTCCGGGGCTTGGCGCAATCGCTCGCAGTGTGTTGCACCTGCAGGTGCCGCAGGCACACAGCGCACAAGCAAATTGCATCTTGCGCCACAAAACCGGTAAAAAACTGAAGGGTATGATTGCTGGGTGGTTGTTCGATGCATGGTCAAAGCGGTAAACTACGAATTATTTTTGAAAATACTCGCACACGATCAGTGTGGGGAACTAACGGGTCATGGCAACTGATTGACTGACCCTAAACACGAACCGTCGGTGGCCAACCCAATCCAAAAATCCATTGTTGTTCGTTTCATGGTCAAAGCGGTAGACTATGAATTATTTTTAAAATACATGAACGATAAATGCTGATAACTATCAACGGTTCATGGAAACTTACCCCAAACACGATCCGTCCGTGCCCAACCCAATCCA
>OJCB01000887.1_pt1 | contig 10728 bp, 8 predicted proteins | sample 1591501 | NCBI WGS metagenome assembly OJCB01 (sample SAMN05416813, study PRJEB24817) | seawater metagenome | isolation source: Sea water | place: Canada:Atlantic | collected 2013-07 | reverse complement strand
TACACTATCCTCTTCGTCGGCAGCGTCAGATGTGTATAAGAGACAGTTCCTATCCCATTCGATCAGTGACTGACGGTCGCTTTCGCTACATTCGAAACCTCAGTCCGGACGAACTTTATATCGAGAAGCATCTCATGGGCGGAGGGAGATTTAACAATCCCTATTGGGCGACCTGGATGGGAGACGATCCGCTGAAAAATCCAGAAAGTTACGATCGGATAAAACGCTATATGAGCCGTCCGGAAGAGCAGCTCTATCACACCATTGAAGACTCCTACGAATTGGAGAACCTCGCCAAAGACCCGGGTTACGCAGAGACCAGATCCAAACTGGGCAAGGCTCTCGACGAGTGGATGAAGGCGGAATCCGATCCCGGTGCCGCAGTGGATACCGTGGAAGCCCTCAAGGCTTCCCGGAAAGGGGAGCACCTTTACGGGAGGGCGGAGGATTGAGTAGGCTCATTGGAGCCAAAGAGGAAGCCGCCTTCTCTTATCAAGCCAACCACGAAGCGTTTGGAGAGAAGGAGCAGCCTTGAGGTTCTCCCTGTAGGAAAGGGTCTGTCCCTTTGGCGATTTTGATCCGCGTGATCAATCGGACAGCTATTGTAGTCCAAGTATCCAGCACTGAGACTTCCTCTCCAGCTCCCAGGATCATCTTTCCCGCAAAAGTGTCGTGCCTTTCGGTGATTTTCTGGCTGCCCATCCACTAAGCCGCACCTTGATCCACTGATAGCCGTCTATAGTTCGGCGATTACCATCGACAATCTCCAACTTGGCTCCGCGATACATTTTTGCGATTCGAGACCCTCCATCGATGCTGGAACGAAGCGAAATAAAGTTGTCGTTCGGATCGCCATCCCCATCCCAAATCATAGTCAGGCTGCCTTCGGTATTGCGTACTGCGTAGTCGTAGCCGCGTTCGATATTTCGAATTGCCATCCATCCTTCAATTCTTCCGAAAATCCAAGGTAAACCATCAATATACTTCTCATCTGCAACGGGATCCTTGTGAAATTTGGAAGAACTCTGATCGTAAAGAGTGGCATGCAAAATACCATTGGGTCTGTCGCGAAGATTCACCCCGTCACTCCCCTCATAAACAACATCAAAGCTTCGGCTCTCAATTCGGGTAAGCGCTTCTTCTCTACGCATCTTTTCCGCAATTTGCCTTTCGAGTTCCCTTCTTATTTTATCTTCCTTCTCCTTTTCCGCAATTTGCCTTTCAAGCTCCCTTCTCATTTCATCTTCCTTCTCCTTTTCCGCTGCCTCATTCCGGTTTTTCATTTCATCCAATTGACGGCGCAGTTCCGCGATCTTCCGCTCATACTTCGGATCTTTCGGATCCTCCGTTGAAAGACCCCCGGCGAAGCTGAAACTTAGTCCAGATCGATTCAACTTGTTATACTCAGCTGGCTCTTGTATCACGGCGCCCGGTTTGCTTTTGGCTAATTCAAGAGACTGAATAATTACTTCTTCGCGAGTGGCTGCAAAAACCTCCATGATCCGCGCACCCGGTTTCGCGATGTTCTTACAAAGGACCTCGGTAAATAGCCCATCATTCGCTTTCTCACCGACATCAGCGGAATAAGAGATTAACATTCCGGCTGGAGGTTTGACCCAAGCGAGACCACCCGTGTTGCCAAAACTACGAGTTGTTCTTTGGTCAGGAAGGGTCACTTGCAAAGGATTGTCCCGACACGCATCTAGAATCACGATCCTTACTGCGGCCTTGGTTGCCTCCATGTCGTCGAGTAGATCCTGCAACTGGATTGCCCTCCTTGCCATGATCCGCTTCGTTCGATCAATTCCCTCACCCATCCCACCGACGTCAATATCACGAGGCAACAAATAGTTCGTACCGTGATACTCGATTCCATGTCCGGCAAAATAAACCAATGCACATTCGGCGTCCTTTGCGGCTTTCACAAAATTTTCAACCGCAATGGAAGCTTCATCGTAATCGGCATTCTCCACCAATGTTACCTTGAACGGTTTATCCAGTCCTTCCAAGCTCGTCTTAACCCTTCTTGCATCAGAAACGGCTACTGACAATTGCGCATTTACTCCAAGCTTGTCGTAACGGTCAATTCCAATCGCCATTGCGATGCGATCTTGTCCACCGCTTGGTTTCACAGCAGCCAGAACAAGGGCCGCTGTCCATATCATGAGGTAGCTACGTTTCGTAAGGTCCATGTTAGTGTTCTGCGTTATTCTTTCTCTCTCCAAAGGTCTACTAACGACCTCCGCGTAATCCTTTCCGATGCTCAAGGTATGAATCGGCAATTTCTCCAAGAAAAGTATTCAGGTGGTTGTTAGCCGACTTCAGCCTGACTACGTCCCGCTTTTTCTCAAAGGCTTGTAGTTGTTTCAAAACCTTGCTTCCGTCTACATTGACAGTTCGTAATGCCCCTGCCTGTCCGATTATTTTTACGCTAGGCTCCACTCCTATTCGTCCGGTTTCTGCGAGATCGCGCGAGAATCGAATGACGTCAAGATTAATGCCCTGCATGTAGGGATACTCTCCTGACCGGTCATAAACAAGGGTGACGGAAATTGCAGGATATCGCTGCATGAAATTCGCCCAGGAAACAGCCATGACCGATTTTTTCTCCAACTTGTCCTCCTTTGAGAACGCATTGTTGACCATACCATCTGAGACAGTCCATGATTGCAGTGCGCCACTTCGAAGCTCAGGAAAAGTCTCTTCGCCTTCAAGTAAGGCCTTGTGCAGCGCACGATCCACTCTTCCCGCGCCTGAAAAACTGTGAAAATGGCAACGGCGTTCTCCTGGAAAATATTTGCAGAGGGCGAGGTAGAGAACCTGAATTTCGATAGCCAAACCATTGGCCCTGAAATCCGATTGGGAAGTCCGGTAGAGCGAATGCCAATCTTGTTTCGAAGACTTCGCTTGGACCACGACAAGGCCTTCACCAACCTTGGAAAGCTCTTGGTGCAATCTCCAGAGGTCAGCCTCGATCGGGGTTGCGGATTTTCCGGCTTTGGTCGTTGTATCGTAGTAAGAAGGGGTATCGCCATGAAAGAGGAAGAGAAAGTCATTCACTCCTGAAGGATTCCCTAGCAATGAAAACCGAACAGAAGAGAATAAAGAGGATTCAGCCAAAGGCCCAACAAAACGGATCTCCCTGGTCTTGGGAGACTGAAGAGGCGGCGCGATTGCCTCAATAAATTTGGCTTCGGTCCTTTCCAGAACAAAGGCCTCCCTCTCAGCGAAGATGTGTTCCGTAAGAGAACAAAATATAAGATTTGCAGAGATCAAAAGGCTGGGAAGGCGGCAAACATTTGGATGCAGGTTCATAAGAGGCGTTCATTTTGGGGAAGCATTCGGTCTCCTTATTTGATTGAATATTTATTCAAGATTTCGAATCAAGGTTAAAGAATATGTCCAAATCATGGATTCTTCAGCATCCGGATCGATTTCAGAGTGTCGAATTACTCGGCTGATGTCTAGAGGCAAGTGCAAACGCTTTACGGAAGAGCAAAGGATTAGAGGGTCTCATCAGCACCATGAGAAACTTGAGGTATTGCCTTCAGGTTTTGTCAGGTCGAATGGCACTGAATACGCTACTAAGAGCGCAACATGAAAACCGGAACACACCCAGTATTATTTGGTATTGCTCTTTTTTGCCTTCTATCAGGAATCCTTCCTGTAGGCTTCGCAGGCCCTGCTGACAAAGAACCTCTTATCCTCAATGACAAGCAGCCCTCCCTGATCAAGCCGACTCTCGACACTCGAGTGCGCTATGAGTTTGGGGATCAGGATGGGCTCGAAGCTTCCCATGCCGGAACGATTCGAAACCGCTTTGGACTTCTGACTCGTGAGATCAACGGATTTCAAGGATTCGTTGAATACGAGGGAACCCACACTGTCGACCGTCAAAGCTATCGCGCCGCCAGCGTCCACGGACCGGCGAACAAAACGATCATTGCCGATCCGGAATCCAATGAGTTGAATCAGGCCTGGATTTCCTATACCTCTCCCGATGACATCTGGGGAGTCAAAGTGGGACGGCAAGGAATTAATATCGACAACCAACGCTATGTTGGCACTGTGGCCTGGCGCCAGAACATGCAAACCTTCGACGCTGCCGGTGTCACCTGGAGTCCAAGTGATGATGTCGAAGTTTACTACGGGTATATCTGGCAGGTAAACCGGATTTTCGGTTCCGATGCTTTTGCCCCGGTTCACACAGATTTCAAAGGTGGTAGCCACCTCGTAAACGCCAAGTTCAAAAACACTCCCCTCGGGACACTCACAACTTACGTCTACTCTTTTGATCTGCACAATCTGGCCGGCGACGCCAACAGCAACACCAGTTTCGGCGCCACCCTCGCAGGACCTCTTTTCGCAACCGGGCTCAGCTACTATGCCGAGTTGGCTCACCAGATTAACGCTTACGACAACCCGATTGACTACAATGCCAACTATGCTCATGCAAGTATATCCGGTGACGTAGTCGACGGCGTAAAAGGAACGATCGGGGTCGAATATCTGGGTTCTGACAATGGAGTCGGATACAAATTCCCATTGGGAACGAATCACAAGTTCAATGGCTTTGCCGATCGGTTTCTCAACACACCTGCCGGAGGTCTCACCGACTTTTACGTTTCCGCTGCGACGAAGCTCGACTGCGGAGCCAAGCTTGCCGCCTTCTATCATTACTTTGAAGACGACGGGCTTGACACGGGGCTAGGTCAGGAAGTTGACCTGGTTATTTCCAAAGATCTCGGGCGCGGCTTTTCCATACTCGGCAAGGGCGCCTACTTCTGGGGCCAAAGTGGACTTCCCGATACAGCAAGAGCCTCAGTGGAGATCGGTTTCAAATACTGACAACACCCGCCAGCCCGTTTCGCACAATCCCGATTCAACAGAGTTTCGTGTTCCATCCAACTCTGTTGAATCCGGAGAATCGGCAATCCTAGTCGACTCCTTTATCCAGCAACCGGTTCGTCCGCTGGATCAGGGTATCAATGACATTCTTGCAGATACCGGCAAATACATCCTCGATCGCTTGCTTCTCGTGTCGTGAGTCCCGGTGAATGGCCCAATGGCGCTCCCTAATTTTCCAGGGAAGCGGTCGAAACAAAAGGGAGCCGCTCGCCAGTTCCGCTTCGGCAACCCATGGAGAAAGCAGGCCCACTCCCATTCCAATTTTCGCCATTTCCTTAATGGCCGCCATACTGCCGACCTGCAGCGCAGTTTTCAAATTCACGCCATTCTCCCGCGACTGCTGCTCCAGAATCCGGAAAGTCTCACTGTTCTGGCTGTAGAAAATAAAACTCTCCAGCGCGAGATCTTCCGACTGAATCTTCTTCATTTTCGCGAAAGGATGCATCGGCGAAAGCGCCATCTGGATCTGATCCTGGAAAAGCCGCTCCGGCTTCAGCTTGTCTGAATAGGCGTTTTCCAGTGCAACGGCCACATCGATGTCGCCGGTTTCCAACTTCTGCATCAAGTCACGGGAATCGGCAGTCACGACAGTGATGTCAAAGTCAGGGAAACTTTCCCGCAACTCCCTGAGCACCGATGGAAGAACATACTGACTGATCGTAACCGTAGCACCGATTCTTAGCCGGCCATGGCCGGGGCGCCCTAACAAAGTGATTTCATCCTGAGCCCTTTCCATACGGGAAAGAATCCGGTCGGCGTGTTTCAAAAGAACCTCACCTGAAGGAGTCAAACACACAGATTTTCCAAGACGTTCAAAGAGACTTACCTCCAGAGCATTCTCCAATGCCTTGATCGAATGACTAACGGCAGACTGCGTTAAATTCAGATTTTTCGCCGCAGCAGTAAAACTCCCCTGGCGGGCAAGCTCTTGAAAGGCACGTAGTTGTCGACTGTCTAATAGTTCCATAATCGGGATGTATGAACGCTCTTAATGATTTGGATGAATTCATTGAAAGCAGTTTATGGGCCAATTCTCACGACTTGGCATGGATTGGGCTTTTACCGGAAGCGTGAAAAACAATTCCAAAAAACTTCGTATTGGCTTCGTGCCTCTCGTGGACTGCGCGCCGATCGCACTCGCACAGGAACTTGGCCTGTTTAAAAAGCGTGGCTTGAACGTGGATCTGCGTCGTGAACCGGGTTGGGCCTCGATTCGCGACAAGATGGCCTACGGTGAATTGGAGGCGGCGCATGCACCTGTCGGCTTGTGCTTTGCCTTGAGCTGGGGGCTGGGAGTCCTCCGGAAACCCTGCGTCACCGGATACCTGATCAATTCAAACGGGGATGCCATCACCGTTTCCAAAGAACTCAGCGAAGCAGGAGTATCCAACGCTGAATCTCTGGCCTCGGAGATCAAGACAAAACAAAGGGACAGGCCCCTCTGTTTCGGAGTGCCTCATCTCTTCAGTACTCACCATTTCCTACTGCTGCAGTGGCTTCGCCCTTTTGGAATCGTTCCCGGTCCGGACATCCAAATCATGGTGCTTCCCCCTTCCCTGATGGCGTCCTGCCTCGCATCCGGAAACATTGACGGTTACTGCGTCGGGGAGCCCTTCAATTCATTGGCAGTAGAAGAGGGAGCAGGAGTCATTCTTGCGGAGTCAGCCAATCTCAGCCCGATGCATCCGGAGAAAGCATTAATCGTGAGCGAATCGTTTGAAAGAGACAATCACGAGATCCATCTCCTCATGATTCAGGCGATCAAGGAAGCTGCCATTCTTTGCGAAACAGTGGACGGTCGAAAACGTGCTGCAAAGATACTTTCCAGCCCGGAATACCTCGGCATCACGTCCAATCTCATCGAATCGAGTCTCTTCTGTGCCAAAGGAAAGAGCAAAGTCGAATTCACCAACGAGAACTTTCACGTTTTTCATCATCCCGACGTCAACTGTCCGGATTCAGAGAAGGCCAATTGGACCATTAACCAAATGCGTCTCGCCGGACTTCTGGACGAAATCGACGGCCGCAAACTGCCACGCCCCGGAGCCATTTTCCGGAAAGACATTTATGAAGAAGCGATCGATCAAACGGTAATCCGCGCCATCGCCTAACTATCAAAGCAACAATCCAACCAGGTAAAACACAATGAAAGTAAAACGACCCTTACAAAACATCATCACGGGACTTCTCCTCGCGATCACTATCCCTACCAGCGCTGACTTGCTCGACGTCGAGAAAGACACGCTGAAGTTTGGATTCATCAAGTTAACCGATTGCGCTCCAATCGTAATCGCCAAGGAAAAAGGATTCTTCGATGACGAGGGCCTCAGCGTCACTGTTGAAGCTCAGGGGAACTGGAAGGAGCTCCTGAACCGTGTCATCACCGGCGATCTGGATGGCGCCCACATGCTTGCGGGGCAACCTATTGGAGCCACTGTTGGATTCGGAACCCAGGCGGACATTGTCACTGCCTACAACCTGGATTACAACGGGAACGGAATCACTGTGTCCAACGAAATCTGGAAGCAGATGAAACCATCAGTTCCTAAAGGCCCGGACGGAAAACCAATCCATCCGATCACCGCTGACAGCCTGAAGCCAATCGTCGACAGGGCAGTTGCGGCCAGCAACAAACTGAAAATGGGAATGGTGTTTCCTGTTTCCACTCATAACTATGAGATCCGCTACTGGCTGGCCTCCGCAGGTATCAAGCCGGGCTTTTACTTCGACCCTTCTACCGGTCAGGTTGACGTCCCCGGTTTCCTCAACGGCGATGTCGAGCTTTCTGTAACTCCTCCGCCACAAATGCCCCAGACCCTGGAGCAGGGAACAATCGTTGGCTACTGCGTCGGCGAACCGTGGAACCAGCAGGCAGTTGCGAAGGGAATTGGAGTGCCGGTAACCACGAACTACGACGTGTGGAAAAACAATCCCGAAAAGGTCTTCGGAGTTTCCAAAGAGTGGGCCGATGCAAATCCAAATACATGGATTGCGGTGACGAAAGCTTTGATCCGTGCAGGCCACTGGCTCGATGCGTCTCCGGAAAACCGGGTGGAGGCAGCGAAGATCTTGTCTCAACCGAACTATGTCGGCGCACCCTTCGACGTTATTAGCAGCAGCATGACGGGAACCTTTGAGTTTGAAAAAGGCGACAAGCGCGAGATGCCGGACTTCAACGTCTTCTTCCGCTACAACGCCAGCTATCCCTACTACAGCGACTGCGTCTGGTTCCTGACACAAATGGTTCGTTGGGGCCAGATTCCGGAACAGCAAACTGACAGTTTCTTCGAGTCCATGGCGAAGAAAATCTATCATCCGGATGTCTATCTCAGTGCCGTCGAAGAGCTAATCGATGACGGCGAATTCACCGAAGAGGATTTCGCAGAGGCATTCGCAGCCAAAGAAAGCGGAGGCTACAAACCGCCCACTACCGATTTCATTGACGGAAAATCCTACGACGGCACAAGACCGAATGAATACATCAAGTCCTTTGAGATCGGTCTGAAATAGCCACTCTCAAGACCGAACAAGCAATCAAGGATATGAACGAAGCAGTTATCGACAGCCCGGCGAATACGCCGGAAACAGATTCGGGGGAGGGGAAAAGACGCTTCGTCTACAATCCCAACCGCGTCGCTCACACTCTGAACAAGCTGGGCCTGGGGTATTTTTCGCCCTTTGCCCGACTTATCGGAAAAGACGAGCCCGCCAAACAGGTTCGGGAGATCGCCAACAACACGATTCTTCCAATCCTGGCCTTCTCCGTTTTCATCGGGTTCTGGGCAGTGACAGCACGGCTCGTAAAAACTGACAGCGTTCAGATTCCGACTCCTCACCAATCCTGGTATGCTTTGACCGGGGTAGCGATCCCGGGATTGTCCCATCCGTTTCCCGAAAGCATCGAAGGATTGGAGGCTCCCTACTTTGTCGAGAATGAGGGACTCGACCCGAAGTCGATCAATGGGTTCTCTGTTGCCGAAGAAGTTTCCGAAGGAAAATACATCGAGTCGCAACAGGAGCGCGTCGACAAGTATCTCGACCGCGCAAGAGAGGCGGAAGCCGAAGGGGATTCAGCCAAAGCAGAGAAATACCGCGAGAATGCAGAAATGTTTGCCTCGAAATCCTATCAGGCGAACAAAACATTCTACGATCAGATCTGGATTTCCCTTCTTACGATTCTGATCGGGTTCTCGATCGCAACTCTAGTCGCCGTCCCGCTTGGAGTCCTCTGCGGAATCTCTCCAAAATTCAACACGGCCGTGAATCCACTGATTCAGCTTTTCAAGCCGGTCAGTCCACTCGCCTGGTTCCCCATCGTCTTCGTTCTGACGACCTGGGGAATCGACACTCCGCCAAGCGATTCCATCTGGCAACGCGCCCTGTGGACATCGGCTGGCGTAGTGATGCTCTGTTCCCTCTGGCCGACGTTGATCAACACCGCAGTCGGTGTGGCATCCGTTGACCAGGATCACCTCAATGTGGCAAAAGTGCTGAAACTCGGCTGGTTCAAACGAATCTGGAAAATCGTACTGCCTGCCTCACTTCCTATGATCTTTACCGGCCTCCGCCTTTCCATCGGGGTTGGCTGGATGGTCCTGATCGCCGCTGACATGATGGCGCAAAACCAGGGTCTCGGGAAGTTCGTTTGGGATATGTATCAGAACGGCGACACCATGAGCACCGCTCAGATCATCGTCGCGGTCTTTGTGATCGGAGCCGTCGGATTCTTTCTCGATCGAATCATGCTGGTCTTCCAACGCCTCGTAACATTCGAAGAGCAGAACGTGTAAGACTTCCACCTATAGAAAAAAATTACAATGGCCTATATTGAATTGAACAATGTGTCGGTAGGGTTTGGCTCGGGAACAAACCGGACCGAGGTGCTAAGCAATATCAACTTACACATCGAAAAGGGAGAGTTCGTCGCTGTCCTCGGTTACTCCGGCACGGGGAAATCAACCCTGATGAACCTTATTGCCGGACTCGTTTTTCCAGACAAGGGAGAAGTAATCGTCGATGGGAAAAAAGTGGAAGGCCCCGGACCGGAACGTGGCCTCGTTTTCCAGAACTACTCTCTCCTCCCGTGGTTTGACGTCTATAAAAATATCGGGCTCGCCGTCGATGAAGTCTTTTCCAACGCCAGTGCAGAGGAAAAGAAAGAACGGATCGAGACCGCGATCGATCGCGTCAACCTGAGCAACGCCACCCACAAGAAACCGGGAGAGCTCTCCGGAGGCATGCGGCAACGAAATTCTGTGGCCCGCACCCTTTCGATGAATCCATCCGTCCTGCTACTGGATGAACCGCTTTCGGCTCTCGACGCACTGACTCGCAGTGTCATTCAGGATCAGATTCTCGGGATCTGGAAAGAACTGGATCAAACGATTGTATTGATCACGAACGATGTGGATGAAGGGCTTTACATGGCGGATCGCGTTATCCCACTCAGCGTCGGCCCCCCGTCCACTCTTGGACCGGAAACCCTGGTGGAAAAACATCGTCCCCGCGATCGGAGAGCGATCACAACAGGTCCTGAGTACCAGGGATTGAGAAGTGGAGTGATTGATTTCCTTCTTACCGAGAAAGAACGGGAACGCTCCGAATCTCATTCCCGTCCTGTCACTTTGCCAAATATTAAGCCTCTCGATATCAGTCGGCACCGCCCGAGTTGGTTCGTAGGACTTCGCCCGAAGAAGAAACGTAACATTTCCATTGCCTGAACGATGTCAGCCTATTTTGAAGCAATTAATCTGGGGAAAACTTACAAGACCCCGACCGGCGACGCTGTGATCGTCCTGTCTCTTATACACATCTGACGCT
>OJCB01000882.1_pt1 | contig 10791 bp, 9 predicted proteins | sample 1591501 | NCBI WGS metagenome assembly OJCB01 (sample SAMN05416813, study PRJEB24817) | seawater metagenome | isolation source: Sea water | place: Canada:Atlantic | collected 2013-07 | reverse complement strand
CGAGATCAGCCTCGGTCTCGTGGGCTCGGAGATGTGTATAAGAGACAGGTGATGTCCATGTCCTTCATGAAGCGCATGGCCACGGCGGCGAACGCTTCGTTGATTTCCCACAGATCGATGTCGCTAGCCTTCAGGCCGGCCTTGGCCAGTGCCTTTTTGGCAGCCGGGCCCGGACCAGTCAGCATGATGGTCGGATCGGCACCACTGATCGCTGTGCAGACAATACGGCCACGAGCCTTCATGCCGTAATCCTTGCCAACCTGCTCGTTACCCAGCACGACCAGTGACGCGCCATCCACGATGCCGGAAGAGTTACCGGCGTGATGGACGTGATCGATCTTTTCCAGCCAGTGGTATTTCTGCAGAGCCACCGCATCGAAACCACCCATTTCGCCCATCATGGCGAAAGACGGATTCAGACCGGCAAGGCCATCGGCGGTGGTACCGGCGCGAACGTGCTCGTCGCGATCCAGTACGGTCAGGCCGTTGAGGTCTGTCACTGGTACCACAGAATTTCCGAAGTAGCCTTTTTCCCAGGCAGTGGCAGCCCGCGCCTGGGATTCGGCAGCGAATTCATCCACATCACGGCGGGAAAAGCCTTCGATGGTGGCGATCAGATCAGCGCCGATGCCCTGGGGGACGAAACCGGTCTTGTAGTTGGTAACCGGGTCCATGGCCCAGGCGCCACCATCAGAGCCCATGGGAATACGGCTCATGGCTTCAACACCACCCGCCAGAATCAGATCATCCCAACCGGAAGCCACTTTCTGGGCACCGGTGTTCACCGCTTCCAGGCCGGAAGCACAGAAACGGTTCAGCTGATAACCTGCCACAGTGTCCGGCAGACCCGCAGCCAGCGCCGCAGTCTTGGCGATACAGGCGCCCTGATCACCCACCGGGGTAACCACGCCCAACAACAGATCATCAATACGGTTGGTGTCCATATTGGGGAAACGGGCTTTCACTTCATCGATCAGGCCGACCACCAGGTCCAGCGGCTTCACCGTATGCAGTGAGCCATCTTTTTTACCCCGACCACGGGGAGTACGGATGGCATCGTAAATATAGGCTTCGGTCATGGAACCTTCCTCTTGCCTCAGGCAGATGTCAGCTCAGCTGACGGGTTGTGAAGGGCGGCACCTGTCAGTGCATGGGTTCAATCATGCGCAACAAAGTGACAGGTACCGGCCAAATGTAGACCGCAGAGATTGCCCTACCCGCGCCCGTCACTCAATGACAGGAGTTAACAGCCTGGGTGAGCGGAACGGGCAGTGGTTAACCGCTTGATATGCAAGGCGTCTTGAGGGCCAATGCGAGTCGCTCGAGAGATGGTAAGGTCCGGACATTCGTTTCAGGAGAATTCGCTATGTCCCATAACACCGAGGTGCTGCGCTCCCTGGCCGCTTCCGCCCTGCAGCAGGGTCGCGGCATTGCCAGCAAAGGCCACCGCAAGACACCCCAGGAACCCCTTGAACTGTATGACATGGAAGGCTGCCCGTTTTGCCGCCTGGTTCGCGAAGCATTGACGGATCTGGACCTGGATGTAGTGATTTTCCCCTGCCCCAAGGGGGGTGAGCGTTACCGCCCGCTGGTGGAACGCCTGGGTGGGCGTCAGCAATTCCCCTATCTGATGGACCCGAATACCGGGGCCGCCCTTTACGAATCCGCCGACATCATCGACTACCTGTACGGGGAATACGGCGGCCGCCCGGCGCCGCGCCGCTGGCTAATACGCAGCCTGCGCACGGCCGCGGCGGTGTCCGCGTCACTGCCCCGTGCCTCCCGCGGTCTACGCGCCCAAGACAGCCAGGTGCCGGAACAGGCACTGGAGCTCTACTCGTTCGAAGCCAGCCCTTTTGCCAGGCTGGTCCGCGAACGCCTCACCGAGCTGCAACTGCCCTGCTCCGCCAGTGCGGCCGGGATCAGTGGCAAGACTGGGTGCTGCCGCCGCTACGTCGACGCCTTCTTGATGACTACGCACCCCGCCAACGGAACCGAATCGCCCTGATGGAACGGGCCGGCCGCATCGCCGTTCCCTACCTGGTAGATCCCAATACTGGCGCAGAACTATTCGAATCCGCGGACATTCTGGATTACCTGGATCAGACTTACGGTCGATAGCGCAAACCCGGCGCATCAACAAATGGTGTGCCGGACACTTCTCCCTTCCCCGGATTAGTGCTATATAAAGCACTGAGAACCCCCTTTAATTCTGTAAAGAGAGTAGCACCATGGGTCGTCGACATTTTGATGACTATGAACCGGACGATTGGAACGAAGAACACAAGCGTGCTGAACGTGAACGTCGCAAACGTGATGCAAAACGTCATCGGCACGATTCAGAGGACAAAAGTGACTCGCGCGAAAACCGCGATTCGCGTCCTTACTGAAACAGGTTCCATCTCGGGAGCATTCGCTTCCAGGTCTGAAAACCGGGCTTCATGGATGAAGCCCCTCTCTCGTTTTGGCTAATTATCGCCGTAACGGCTGGCAAGAGTGGTCAGTGCCGCAGCCGTGTTCTCATCCGCCAGAAGCTTGAACCCACCCCGCCAATGTCCATTGGGCAAATAATCATGCCAACGGTATTCCGCCATCACTGACAGTTCACGGTGGCCCGATAAAACTAAAGGTAGTTGCAGTAGCAGTGACTGGCTGCCCTGAGGTGGCGTACCACGCCCGGTAAGGCACAGGCCCTCGTCAGTCAGATTGAGAATATGCCCCACCGGTTTTCGATCGATGGAAGCCCGGACATTCAGTCTCAGTCGAGGTCTGCGGAAACGTCGTCGCTCCATAACTACCTCTCGGGAAGGGTCTCACTGCCAGTTTCTGCCCGCTTTGTGTACCATGCAAGCATGAACTAACGGGTTTTGTGGAGCAGTTCCATGGCCACCAATGACGATGATCTGTTCCGCCAGGAAATGGCGGATGTGACACCGATCAAACCGGATAATCGCGCGACCCAGCCCCGGTCCAAGCGCCCAAACAGTCTGCGCGAACAGCTGCGCCGCGCCGCCGCCATGGACGATCGCCAGGATCGCAATCCCCTCACCGTGCCGGAACAGGTCCCCCGGATTGGCCCCACCGACATTGTCGGAGTCAAGAAAAACGGTGTTCAGGAAGGGGTGTACCGTAAATTGCGACTGGGCAAATACGATGCCCAGGATCTGCTGGATCTGCACCGGATACGCCTGATGGATGCCCGTGACCGAATGCAGACCTTTCTGATGAAAGCCCACGAACAGGGCTTGCGGTCCGTGCTTATCAACCATGGTAAAGGCGTACACAGCGAGCGTCCCGGTTTCCTGAAAAGCTACGTGATGCACTGGCTTGAGGAGAGTCACCTGGTACTCGCCTACCATTCCGCCCCCCAGAATCAAGGCGGCAGCGGCGCCACCTATGTGCTGATCAGAAAAAGCAGTCAGTCACGGCAGCGCAATAGGGAGTTCTTTATGGAGGCGGGAAAACAGCAGAGATAGTGAATAGTTAACAGTGAACAGTTAATAGCGCGCGTGCCTGCGCATCCCTATGTGAAATGCAAGAGGCCGCGTCCATACTCTGGACGCGGCCTCTTGTGCTCACGAAACAGATAACCTGCTCCGTGAAACTGTTCACTATTCACTGTTAACTATTAGCTGCCCTCACCTTCTTATCCGGTTAATCCCGTTGATCGCCGCCACCCGATACGCTTCCGCCATGGTCGGGTAGTTGAAGGTGGTGTCGATGAAGTACTCCAGGGTGTTCAGCTCACCGGGCTGGCGCATGATGGCCTGCCCTACGTGGACAATTTCCATGGCCTGATAGCCGAAGCAATGGATACCCAGCACCGCCAGGGTCTCCCGGTGAAACAGGATTTTCAGCATCCCCACCCGCTCACCGGTAATCTGCGCGCGGGCCAGATTACGAAAGAAGGCCTGCCCGACTTCATAGGGTACCTTCGCTTCGGTGAGCTCCTGCTCGTTACGCCCCACACTACTGATACCCGGAATGGTATAGATCCCGGTAGGCACGTCGGTCACCTGCCGTACTTCATCGCCGGCAATGGCCGCCGCACAGAAACGGCCCTGATCGTAGGACGCACTGGCCAAAGACGGCCAGCCCACCACATCGCCGACGGCATAAATACCTTCCACCTCAGTCTGGTAGCGCTCATTGACCTGTAATTGCCCGCGGTTGTTGGGTTTCAGCCCGGCGGCTTCCAGCCCCATGTCCTGAGTGTTGCCGGAACGACCATTACACCAAAGCAAGGCGTCAGCGCGCAGTTTCTTGCCGGACTGCAATTCCAGGGTAACGCCCTCATCGTCGGCAACAACCCGCTGGTACTCCTCATCCTGACGAATGGTGCAGCCCTGCTCGCGCAGGTGATAACTGAGCGCATCAGAAATTTCCGTATCCAGAAAATCCAGCAGATGCTGCCGGGAATTCACCAGGTCAACCCGGATCCCCAGGCCGGTAAAGATGCAGGCATATTCCGAGCCGATCACCCCCGCCCCATAGATGATGATATGGCGCGGGGTATGGTCCATGGTGAGAATGGTATCGGAGTCGTAGATACGGGGATGATCAAAATCCACGTCCTCCGGGTGATAGGGCCTTGAGCCGGTGGCAATCACCACGTTACGGGTTTTCAACAGATGCAGCCGCCCTTCCCGGTCTTCCACCCTCACCTCATTGTTGCCAAGCAGCTCACCCCTTCCACCAAACACCGTCACCCGGTTGCGGATATAGAAATCCGTACGCACCTGGACCTGGGAATCGATCACCTCACGGGTTCTGACGATCAGATCCTGCCAGCGGACTTCTCTGGGATTGATGATGCCGCGAAGTAGCGGATTGCGCTGGGTACGGATCACCTGGCGGACCAGATGACGAAGCGCCTTGGAAGGGATCGTTCCCCAATGTGTGCAGTTGCCGCCCAGGGACTTCTGGTCTTCGACAATGGCCACTCGCAGGCCTTTTTTTGTCGCCTGCATCGCCGCCGCTTCACCGGCCGGCCCGCTACCGATCACCACCAGATCCCAACCCGCACTGATATCCATTCACTTCTCCTTTCCACGACAGCACTATTATAGGCATGTGCACTCGCTCGCACGAGTAAGACCAAAGCAGAGGCCTGACCATGTTGGCCAAGACTGGCATGATGGGGATAGAGGAAAAAACCGTTTCAATTCAATAACAGGAGCCTGACATGGAAGAGCGCAGCGAACAAAAGCCCTCGAAGTGGGCCCGTGGCGGCAAAACGACAGGACGCTGGCTGGTGGCCCACCCGATCGGGGCCCTGCAGATTCTGGCAGTGATACTGGTAGCAATTATCGTGCTTCAGAATCTGGAGCCCACCAGCATCGACATCCTGTTCTGGACACTGGTGGACATCCCCAAATTGCTGCTCTTGCTAGCCAGCATGCTGGCCGGGGGGCTGATCTGGGAGCTGTTGCGGCGCAGCCTGCTACGCCGCCGCAAGGCGCCGGCGACGCCAGAACAGTAATAGCAGACCGGAAAACAGGCCAAGGCTCCAGCTTCCAGCGCTGTTGTCTTCCTGTTCTCCCGGGTAGGTGATAGTGAATGTCGCCGCCGAGGAAGTGCTGCCGCACTTGTCTGCCACTTCCAGGGTGAAACGGTCCTTGAACGGACTGAAGTTGCTATCAGGAATGTATGTGACTGTCCGGGTGTCGGAATTGATGATGATACCCTCTCCTTGGACAGCGCCTGTTTCACTGTTTCTTTTGGCGAAACTTGGCTCATTCCTGACAGTGAGCGTAGGCCAATTGATTGAGCTTTCATCGCCATCAGGGTCTTCTGCCACAATCTTGAAAGTTACCGATTCACCTGGGCGACTGGCACGGGTCTGGCCTGTAATCTTCGGAGCCTTGTTCGTGATAGCCATGGAGACAGAAGCATCAGAGGATTGCTGGGGCAGCTGGACCTGCTCGGGGACATCCGTGAAGTTATAAAGGAAAGCCAAACGAGGCGAATCCAGCTCATCGTTCAGCGCCTCACACACAGCATCACTAGGCGGATTATCTCCATTTGATATGAACCCTTTATTTGCGGGTGTAAACAAAACGATACAATTTTCAGCTACATCTCCGTTATCGTACTCATCAGGATTACGGTTTATAAAACGCTGCGGTAGTGGCTCACCACATTTGACGTCATAGCCATCGAGCACTTCGTTATAGAATTCCCATACGAATTCAATAGTACTACCATCCGCAGAAGCACCGTTTCCCTGTAGAACATAGCTTTGCAGCGCTGAGTCATACACGTACGATCCCGGTGCCGGATTGATTTCTTCTTGATCGCCAATTATATCGACCTGAGCGGGTGTAAATTGAAAATTACCATCCAATAAATCACCCGCGCTATCCAACAGGCGAATTTCAGCACCATCACTAGGCAAATCATTATCAAAGATATCTACCAGTACCCGCCGGTCTGGCGCTCGCTCGTTACTACCCTCATCATCAATAGCTGTAATTTGCTGATATTCAAAAGCACCTCGATCGCAGCGGTCGCCCGATGTGCGAGCGATACCGCGCAGATCAGTCCCACGGCATCGCAGAGGGGTCGAAGTTCCGGATTGCAACTCTTCTTGATCGTTACCGGCATCAATAATAAGAGGATCATTCAGATCCTGAGGGGAGAGATAGGGCGGATTGTAATCAGTAGAGCTGCCAGACTCACCGTCTGTTGCAATCCGCATTCCGGCAGTGCCACCAACAGCTTCGTCATTATTTTCATCTAAGCCAGTAGAGGCACAGGCTGCATCAGAAAACAGGTTATAAACACTGTCGCGCAATTCCCCGGCACCTGTTGAGCAACTGGCTCCACTGGCCGCAACAATACTGTTTGCCAGGCTGACCGTGGCTTCAGAATCGCCCAGCTCAATACCATTTCCTGGAGCATTATTCACGAAGCTCAGATTCATCAGACGAACATCAATATCCACACCGCTAAGATCCAGAGCGGAACCTTTCGGAGCAGAGTTATCCACAAAAGTACTGTTGGCAAAGGCGACAAAATTACCGGTGGGAATATTCAGGTCAAACACACCACCTTCAACATTTGCACTATTACTTTCGAATGTGGTATCCACTGCGGCAAAGCGAAAGCTCTCTCCATTCTGAGCAGTGGTAGACATGACGCCACCAGACACACCTGCCGCACTATCCACAACGTAAGAGCGATTAAATGACACCAGCTTTTCATTTCCGGCGTTTGCCCGTACATAGATAACACCACCGGAACGATCGGCACGGTTATTACGCAAAATTACCCGATCAAAAACCACGGAACCACCAGTGATTATCACACCACCAAATCCCTGGTCGCCGACAGGAGTGCCTCCTGGTACGGCAGCATTACCATCTTCAAGTATCAGATAACGAAATGCTACGCTCGGGTGACCACTGCTTAGCGGTGCACGCACTTCGAAAAGACGATTGTCTCCATCACCCCGAATGCGTGTAATAGTATCTTCATCGCCGGGATCTGCATCGTCATCATTGCGAACGCCCTTGCCAACCAGTTCAATACTGCCACCCTGAATTACCAGACTATCTACAAGCTGAAAATCACCGGCAGGCAACAAAATGCGATCCTGTCCTTTAGTGCCAAACTCACAATCCGGGCTGCTGAAGGTGGCCGCATTTGCCAATGCTTCGCGCACTGTGCATAGGCCGTCGTTAGTGATAGAAGGGTTATGGTCAAGCAGGGAATTTACTTCAATATCGGCCGCAAACACCGAACCCGACATCAGAATTGTCAACACCCCAGACCCGGGAAGCCAGCGGCGTAGCAAACCGCCCACGGCAAGCGCTAGCAGCGTCAAAACTGAGCCAGCCCCGCCACTACCGCCTCCGAGAATACTCTTTGATTCCGTCAAACCGCTGGCGGGCTCGGCTACCATGTTGGCAATCTCACTCTGATCAAGACCAATATCTGTGCCACCTGAAAATGCTTCTTTGGCCACCACATAACGCAGCTGATCCACACCGTGAAAATTGCTGGCAGGAGTATAGCGAACACGTGGATAGCCCTGATCATCAATCTCAACCGACGCCAGACCTCGCACAGGAGCAACGATAATGGTCATACAACGCTCCAGAATTTCTCGATCCTGGCAGACCTCATCACTAGCAGCGCAAGTTCCTTCGTTAATTATGACCGTCTTGAGGCGGTTACAATCGACCACGGTGTCATTTCTATCGTTTTCCAGCACATCACCAAGCACAGTTCGGCCGCTAATCAGGTCAATTTCGTCCGCTTGCGCCAGCGCCCGCAAAAATTCGACCGCACCTACATCACAGCGCCCCCCCGCACCACCGCGGGACTGCCCTCGCATGTCCTGATCAGCACATTGGTCTACGGTTTCCGGGTTCCCTCGATCGAACAGGCTCGGTGTCGCCTCCGGCATCGTCGGGTCCAGACCTGAAGGTTCCGGATTGGGGAGGAAGCCCGAAAAATTGCCTCCCAGTTCCCCGGCGGGGATAGGGATGCAACCATTAGCACCTGCTTGCGCACAGGGTTCACGGCTTGTCGTTGCGTCATTCCAGCCGAGCAACACTTCTTCCGTGGCACCATTAGGGTCCAACGTTACCGGCGTCCCTTCTGTTTGTTCACGAGGTAACGGACAAGTGGCATCGTCGGTGATGGTATAAAGCAGCGTTGCGTCAGCATCTGCGACACCATCCAACGCAGTACCGAAACAAACCCCTCCGCTGTGGCCGACCAATACGGTATTGACGATAAAGGCCGTACTGACAATCTCCGGAGGAGCAGCATTCGGATCTGTCGGCACATCCACCACAGCCTCATCAAGATGCAATGCCAGGCCATCATTGAAGGCAATGGTCATATTTTGCAAAACCAACTGGTGCTTTGGCGCAACAAGCAGAATAACTCCACCGACGTTGTTGACGATTGTGCCATTGGTCAAATCAAAGCCAATCTGGCTGTTTTCGCCACCGTCCAGGTAGAACATGCCACCATCGGAGTCGGAAGTATTATTCGCCATGTAAAAACGATGGCCTGAAATACCCCCATCGAAGTCTCCAGAGGTGGCGACTACAGCGCCATTGCCTGTGGCCATATTTGCTTCAAACAACGTGCTTTCAGGGAAGGACAGGTTGCTTCCTTTTTCAAGATAGATCGCACCGCCATTAACCGCCTCACCATGACGGAGTTCGACATTCCCTGATAAGCCAAGCCCACCTCGGGCCAGAATCAAGCCGCCATTGCGATCTGCCAAATCAACTTCGTTGTTGGCCGAGCCCTCGTGCAAAACAAGATTGCCCAGCGTCAGTGAGCCACGATCCACCAGGAACAAGCGGCTGTTGCCACCCGCAGAGACAACCGGTTTCTCCTTGTCTTCCGGCTCTTCAAAGCTGCCGAGAAACACATCGATGCGAATGTTGGGCGAAATGGCAATGTCGTCTTCAGGGTCAGCGACAGGGATCATTACCGGGTTGTCATCATCATCGAGCTCCACTTGCTCTACCTGATCACAGTCTGCCGGGTCCACCTCGACACAGTCTGGGTCCGCAACCATAACTGTCTTCTGAATAAACTTGATCTTCTTGCCGCCAATGGGAAGCTCACCTTCCGTGAGCAGATAGGTTTTCCCTTCAAGCAGGCGGATAGTGTCATTGCCCGTGCCCGCTTCACAGGCCCCAACAGTAGTCTGGTAACTGATGGCATAGATGGCTTCACGCAGACGACACTGGGCACCGCTGCTCGTAGGAGTAACCTGGTAACGGTCTTCTTCAGGGGAGGCATTCTGAGGGCGATCAACAACAGTGATCTTCACATCGTCTGTGGTTTCGATCTTGTAGACGGTGGCCTGGGAAGTGGCGGCTGCGAGAATAAGGGCGCAGCCCGCAAGGGTTTGCCAAAGCGCAGTGTGGCGCATGTTGTGCTCCTGCAGGCTTTTTTGTGCCTGGCGTTATTGTTCTAATCTGGATCCAAACCCGGCAATGCTCTGATCACCGGAAGCGTAACCTAATGTAATTAATCATCAATATAACGGTTACTTGCGTAGCAAACTGTTGATTCTTCGTTAAGCGACCCTTTTTACCACCCCAGCGCATCCTTGACAAAGGGAATAGTGACCGAGCGCTGTTGCGCGAGGGCCATACGGTCAAGGCGGTCCAGCAGCACCATCAACGCCCCCGGGCTGCGCTCACTGCGCAGCACGATATAGTGAGCCACATCCTGCTCAATCCGCAGCCCACGGGCCCTGGCCCGCTCCTGTAACACTTTTTGCAGATCGTCATTTGCCAGTGGGGCAAGCCTGTATACCGGACCGGCGGCCAGCCGGGTGGCCAGATCCGGCAGCAACAGGCCGGCGGCGGTCGGAGAGGCATTGGCGGTCACCAGCAGGTGGCCGCCCTGTGCCATCAAACGGTTATAAAGGTGAAACAGGGCTTCTTCCCAGGCCGGATCGCCGGCAAAGCGCTGACAATCATCCAGCGCCAGCAGATCGAATTGTTCCATCGCCTCCAGCACCGCCGGCACCAGCGGCAGTAGCTCGCTGGCAGGCAACAGGCAAGCATCCATGCCCTGCTGCTGGGCCAGACGGACCGCCCCTTCCAGCAGGTGGCTCTTGCCCTGTTGTTCCCCGCCCCAGATAAAGGCCTGACGATCTGCACCTAGAACCACTTCACGGACGCCAGCCAGCGCGGCCCCGTTGGGGCCGGACAGAAAGTTGGAAAGGTCATTTCCCTCACGCAATTGCAGCGCCAGGGGCCTGTCTCTTATACACATCTCCGAGCCCACGAGACCGAGGCTGATCTC
>OJCB01000881.1_pt1 | contig 10794 bp, 8 predicted proteins | sample 1591501 | NCBI WGS metagenome assembly OJCB01 (sample SAMN05416813, study PRJEB24817) | seawater metagenome | isolation source: Sea water | place: Canada:Atlantic | collected 2013-07 | reverse complement strand
GAGATCAGCCTCGGTCTCGTGGGCTCGGAGATGTGTATAAGAGACAGGTGTTTTCACTTCCCACAAGCCCAGGTTCCAACTAAAAGCAAAATCTTCAGTGAACCAGGAACGCTGAGGTTTGTATCTCTTCACAGGGAGACGCGGGCTGTCCGGGTTGGCAGTATCAGCCGGGAAACTCGGGAAGATGCTCTCCTCAACCCCGGGAACTCGACTCGAAGATCCCCGCGTCGCGACCAGCTCCTTGTTGGTTTTCTTTTCCAACACGCGAACTCTGCCGTGTTCTACTTCGAGTACATCTTCGATAATGGTAGTCGCCAAACGGTAGCGGGTACCCAACACCGTTACTGTTGAGTTCGAGGTGTCCATGATCATTTCCTTTCCTTCAGGCTGGCGCTTCATATCGGCGAGCAGGGAGCCGTGCTCGAGGAACACTTTCTTGCTCTTGCCGGATTCGAGCCGCAAAGCTGAGCCTTCTTCCAGAGTTAAGAGGCTGCCGTCTGGATAACGCAACACGACGGCAGCGTCCGTCCCTGCCACAATCAAACCAGGAGGCTCACAGCGGTCGCCGATGCTCAACTTCTCCTCCCCGAACCGTGCCCAGCCTTCGACGAGGACTAGGCTCGCCGGGTCGGGATTTTCTCCAGCGGAGAACAAGGAATAGAAAAGGGTGCCTAAACCCAGGACCAGTGTCGCCACCATTGCCAGGGGTCTCCAGTTAAAAGAAGGACGCTCCGAAACCGGTGACATCGGCAGAATGTTGGCTCCTTCTTCCCCACAGAGCACTTGAGATAACTCAGAGATCAGATTCGCCGACTCAAGAAACTGAACACGGAGTTCCTCATTGTCCGAGAGAGCCCGGTCGAGTTTTTTCAGCATCTCCGGGGAAGCGGTTCCCTCGAAATAGGCGTCGATTGAATGTTGAAAGTCTTCCTTGTTCATTGGGCCCCCATCGTTTTTCGCTCCACGCATTCGCGAAGGAGTTTTCGAGTACGCGAAAGCATCATGTCTACTGCTTCCGCTGAACGGTTGATCAGTTCGCCGATTTCTTTGGATCGACGTCCTTCGCTATATTTCATTTCCACCACTTTGCGGGCCCGCTCGGCCAGCTCGCTCACACAATCTAAAAGGAAGACGTGTCTGGCGGAAAAGTGATCCTGCAAACTGCTGCTGGTATCGGCCAGTTTGTCGAGCGTATCTTCACAGAGGACTTCCCGGGAGCGGGCCTTGCTTTGCCGCCATTTCAGCACTTCGAGCCGGGCAATCCCGAACGTCCATGCCTTGAAGGGGCGGGCGTCATCATACTGATCCAGTTTTTTCCAAAGAACATGCCACACCGCCTGACAGAGATCGTCTGTCTCATGAAGATTCCCCGTCGCAGCCAGCAAATATGCCCGCAAGGGTCGTTGAATCTCCATGTAGTTTTCCAGAAATTGCTCGCGTTCCATTGTTGCTTTGGGCGTAGTCTGCACATGAAAAAGAGATTCGCCCATAACTGTAATCCTCGCCAACTGACGAAATCCTAACAGGAAAAAGTGAAATTCTTCCGGGATCGTAAAAATCCGGGTGAGAGTGAACATTGAGGATCAGCAGCCGGATGATTCAAAGCAATCCATGATTTCAATCGGGGTGTTTTGAAATTGCTCTCTTCCTCTCGTTCCTTCACGATGAGGTGTCTGAATCATGACCGAACCAGAAAAATCCAATTCCCTTGTCGAGCTGATCCCCGCTTTTGAGAACCCGTGGATCTTCTCCGGTGCCATTCTCGCCGCCGGGATTGTCTTTCACCTGATTCTAAAGCTTGTCATCTTTCCAATTCTGCAAAAGGCCGCCGATAAAACGGAGAATGATCTCGACGACCGGATCATCATGTTTGTGCGGCGCTTCTTTGCCATTGTCCTCTGGTTTCTGATTTTTATCTTTGCTCTGAAAGCACATGGAATCGAAGTCACTGCCGCTCTTGCTTCGGCAGGGATCGTCGGAATCGCTGTTGGATTGGCCGCCAAAGAAACCTTGGCCGATATTCTCTCCGGAATTTTTATCATCAGTGATCAACCTGTCCGGATCGGAGATCGAGTGAAGCTCGAAAGAATCGGGGCCCACTGGGGAGGATGGGGGGACGTCGTCGATATCGGTCTGCGCCGCACGAAGATTCGCAACCCCGATGGCGTGGTTGTGAATTATCCTAATTCCATTCTTGCCACCTCGGTGATTACAAATTTCTCCGACATCCGTGATCAACCGATCAGGGTTCGAGTGAGGTTTCAGGTCAGTTACAATGAAGACATCGATCAGGTAATGAGTCTGGCCGAAACAGCGATCAACGAAGCCGAAGGAACTATCGCGGGAACTGCGGAAATTGTTATTCGTTCCCTTTGGGATGAAGAAGGTGGTGCTCTTGGGGCGGGAGTTTTGCTGGAAGGCCGTTATAAAATTGAAGACATCAAAGAGCGGACTCGAATCCGATCAAGAATTCTTGCGCAGTTATTGAAAACGTTTCAGGAAAATGAGATCGAATTTGGGCACGCCATTTTTGAAGTGGCCGGGAATCGCGGAGAATAGGCGTGAGTTTGATCTGATCCTCGATAGATACGTCAACCCCGTCTCACAAAGTCTTTTCCACCTCTTCGACCAGCCTGGTGCTGCTTCGGTCAAGAAGATCAAAAGGGATCGTCTCGAATGTTTCGCGGGCCTCTTTCATCTTCCCGGCACCCCGATAGATGATGGTTCTCTCAATTAAATATATCCCGAGCCGATTGCCCTGATGATTGTGCAAGGTTAATCCGATCTCGATCTGATCGAGCGCCTTGTCGAAATGGCCGGCATCCCGATAGATCCTCGCCAGATCGACATAGGCCATTCCCTGACGGACGTGGGCGCTTACCATTTTCTCCCGATGCGCAAAAAGCTCGTCAGGCGATAAGCACTTCAGCTTGAGCAGTTGCTCAAAGGTTCTGTTGTTGAATGGTTGAATCCGACGGAAAAAAGGATGTGCCAAAAACTTTTCCACCAATGTTAGTCGAGGTTCATCATTCAGCGTATTCGGGTCTGCCTGAAAAGGGTTCACACGCTTTTGAAGTTGAATAAGAAAACGGTTTCGATCTTTCAGAGCATAGAAATAGAGATCCTGTTTTTCGGGAGGCAATCCTTGAAACCAGGCAAATACCTGATCTCCACGATCCTGCTCGATGGCCTGTAAGGCATGTGCCGGAGCCAGTTTGTTAAAGCTGCCGATCTCCCGGATTCCTTCAGGATGCGTTCGTTGGATGAGCGATTCGTAAACCGCGCTCCACCTTCTTGCCGTGAGTCCGGCCTGTTCAGCGATCCGAAGATCTTCCACCACAGCCACTAGATTTCTCCGTTGCACTGTTACCCATTGCTGAGGAAGTCCGGGCTGGTTCAAAGAATCCCAAAGCGGCCAGAAAGCCAGCTCGTCTCCCTGTTTGAACTTCTCAAGAACACCGGGAAGTTGCTCTTGGACCTGATCCTGAAATTCTGTGTTCGATTGGCGGGGCGGCCCGCCCTTGTTGGGGGCCGCATGGGAGGATGGAGCCTTGGTCAGTGCCAGCAGAACCAAAAGTGCAGAGAACACCGACAAGAATAGAGGCTGGCCTCTCTTCATGGCGAGTCTCTCGACATCCCTTTTTACCGCCTCCTTCATGGTTTCGAAATCCCTATGAGTATTGAGATTCGAGAGGCCATTGGCAACTCAAATCGGGGCAAGAGCCAACCCGGCCATCTCGAAAATCCGTTTAGGGAACGGGATGGTCACGATTAAGGTCACGAATAGAACGCCTCGGCAGATGTGTCAGAGAGCGATCCACCATCCGCGACATTATTGAGGGGAAATGGGGTCTAAGGCTTCAGGGCCAGGGGCATTTCCACCGGTTTGACTTCCCCACGCGCGTTGATTGGAATGAACAGTGTTTCCTTGCCTTCATTTTCTCCGATTCGCCAAGTGTGCATCCCACTTTCGTTGGGTGCGACAATATTGATGAGTTCGGCGTCGCCTGCCAATTTCAGTGTGAGTGTTTTTCCTGAAATCGTTCCAGTGAACTTCACCGATGCGCTCATTCCCTCTCCGTATTCCTGGCTGCTCAGGGTTCCGGATACATCATCCCCCGAAACAAGGAGTGTCACGGAATGCACATATTTCAGCGAAGGAAGCTCGTAGGTCTTCTCGCCGTCCTTAGCGGAGGCGAAGTCCATGCTGGCCGCGATCCAAATGATTGCTGAGAGAATCCCGGCGCTGAGAGAAGAAGAAGTAATCGTTTTCATGTTGGTTTCTAAAGATGAGTGCGTCGTTAGACGGGGGAGCCGACCACAATAATTCAACTATTTTTCTATGGCAAAGCTAGCATGGGGAGGGAGGCTCACTTCGAAAACAGTGAATTCACGGCTCACTCCGGATCATGGCACCCGCCACGAATTTATCCGCTGAATCTCATCGATTCAACTCCAAGTCATCGATCCAGACTTCGGACTCTTCATCGGCCTGGCTCACGAATCCGATTCAGTCGAGTGAACTCCACTCCGGGTTGGGGAGGGGATCTGCGCCCTGGAACTATGCGGACTTAATCTTTATCAATCGAATTCGAAACCTTCGATCGGCCACGCCTCCAGTACCTCTTCGATGTCTTCCTGCTCCAGAGTCAGGTGGGCTTCCAGTTGGTCGGCGAGGGCCGCAACTGCTGCCCAGACCTCGTCCCGCTCGAAAAAGCTCATCAGATCGAAAATGAAACGACCTAGATGTTCGGATGCCGGTTTGGTCTTTGGAAGAAACTCAAGCACTCGCTCCGATGCGAGAGCCCAGTCATATTTCCATTCCTCAAGAAGCTCCGGAGAATCTTGATTCCCGTCGTGGATCATTTCTACGATTGGACCGGCCAGCGAAACTTGAATCTCCCGGATTGCGAGTTCTTTGTCCGTCCATGTATCCGAAGGCCAGATAACCCGAATTTCTCCGCTCCGGTCGGGCAGGGTCTCGTCGTCCTCGTCCGGCTCTATCGTGAGAAGGTCGATTCTTCCATTGAGAAGCATCGCCATGATCGCATGTCCGGATTCGTGATAGGCGCTTCTGGTTTCAACACAATCTCTCATAAAGTCCGGGAAGACTACGCGGGAAATCGCGACAGGGTCGAATGGCAGAGATGCGGCGTCGGCGAAGGCATCGGCTCGGGTTTTCAGCACCAATCCTAATCAACAGCCTCCTAAAGGACGGATCCCTTTCGAGATTGAGAGAGAAGAAAGCACTTTTGGCGCACTTCGGAAGTATCAAACGTGGTCGAAAAGCCCTCGGCGGACCTTAAATCAAATCCCAAAGCTCGTTATTGAGGGGATGCCCTTTTATGGGGTATTTGAGACCCCGAAATGTATTCCCGGTATGACCTAACGCTTCTGCTTTAAGGTGTCCGCGAATATCATCAGGAGCAGGCCGACAGTAGTTATCGAGCCGAAGAGAAATAGGATGTAGACAAGGTCGGGATTCATAATAAATTCGTGTGATTGTGCGCCAATTATACATGCAAGGGCACACTGCGCATCCGGTTTCACTCCCTAAAATTCGGCTCCTGTGGCTTCCAGGCTTCAAACAAGCAGGCGATTTATCACTGGATCAGAGCAAACGGTCACAGTACTGTTCTCGTCTACCCGGTATGTCCCTCAAACTTTTCATACTCGCTCCTACAATTGTCATTCTGAATTCCTGTTCGGAACCGCCCGAACTTGATCCAGCTGACGGAAAAACACCGGCTTCTTCGCTGGAATCTGTTTCAGCAGATCCTGCCTCTTCCCATTCGCTGCCACCAACTCAAAGTGATCGACCGAAAGGCATGGTCTTCATCCCTGCAGGGCCCTTCCATCGTGGCGGCGATGCCGGGGAAATGGGTGGGGACTCTGTCTCGCATCAATCGGCCTACCCCGTTCACGAAGTTCATGTGGACGCGTTCTGGATCGACGAGACAGAAGTCACCAATCGTCAGTTCATGGAGTTTGTCGAAGCGACCGGCTACAAGACATTCGCGGATCGACCGCTTCCGCCCGATAGAGCAAGGGAACTCCGGGAGGATACGGAAAGGCATCTGGCCCGGCTCGAATTGTTCGCCAGTCAGGCGACCGGAGAGAAGCAGGGACAAATCCTTGCTGCAATGGAACAGCTTCGGGAGGATTTGAAGTCCGCTCCTCTCGAGGGATCCGTGATTTTCTCCACCCCCGAAGGGGAACTCGAAGATCCGGAAGGTCTTTCACAATGGTGGGGCTGGGAGCCGGAGGCGAACTGGCGAACGCCGGGAGGCCCGGGCACGACCCTGGAAGGACTCGAGGACCATCCGGTTGTCAATGTAACCCACAAGGATGCAGCCGCGTTTGCGAAATGGGCGGGAAAGCGACTCCCCACTGAAGCCGAATGGGAAAAAGCAGCGCGGGGAGGGCTGGACCGCAAGCCCTACGTCTGGGGAAGCGAAAAAAACCCCGATGGGAAAGACTCCTGGATGGCAAACATCTGGCAGGGCGAATGGCCCCACAAAAATTCGGAAGCGGATGGCTTTTTCGCCACAGCGCCGGTGAAGAGCTTTCCGCCCAACGGCTACGGCCTCTACGATGCCTCGGGGAATGTCTGGGAGATCGTGGCGGATTTGTATCATCCGCGCTCCTATGAGCTTCCATCCGCAACCGTCCCGAACTCCACCGGACCCACGCCCGGGGAAGCGAACGATCCCGAAACGGATGTGATCTACCGGGTTACCAAAGGCGGATCTTTCCTTTGTTCGGACGTCTGGTGCAAAGGGTATCAACCGGGGTCGCGGGATGGCATTGACGACGACTCGCCCTCGAACCATACGGGGTTTCGTTGTGCAATGGATGTTCGGAATTCAGAAGATTGAAGATTTGGTAGTTTACCCCTGAGCTGCCATTCCCCCGGATACTTGGGATAGTGCTTTGCCTGGTCGTAAAGGCCGAGGGATAAGGTCTGATCCCATAGACCTAACAGCTTAGTAACGAACTTGGGAGGCGGTTGCAAAGCTCTTCAGTCCGTTTATCATTTCTCAATGAAGATCGAATGTCCCGATAAGTCCTGCGGCCATTCCAGCGAAGTAAGTGACGACTTGGCAACTCAGCCTGTGGCCTGCCCGAAGTGCGGATGTATCATCCGAAACACCGAAGAAGTCGGCAAGGCAGGTTTTGCGGAAATTTCCGGAGTTCAGAACAGGGCGGCGCAGTTGTTTCTAGGTGGCTTTTGTGTTCTCATCTTGTTCTTCATTGGCCTGGCGTGGTTCGCTCTGATCAAGTCGCTGATTGACATGGAATACCGGTCTTTCGATATGTTGAGTGCCGAACAGATTTGTAGTTTTGTGTTCTTACCTCTTGTCACCGGCGTGATCTGTTTTGCCGTGGTGAACATTCGATTCAAGGCCCTCGGGCTCTCTTTCGGGACGACGGGACCCAATGCGGAATCTCGCGTTGGAGACAGGAATTCGAACACGATTGAAGAGCGTGTATCGGGCTGGGTTACTCTGATAGCAGAATCTTTGGGAGCGTTTGGCGGTCTGCTTGGATTGCCTGTGTTTGTTTACCTTGTTGCCGACCTGCATAATTACTACGGAAGCGATTCGAAACTAATTATCGCTTCCGTCGTTCTCGTGGTCGGGATGCTTATCATAGCAATCGTGCGAAAGGCAGTTGGATGTCTCTCCACAGTTTTCATCTTTCTTGCGGTGGCGGGTGTCGTTTCGTATCTGGGGCTGAAAGTAGATAGTCAGATGGAAGTAGGGCTTGTCCTCCTGCTTTGCGGTGCTTGCCTCGTTGGAGGAAATCTATTGTTTGCTGCGCTTGGAGTGATTCTGGGTACAGGGTGCGCAATGGGGCCCATGCTTGTAGGCAGAAAGTTTGTGACCGCTAAGGCGAAGCCCTACAATTTTTTTCTCGGTCTGCTCCACTCTGTGGTCCTGCTTTTCGCAGCGCCAATTATTGCTGTAGCGATCGCATTCAAGCGAGACCCCAAGGCTCCTGAAAGCACAAAAAAAGATGAGCTTGCCGAAGAGAAGGAACCTTGAGACTCCCGATTAAATCGGTATGAGCGTATTACCGTTTCGGCCTCTCCCCGGAATATAGTCGGATGTCGACATCCGGACTATTCTGTTCAGCGGTTTAGGGATCGAGTTGGCCATTGTCCGAATCCCCCTCTTATGCAGATCAAGGCCGGGACGTCACCTTGATTACTTTGGGCATCTATTGATTCACCAATGAACTTCGCCCCGAACAAATTTCCGCGACCAAAGATTGGAAGAGAGGTCGCAGTTGCATTGCGCCAGCGACGGACAAATGATTGTCATCCGAGTAAAGCGCTCTGCCTTCCGATGCCGCCAGACAGAGGTCTCCACCCATACTAAAATAAGGAACCGGGTTCAAATAAGTAACAGGCTGTGAAGCACCCACATTAGAAAAAATATTCCGAATTTCCTTTGTCTGATTAAGATGGTGATCAAGGGGGATTCCCACCAATGAAGGATCCTTCCCCCCTAGAACAGCGTCCATCAGCATATTCGGAACCATTCCATCCTGTTGAGGAACCTCCTCCAATACCCAGACGCGGCAGCTGGCCCCCTGAAGTCGTTTCAGAGTATCTCTAAATGCTTCTTCAAAAACTTTCTGCGAATGCTCCGAAGTGTGATCGTCGCCTTCGTCTAGCGATCCTCCCCGAAGCAGACTTCTGGCGATCGCATTGCGATCACGGGAGCGCGGATTGATGCAAGCCGACCATTTCCCGACCAGCAGGACATGCTTCACTTTTTTTTCGGCGGCAAACGCAAACATGGCTTCGTTGTAATCTCGAAAGTATGACTCCGGCTGCTCTGCTTTGTAGGTTTCGAGCAGGGGTATCGTCGAGTCCTGAGTAGCTGCATATGCCTGGACGAGATTTTCTTCACAAAGCAGCCGGACGACCGGAATGATCGAGGCGCAATGACTGTCTCCCCAGACCAGCAGCTCCGGCCCGGCATCTTCACTCTCTCCCATCGATAAAAGCGGGATTCCGTTCCGCTTCAGCAATTCGGCTTTCAGATTATGAGTGTCCTTTCGTCGCGGATCAATGTCATTTCTCCCCTCGGCATATTGCTGGAGTTCGGCCGGAAAACGGGAAGGCATTCCCCGATAGCTTGAGATCGCGATCCCCATTGCGAAAAGTAATCCCAATGCACCCACTGTCGCCTTGGCGAATGCCGGCGTTTCCCGAAAGAACTTTCGATAGCGAAAAGGCTTTTCGATATACTGCCAGGACAGGGTCGCAATAGCGAAGCTGGCCAAAAGCAAAAGCAAACGTGATGTAAGCGCGAGTTCGCCGGTGCCCATCGCCCGTTTGGCGAAAACAATCAAAGGCCAATGCCACAGGTAAAGCGAATAAGAAATCCAACCGATAAAGACCACTCGTTTGTCACTCAGAATGCTCGCGATAACTGGTTTCACCTTTCCTGATGATAGAATAATGAAAGCAGCCCCCAAACACGGAGGGATCGCCGCCGGGCCGGGAAATGGCGTTGTCGGAGTATAGAAAAACATCGGCCCCAGAATCAGAACGAGCCCTCCCCATCCGAAAATTTCCGCGAGCCGTCGGTTTTGAACTCCCGCGTTCATTCCCCCGAAACCAGCGAGAACGGCTCCCACCAACAACTCCCATGCTCGTGTCGGCAAAAGGTAAAAAGCGGCATCCGGAAAATGCTTCACTCCAAAACTGCTCACAACAAATGAGGCAATCATCAGCACCCAGAGAATTTTAAGGATCGACTTTGTCCCCTTTTTCCAAAGGAAAAGCAGAAGCAGCGGCAGGAAAATATAGAATTGCTCCTCGACCGCGAGGGACCAGGTATGAAGAAGTGGCTTCAACTCGCTTGGCGCGGAGAAGTATCCAGATGTTTGCCAGAAGTAAAAGTTGGAAAGAAATACCGTCTGGCTGGCTGCAGACTCCCCCAGTGCCAGGTAGTCGTGGGGGGAAAGAAGAATCCATCCAGCAACCAGGCTGGCAAGCATCACCGAAAGGGCGGCCGGAAGAATCCGTCGGGCGCGTCTCTCCCAGAAATCTTTCAAGCTGAAAGTGGCATCGTCAAGCCCTCGCAAGATCAAGCTCGTGATCAGGAAACCGGAAATCACGAAAAAAACATCGACTCCCACCCAACCTCCGGACATGCCGAGGCCAAAGTGAAACAAGACCACCGGAATGACGGCAACAGCCCTTAAGCCATCGATCTCCGGACGATGATTCGAAACTCCCATAAATTATGGTTATTACGATAATTCATAAATCAAGAGCTTCAAGCTCCGATCGCGTGAGCGTTGGGGACCTCAGGGAAAGCGCCTATTTCGATTCAAGAGGGGCAGCTTATCGATTCAACCCTGTTCTGACATGATTTCGTAGCGAAACAAGCGTGCTATGGACGGGGCATCCTGGCAGATACGAGCAGAAGAAAATACGGATTCCTCGCCCTGGCAGAATAACCCACGTCAGCGGGATATCAGACGGGAGGGAAAACGGATCTCCTCCGAGGCAGAGTGGGAAGATCTGGACCGCCAACTCTATGCTTGGGGAAGCGAGAAATTACCCGAAGGGGAAGACACCTGGATGGCAAACATCTGGCAGGGCGAATGGCCGCACAAAAATTCGGAAGCGGATGGATTTTTCGCCACAGCTCCGGTGAAGAGCTTTCCGCCCAACGGCTACGGCCTCTACGATACCTCGGGGAATGTCTGGGAGGTCGTGGCGGATTTGTATCATCCGCGCTCCTATGAGCTTCCATCCGCAACCGTCCC
>OJCB01000880.1_pt1 | contig 10799 bp, 9 predicted proteins | sample 1591501 | NCBI WGS metagenome assembly OJCB01 (sample SAMN05416813, study PRJEB24817) | seawater metagenome | isolation source: Sea water | place: Canada:Atlantic | collected 2013-07 | reverse complement strand
CACTATCCTCTTCGTCGGCAGCGTCAGATGTGTATAAGAGACAGCCTCTACCTTCTGAATGAATATCTGCTTCTTGTACTTGCAGGGCTGGGGCAGATAAATCGCCAGATCCATAAATCTTCAACTGGAGTTGTGCGGCTTGTCCTCCAATTTCTATATCGCCATTGCCTTCTATCTGGGTCAACAGGTGATCCACTGCTAAATGTTCAAGTAACATATCGCCATTGCCTCGACTAAATATCTTTAGTGAATCATTTTGCAACGTATCACTAAGATGAATAAAGCCATTATCATTTAATGCAATAAAGGAAAGTGTCTCAAATGGGACTTTGATCTTAATGGGAAGCGTAGTGTTTACCCAACGGCCTTGTGCCCAATGGATATGAAGGCGGCCTTTATCAACAACCGTCACAATTTGGGTGAAAATATTATCCTCTGCTTCTATTTCCAAAGGCCCTGCTGTCCTCGTCAATTCTACATCCATATTCGAATGCAAAGCAATACCTTCAAATGCAGGCATCGTTCTCGTATCTAGGCCAAGACGCCCGTTACCTTGCAATGGATGATCATCAGAATGAGCGCTTTGTCTTGGGGTGGCCACTTCTGCATTCATCCTAGCGACGACTAGGAAACTCAAGATCCCAACCATGATAAAGCTTATATAAGCAATTAATAATCTATTACTGGTTTTCATTTTTCACTTATTATTAATGAGCTGAAGAAACCTATTTACCTCAATTGGGTAGCGAGAATCGGAAGTGGCAACTAAGAATAAAGTCCCACTTCCGCTACCGCCAAATACATGGGTGCCTTGTTTATAGATTAGGTACAAATCCAAAAAACAGCGTCCAAAGCAACCAAAGAATGATAGAAAAAATAACAGTCATGGTGATTGAATCTTTAGTCGGGTGATTTCTTTGTCGCACTTGCTCCATTAGCCTGTCGCTGGTATATATTCTGGACATCTTCAAAAGACATGTTCAAGAGTTTCATCATTTTGAAGACTTCGGGTAAATCCTGTTGTACAAATATTTCTCGTTTCAGTGCTTGGGTCTTCTCCAAGGCATCGTCTGCCACAAAATATCCTATCCCTCTTTGATTGACGATGATCTCTCGGTCCTGTAGATAGTTGAAGGAGCGCACTACCGTATTTGGATTGACTTGTACGGTAGCTGCCATCTCCCTCACCGACTGTACCTTGTCCCCTTTAGTCAAAACACCTGCGAGGATGTTTTCGAGTAGATAGTCGGCTATTTGAATGTAGATTGCTTTCTGTCTTTTAAAATCCATCTTACACCTCTTTTTCTTTGAGTTTAAAAAAGCCGATAATGAGCATAATGGGGGCTACGGCAATCCAAAATATGCGTTCCAAAACACCCTCCATTCGTTCTTCCACAAAGGTTTTGAAAGCATCAGTGAAGCTGTAGACTTGATCGGGTGGCGCAGAAGCCGACCAGCCAACAAACATTTCTGGAAAAATTATTCGTGAGCATATATAGACAAATAGCACTAGGAATGCTTGTAATACTAAGATGGAAAAAGCGGTTTTGAAAATTGCATATCGATGAAAAACCACAGCACCTAGTAAAACGATAGATTGCACCACCAGGTAGATTTTCATGAACATCCAGGTTACAGTTCCGAAAGCAGGAAGAGTGGTAAAAGGTTTTCCATCTGTATAGCCGATATGTATCTTATTGACAAGCCAAGAAAACACCAAATACAGTCCCCAAATAACAATCGGATAAATAATAGCCGTGACAAACCACTTTGCGCTAAACTTTTCTAACGTCGATGCGGGTAGGTTGAGGTAAAATAAGCGAGTCGGTTTCGTGCCAAATTGGGTGTAAGCCAAACTGGTAAAAAAAGAACCGCCACCAATCAAGACAATCGCAAACCAGATGTAATGGAACTCCTTCAATTGCCTTTCCTGTACAATATTGTTTAAGCCATTGGCCCACCAGATCATCAATAATCCGCCAAAGACCACACCTAAACCCAGCAGGTAGCGCTTGTATTCTATTCGAAATTCCTCTTTCAGTAATAACCAAAACCGCCGTGGATCAAAAGTATTATTCGCTTGCATAATTATAGTCGGTTTTAAACAGGTCAGTGAAATAGCTGGTCTTCTCGATCACAGCATTAAATAAAACTTCCAGATCCACTTCTTCCTCTCCTTCTCCATTTTGAGGATTGATAGTCATATAACCGCCAGGTACCCGCTCAGCATAGATCACTTGTTGCGGATCGGGCTCCTGATATTCCAATTGAAATTGTAACTTATTATTGATCGACTCCAGCGTTTCCTGAAAGATGATCTTGCCTTCATTGATAATGATGATCGGATCCATCAAGTTAGCCAAATCTCTCACTTGGTGGGTAGAGATAATAAAGGTGCGATCGTCGGAAATAGCCCCGGCCAAAATTTTTCTGAGCTGTGTTTTAGACGGTATATCAAGGCCATTCGTAGGTTCATCCATAATCAATAGCCGGCAGTTAGTCGCTAAACCGAAGCAAAGCATTACTTTTTTCTTTTGGCCGTAGGAAAGCTTCGTCAACTTTCGATCGTCTTCCAATTTAAATTCTGCTAGTAGGTTTTCAAATTGGGCGTGATCGAATTTAGGATAGAAGGGAGCATAAATATCCACAAAGGCTTTTACCCGTAAGGAAGGAATATGTAATTCCTCTGGAATAAAAAATAGATCCGCTAATAAAGACGGTGCTCTACCACTTGGCGTATATCCCATCACCTCGCAACTACCCTCCGTAGGAAACAACAGTCCTGAAATCAAACTAAGTAGCGTTGTCTTCCCTGCCCCATTCTTTCCTAGCAAGCCATAAATATTACCGCCTGGTATGGACAATTGCAACCCCTCGAATAAAGGCTGGCCTTTACCATAGGCGAATGAGAGGTCTGTTAATTGTATCATAGTTGGTTAGTGATTTAGTGTACTACTTAACTAATACAGTACAAATGTATAGCAAACCGATCAATTTGTCAAGCCTTGAATCACTTTTTTTAATTTTTTGTTAAAATTAGAGTTCTGTGAGTCTTGCCTTTATCATTAGACTTTATTATAAAATGGATCATTTATATCTTGTAGAAAGGCTTAAAAAATAGAAGATAATGCTCGCCCGCTAAAACAGCTCACAATCGCTGATAAGATTTTCCTATTTTTACCGCTCATCCATTTCCATTAATATGTATCCCGATCTTTCATACTTCTTTCATGCTGTCTTCGGAACGTCAGTAGATAATTGGACTAGCGTTTTTAAGACCTTTGGCTTCTTTCTGGTTTTAGCTATCCTCGGCGGAGCCTTTTTTCTATATAAAGAATTGAAAAGGAAAGCGGATGAAGGGCTTTTAACGCCCATGCAAATACAAGTAGATACCAGTAAAACAAATTCGTGGTGGGATCTTTTTTCCAATGCCGTATTCGGTTTCATACTGGGTTTTAAAGGATATGGGATCGCTAGTAACTTTGAGGTTTTTCAAGACGACCCTGCTGGCTTTTTGCTATCTGGGGAGGGGAGTTGGCTCTTCGGTTTGTTGGGAGTTGCATTGATGGTAGGTTTGAAGTACTGGGAAGGACAACGAAGAAAGGCTACTGCAGTGGGTATTCAAACGGTAAAGGTATATCCGCACGATCGGATTGGTGATATTACCATGATTGCTGCCATTTCAGGTGTGATAGGAGCTAAGATTTTTGCGTTAATAGAAGATTTGCCTACTTTTTTCAAAGACCCCGTCAATACCTTCCTCTCCGGTAGTGGCCTAGCTATTTATGGCGGTTTGATTGTCGGGTTCTTTAGTGTAGCTTATTATCTCCGTTTGAAAAAAATCCCGATCGTACAAGTGATGGATGCAGTTGCTCCGGCGCTGATTATTGGATATGGTATCGGGCGATTGGGTTGCCACTTCTCGGGAGATGGCGATTGGGGCATCACCGCTTTAGCACAGCCTGGCTGGTGGTTCTTACCAGATTGGTTGTGGGCCTATGATTATCCTCAAAACGTACTCAATGAAGGTATATCTATCGAAGGCTGTACGGGAAACTATTGCCATCGACTCAATCCTGCTGTTTACCCTACCCCTTTGTATGAGTCCATCATGGCTTTCACGATTGGAGGGATCCTCTGGGGTTTGAGAAAAAGAACTCAGGTACCTGGTATTTTATTTGCTTTATACTTGATGTTTAATGGCATGGAGCGGTTTGCCATCGAGAAAATCCGGGTCAATGACGATTATAGTGTATTAGGAACTTCGCTTACGCAAGCAGAGATTATTGCTACCTTATTATTTTTGATCGGCGCGATTAGTGCTTTCCTATTGTGGTATAGGCATCGAAAAAAGCGGTAAGCTAGATGACCTACGCTTGCACCTGGCGGTCGAAAATCGAAAGTCGACTTCATTCCTAGCTTTCGATTTTCGACCAGCCTGACTAGTTGCTCAAAATACCTTGCGCCCAATCCATTCCCAATTGTGATTTCTGCCAGCGAGAACGCATTTTTGCCAACTTAAGCTGCGCATCTAGTAGCTTTTGCTCGCGAGAGTTGAGTAAGAAAATTGAGCTTTCACCGATATTGAACTTCTCATTTTCTGCCGCCAATAAGGAACGGTATCCTACGACCATTTGCTCCAGTCGCCGAATTTGATCGGCAATGTTTTGTAAGCTTAGGAAATAGGATTCTAGCTTGTTATTCCATTCCAATTCCTTTTGCTGCAACTGCAAACGATTCTCGGTAATCTTCAAATTGGCTAATTCAACATCGCCTCTTTCTTTCCGCAGAAATAGCGGAAAACTGAAGGTCGCACCTAGTTTATAGTTTTGCCCAAACAATTGGCTTAAGCCGCCGCCATTACCATTTTCATAGGGTCCAAAATCTAAGCCATTGCCGAGGAGGTAATAATCAAAGCGTAAAACAGGCTTGAGCTTATCTATCTTCAGCTTTCGATCCACCTCTAAACTGGCCAATTTGAATCGATAGGCTTGTAAGGCCGGTTGGGTGTTGTTCAAATTTCCTTGACTCACCGCGAGGCTTTCCAAAGAGGGTTCAAAAACACTCAAATTCGCCAATAAAGGAGGTTTAATTCTATCCGTTACTTCTAAGGGAATTCCTTGCTCCAGCCATAAGAAATTGGATAAATCAAGGCTTGCCTTCTGGTACTTCAAGCTTGCATCCACTAACTGGTTTTCCCAATTCTGTACCTGAATCCAACTTTCTAAGGTATCTACAGCCGCCTTATCCCCTTGGATAAAACTTTCTCTTATGCCTTCAAACCGCTGTTGTGAAAACTGGAAGGCCTGACGATAGAGCAGTAGCTCATTGTATACCAATGTCCAGGCCCAATAAGATTCTCCTGCGGTCATCAATAGATCGTTCATTAGCTCGCGTCGCTCCGCTTCGCTAGCTTGCTGGAAGATCTTGGCCTTTTGTAGATCAGCCCTACGCTTGTCGATAAACAAACCTTGCAATAAATTAGCGCTGATACCAAAGGAGGCTTGCCCGATAGCGGGTAAACTTTGCTCAGGGTTTAAAAAGACACCATCTGACCAACCGTACTCCCCTTTTACTTCCAAGCCATACCAAGTTGGGATTTTAAATCCTCCGTGCGCCAAGTGATAATAAGACTTACCTTCAAAATATTTCTGGTCCCAGGCACCCTCCAATTTAGGATCAAACCCTCCTCTTGCTTTGCGCAAAACAGCAGCAGCTTCATCTCGTACCAGGCCCGCTTGTAAGGCATAAGGATGGTGCTCAATTACCCAATCGAAATACTCCTCCTGATTCAGTACAGCAGCTGAATCCACTGGTTGCGCCAACAGTCCTATAGTCCCAAGTGAAGTCATCACCCAGCCGAAAATTAATATACTCCTTATCATTTCACAGATTTTAACGGGGCTTTCATTTTGGGAAGTTTCTCTTTACCATCCTCATAAAAATCGGGAGGGAAGCCGTTAAGCTGACGCCAGACTTCATACCAAATAGGTACATCATTGAGCAAGGCTATCGCCCAAGCACCCGAACCTGGCCGAAGTGCCGTTGGCCACGGTTCATCATCCTGATCAGGAGCCACTAGGATTCGATAGTCACTATTGGAACTGGAGATCATATTATCGATAGCAACCACTTTACCCGTAAAAGTACCAAAGGAGGCACCTGGCCAGCCAGCAAACACGATAGCAGGCCAACCATCAAATTGAATCCTCACCGTTTCTCCCATTTGAATCAGCGGTAGATCCATGGGCTTGACAAACATCTCTATGGCCAAGTCATAATTGGCAGGCATAATGCTTACCACTGCTTCTCCCTCCTTCACTGTTTCTCCGAGACCATTTACAATGGCCTTGGTAATGTAAGCGTCTTGAGGTGCTGTGATATAGTAGAAGCCTTGTCGTTTTTCATAATTTGCTGAGGCGATCTTGAGCTTACTAACATTAGCTTCTGTGTCAAATTGGTCCGACAAGGTACTGAAGCGATCAGAAGAAGCCTTAGCCAGTTTCTGATTATACTCAAATCGTACCTGATTAAGCTGTATAGTAGCATTGAGTAATTCATTGCTACTCGTGGCTAGCTTATTCGTGGCAGCCACCTGCTTGGCATTCGTCTCTTGTACTTTTAAGCGCTTTTGCTCATAATCTGTCAGTGACTTAATGCCTTTATTATACAGCGATTCTATTCGTTCAAATTGCTTAACTGCGATATCATAATCAATAGCGGTCTGAATGGCTTTAATACTATCAGAACCTACTTTTAATTTTCCCTGTTCAATTTTATTTCTCAATTGCTCTTGCTTGAGGACTAGCTCTTCACGCATAGCCGTCATTTGGTCGGTAAGCGCTAAGGCCTTATTCCCATAGGCAGACAAGGCATCTTCTTTGGCCTTTACTTGCTGCATGGTTCGATTTACCAATTGATCGTCAAAATAGTCTGCCTTGATTTCTGAAAGGTAAAGGATGGTATCTCCTTTATTAACAAATTGGCCCTCCTGCACAAACCATTTTTCAATTCGACCTGCAATCGTAGAGTGAATGGTTTGTGGACGATGATCAGGACTTAGGGTGGTCACCTTACCCTTCGACTGAATATTCTGCGTCCAGGGGAGAAAAAACAATAACAAGGTGAGCAACATAGTGCCCCAAAGCCAGCGGGTAAACATCTTATTGGCACTCGATAAAGTTAGGTTTTTAAAAGATTCTAAGTCCTCTAACTTGATCTTGGTTTGAATACTATTGGATGATATATTTAACATGATCTTGTTCGTATGCTAATGAGTGAACCGTAAAAAACAAACGTGCTTATTGGTCGTTTTGAGTGTTGTTTAGGACGTTTTGAATACCTTAGGAAAATGTTCGCTTTTGCGAATCTGTTCGAAACTACCTTCTTCAAGGATTTTTCCGTCTTCCATTATAAGGATTCGATCACATTTACTGGCAAGAATCGGATCATTGGTCACAGCGATAAGTGTCCAGTTATTCTCTGCTCGCGTCAAGGTGTCTGAAATTTTTTCTCGGTCTGCCTGTGGCATATGTGTAAAAAACTCTTCCATCACCAATAACTTAGGCTGCTTCACAATTCCTCTGGCTAGTATAATTTTAGCTCTTATACTCCGTGGTACATTAGTACCTCCAGGTATTAAATTGGTTTGATAACCTTTAGGCAATTGTTCTATATAGCTATTCAGTTCTACTTGTTCACAGGCATATACTACTTCCTGCATACCAATCGATTCATGTCCCAAACAAATATTTTGAATAATATCGCCTTCAAAAATATCTTCTTCTGGACTATGATCCCCGATATTCTTTCGTAAGTCTGAAAGTTCCAAACTACGCATGGGGAATCCATTATAACTTAGCATCCCTTCAAAACTGGTATAGAATCCACTTAGAATCTTGACCAGGGTAGACTTTCCAGATCGGTTGTAGCCTGCTATACAAATCTTTTCGCCTGATTTTACATGCAAGGAAAGGTTATTGATCGTTGGGTTTTCAGCATCGGGAAATTGAAAATGAAGGTGATCCATTTTTACCGCCATCCCTTTACCGGTATCTATCTGCTCAAAAGCAGTTCCACCTCCTTGCTCCAATGGCAAATCGGTTACAGCGCCGATCTTCTCTACAGCGGTCAGTACATCATAAATAGTCTCCATCGATAAAATCAGCTTTTCAACTGAGGATAAGATAAGGATCACAACAATTTCTGCGGCTACAAACTGTCCAATATTGATCCGGTTTTCGACTACCAAGTAACTACCCAATAACAATAGAGCACCGGTAACGATTGTCTTAAATGCTACAATATTTCCGTATTGTAGCAACAAAATACTGAAGTGCTTTTTACGGCTTTCTAGGTAACCAGTCACTAATTTATCAGTCGTTTGAATAGATAAATCGCTCCCTCCTGCCAGTTTGAATGTCGTCATCGTACGCGCAATCTCCTCCAGCCAATGCGCCACCTTGTACTTATACTTACTCTCCATCAAACTGGTCTTGAGCCCTTGAGGACCCGTTGCCCGCATAATGATGATGACCAAGGCGATGAGGATCAGGCTAAAAAACACAAAGAAGGGATGGTAGAAAGAGATGAGCAGCAGCCCAAACAAAATTTGTAGCACAGCTGTTGAAAAATCAACAAGTATCTTAGGAACCCCCTTCTGCAAGGTAAGTGTATCAAAGAAGCGATTCACCAATTCTGGAGGATGCTCCTTTAACGTCCCCTCCAAACTAAGCCGAGGAATTCGAAAAGCAAACTCCATCGCTGAGCGTGCAAAAATACGCCTTTGCAGGGTCTCAGTCACCACCAATTGCATCACCTTTAAAATACCCGTCAGGGCGGTCCCTATCGTGACGATAAGGATGAGTATGATGAGCGAAGTAGAAATTGTCCCTCCTGCAATAAGACTAATAATCGCCTGTATGCCTAAGGGTAGAGAAAGCGTGATGAGCCCGGCAAAGATTGCATAGACATAGATGTAGGTAATGTCTTTTCGATCGAGCTTCAGCATTTGGAAGAATCGCCGTAGGGGACTCCATTCTGTTCGATTTGTTAAACTTGTATTCATTCTATCTGGATTGCAATAAAATAGTAAAGCTATCACTTAAACAAGTAAAGCAATTATTTGTTCAGCCGATATCCTTTTATATAGCGAATCCTTTTATCAAGAACAAAAAGAATTCCTACCGGGGTAGGAATTCACTGTCTTTTACGGTTGGGCAGCTTGCTTCAAGCTGTACTTTTGATTGGAACAGAGCGCTAGCGGAAGCAGCTCTCGGGTCAAATTACCGCTTTTTCAAGAGATCTAGTAGGTACTCTCCGTAACCACTTTTGAGGTATTTATGTCCTAAGCGCTCCAATTGCTCCTCGTCGATAAATCCTCTTTCAAAGGCTACTTCTTCAATACAACCAATCTTTAGTCCTTGCCGATCTTCAATTACTTCGATAAATTGCCCAGCTTGCATCAAAGACTTGTGCGTACCTGTATCTAGCCAAGCTACACCGCGCCCTAACACCCCTACTTTCAACTGCTTAGCAGCTAGATAATATTTATTAACATCTGTGATTTCATATTCCCCCCTAGCACTCGGCTTCAAGTTTTTAGCGACATCGACCACCGTATTGTCATAAAAATAAAGCCCAGGTACCGCGTAATTCGATTTAGGTGTGAGTGGTTTTTCTTCGATCGAAATGGCATTAAAGTCATTGTCAAATTCGACTACGCCATACCGCTCCGGGTCAGCGACCCAATAGGCAAAAACGACACCTCCCTGGGGCTGCGTCGAAGCACGAAGTAACTCCTCCATCCCTGCTCCATAAAATATATTATCTCCCAGCACCAAAGCTGAAGGATCATTACCAATAAAAGACTCACCTAGCACAAAAGCTTGTGCTAAGCCATTGGGTTCATATTGTGGGATATAGGAAAAAGAGCAGCCTATTTCACTACCGTCTCCGAGTAATTTTTCAAAATGGGGTAAGTCTTTGGGCGTACTAATGATAAGAATGTCCCGAATTCCGGCCGACATTAAAGTGGACAGCGGATAATAGATCATGGGTTTGTCATAAACAGGCATGAGCTGTTTACTGACAGCAAGGGTTAGGGGGTACAGGCGGGTTCCTAGACCACCTGCCAAAATTATTCCTTTCATATTAGGGATTCATTATGGATTAACGAGTTTTCTTTCTTGTAATACCTTTTGAATTCTCAGTATTAGTTCTACAGGTTTGAGCGGCTTAATAATAAAATCGCTGGCTCCCATCGTCAGTGCTTCCAATACAAACTCCCCGTGCTCCAAGCCACCCAATAATATCAGGGGTACCTCTTGCGCTTTGCGTTCTTTTATAAAAGCGACCACCTCTCCATCAGAAAAACCAGGTAGATCTACATCTAGAACGATAAGATCAGGTATTTTTTCTATTATTCGAAGGCCAGCCTCTTCTTCGCTTGTGGCCAGCACAACTTCGAAGCCTCTTTTTTCCAATCTAAATTTCAATGCTGAAATCAGCATTTCTCCACCCTCACAGATGAGAATTCTCATATGTCTCAAATATATAAAGTTTTACAAACAATTAATCATAGGCTAAAATGACAACTCCTACTAGAAGTAGTGTCGTAATCTCAGCAAATTCAGCTTTGACTATCAACCTTTAGCAGACATGAAATGCAGTGTAGTTGGGTAGTAGAGGTGATCAGGTAATGGGATGCAACGGATTAAAAATCCCTTTTCATCTTAGGTGCTACGTTTTATACCTGTCTCTTATACACATCTCCGAGCCCACGAGACCGAGGCTGATCT
>OJCB01000879.1_pt1 | contig 10809 bp, 9 predicted proteins | sample 1591501 | NCBI WGS metagenome assembly OJCB01 (sample SAMN05416813, study PRJEB24817) | seawater metagenome | isolation source: Sea water | place: Canada:Atlantic | collected 2013-07 | reverse complement strand
CGAGATCAGCCTCGGTCTCGTGGGCTCGGAGATGTGTATAAGAGACAGGGATTTCATGCTAGTGGCGAGCGAGCGAGGGTTTAGTGAAACACAGGCCTATTTTCACCAAAAGGGCTTAGATCAATTTTTTCAATTCTCCGACTGGCTCTTGCTTTGAGCTATTTAAAAAACGATTGAAAGGAAGCCCAAAATTGCTCCTTCATTCCAACCGCATCAATAGAAGTATATACCATTATTTCCCGTTCTACATTATCATGAGGAGTGGTAAAAGCCTGGACCTCGGCCAAGTCAGGATTAGCCAAGGCTTCTATAATGGCCACATCCCACATGATCCACTTCGATTTTTCTTTATCCGTTTTCTGCCAAAAACGATCGTAGGACTCCCAGCGATCAATTAAGTATTCACCAATGCCTTTCCTGCCTCCTAAATGCTTGTCTACTTCGCTTTTTTCAAAGACTAGATGCTTTGAGGTAGAAGCGGTCATGATGTGGAAATCCAATCCATGCGTATTCAGTAAAAGATCGGTCGCATTCGGATCATTATTGGTATTAAACTCGCGCTTGTTCCAGGTATTTTCAGTAGGACTATGCCAAAAACCAATATAACAGACCTTTAGTTTTGGAATGATGGTAGGGTCCAGTAGAATGGCAGAAGCTATATTGGTATTCGGTCCTAAGGTAACCACGGTGAGCTTTTCTCCCGCTGGTGTTTCGTGCGCCTTTTCGATAATTAGCTGGGCGGCGGCGGAGCGCTGAGGGCGGGAGGTGTTGACCATCGGAAAATTGGAACCCATCGCCAAAGGAACATCCTTCCGGTTCATTAGGGCGACAATTTCTTCATTTAACTGCTGACTTAAACCCACCGTATCGTTAGGGGCTCGGTCCTGGGTGTGCCATTGGGCTGAAGTAAGCCCTTCTAGTTTAAACTTTGGCTCAATCAGGGCACGAGCGATCGCATAAAGATCATCTACTTCATTGGCCGTATCAGCATCCACAATCAGCCGAATCAGTTTATCCTCCTTAGGCCTAGTGATTTGTGAGAATAAGGAGGCGGGAGACAACACAGCCGCAGCCGCTAATCCCATATTCTTCACAAAGCTTCGTCTATCTTGTGGTGGTATCCAGTTCTTCTTTAGTTTCATCTTGTATCCTGTTTATTGCCGGAATTAATACTTTGGCTAGCTCATAAATCGGATCAAACAGCTCGCCAGAGGCTCCCGTCCTATTGACCATCAGGGCAATACTCATATTGTATTCTGGGAACAACATTATTAAGGTGATGGAACCGGTAATTGTTCCTCCATGATGTATAATTTTCACCTTACTGTCTTCCAAGATACGTGATGTAGCATCTACGCGCCAACCTATGGCATAATGTTGCGGATTTATTTCGCCATTATTCATAGCAATTGGCTCCCATAATGTAGCTTTTGTAGCAGGAGACAAGAAGGTATTATTCAATAAAGTGTTACCCATTTTCACCAAGTCACTAGGCGTAGAAAGCATTCCGCCTCCCGCCCACTTATTACTACTATTCACCGCATAGGCCTTTTTATATTTGCCATTCTTTACATCATAAAAAACAGCGCGATCCTTAATTTCTCGCAAGGCCCAATCCCCCATCGTCTGATTCATAGCCAGCGGTTGAAAAACAGTAGATTTCATGTAATCCAGAAATGGCATCCCAGTTATCTCCTCCATCGCTCCACTGATCAAAGTGTAATTATAAGTCGCATAACTAAAGTCACTCCCCGGTTCAAACAGCAGCTTATCGTTCCCAAAAACAGCAATGCTCTCAGCAATACTTCCAAATTGGTCATTATTCAAACCTTCATGGGCAGGAAAACAAAAACAGGGCTGATAATTCCGAATACCTGAAGTATGGGAGGCCAGTTGCCGAATGCTAATCTTGGGTTTTCCAGGATCAAAATAAGAGACATATTCTTGTACGGGAGTATCCAAATCCAGTTTCCCCGCCTCCATTAACTTACCCATTCCTAGAGAGGTTACCGATTTAGAAACACTACCTATTCTAAACTGTGTACGAGTACTTGCCTTTTTGCCTTCTTTTATATTTGCGTGGCCCAATGCATTGGCCCAGATCAATTGATTATTCACACCAATTGCTACCGAAATAGCCGGCGCTTCTAATTGATTGGCCGATTGGAACAAGGTTTCTGTTAATTGCTGCTGCTGCCCAGCAAAGCGCTCATCTAATACTTTCGATTGATTTTGTTCCAGCACGGGCATCGGGCGCAACCCAAAATGAGGCGTAATCAAGGGGTGAAATAACACGGCGCCTAGTAGGACCAGCAGGAATAGAAAAGCCAAGAAATAGAGGATTACTTTCTTCATGATCGATTGTTTTTAGGGAGTTTGCCATTAATAATGTGCGTAAAATGACGCAGGTATTTTGTTTTTTATCGAGCCACAATTTTTTCGGCATAGCCAAGCTATGGCTAAAAAAATTGGCGAAGAGAAAAAGCAAAAGAGCCATTCAAGTGCGTACATTATTATTGGCTAATTACCTTAACAAAAGAGCACGAAATAATCGATTCATTCGACTCAATACCTGTAAGAAGACGTCCCAATAAACGTATTACCATCAATGAGTCTTATTCACAGCCTGATAGGACTTGGGAGATGTCCCCGTATATTCTTTGAAAATCCGATTGAAGGTCGCTTTTGAATTGAAGCCAGCATCAAAAGCAATACTCAGTATTTTTAGATGGGCGTATTGCGCGTCTGCCAGCCTCTTCTTTACTTCCTCTACTCGAAATTCATTCACAAAAGCATAGAAATTCTTTTTGAGTTGTTGGTTGAGTGCATTGGATATTTCTCGTTCTGCCAAGCCCGTATGCTGAGCCAATTTACTGATACTTAAGGCGGGGTCAAGAAATAACTTTTCCTCTTTCATCGTCTGAACCAACCGATCGATGGTCTCACTATAATCTTTTGCACTTATCTTATCAGTTGGCACAAAAACTTCCCGATTCAAACTTAGTTGCGACTGTATCAAGCCTCCGATACTCAGCCAGTAGATCACCCCGACAAATAGAAAGGTGATAATGCCATCATATTGCAACAAGGTTCCTTCAAAAAACTCCATATCGAAATCGTAGAAAATCCGAAAATCGACAGCATGCATCACGACAGCTGTGGCGAGAAGCAGTCCAACTAGCCGTATTAATTGATGTAGCCAATCTAAGGTGAGTGATTCGGTCGTAGAATATTGATCTTGCAGGGCCTTTTGATAGTCTTTAACCAGTCGGTAAGAAAAGAAAGCGTAGACTAGTAAAGGGAAAAGGGCATAAGCCCCCAGCGCCTCCGTAAAATTATGGAGACGCGGATAGGGATTGCCTCTACCCAATTGCAAATGATAAATACTATGCGGATACTCAAAGATCAGCCAAGCAAAATGCCACAAATAAGCTTTTCTAAAGACAAAAGGTTGGCTGGTCAAGGCTTTTACGTAGAAGTACAAAGCAGGGCCTATCCAATAGGCTAATTTGGCTGGTAACCAATGTAGCCAAGGGTAATAATTGTACACCCCTAGATCGATACAAAGCTGTGCTGCCAAACTATACCCAATGGAAAACAGTAGTAAACTCAGAAAGTAATTGGCTGCTTGATTCTCTTTTTTCCGCAGTAAAAGCACACTAAAGATCAGGCTATTGATGATAGCTGCGATGGTAATAACTTGGAAAAAGTCGAATCGAATCTCCGGCACGAGTGATAGGAATTAAATGAGGTTACAGGATGCTATGCCTTTCTCAAGTAGGAATCAGTGGTCAGCCAAAGCTCTTCGATGCGATACATGTGAAAGTGATCGTGCATCATGACGTGTCGGATCCATAGCAAGGCGCTAATATGACGATACTCTGGGTGTGTTCCTTCATTGGTCCATTGCTCTGCCGTGAACGTACGGAGCAGATCAATCATCAGCTGTCTATTTTCCCGAAAGGCCACCAAGGAAGCGTTCAAATCTAAATCAATCAAATAATCATCGGCAACTGTTGTGCCCGGTAAATAAGGCTCAAAGACTGGCTTTTCTTCCTGCTGAAATCGCTTGAAGCGTTCGATAATCATTTTTTGGGCCTCTTCTAAGTGTACCGCATGTTCATGAATACTCCACTTTCCAGGTATTCGCCGCTGCTTGTACATTTCGATGGGTATTTCGTTCAATAAGTCTTCCAACAGGGCGGGCGCCGCTGCTAAAATGTCCAGTTTAGTTTCGATCAACATTTATATTCTGATTTAATGGTATTAAAGGGGTTGCGTGTTGGGCCAAAGCACGCGATATCCACCCCGCACCCCCATAACTCGCAACTCGCCTTCCTACTACAACTGCCGAATTTCAATATCCTTATACCATGCTTCTGCCGGCGCTCCGCTATGTATTTGTACACAGACTACACCTTCCCTGGCAATCCCTTCCTCCTCCTCTTCATATTCCAATACCAGTGTATCATTCAACCAGAACTTGATAACAGGTCCTTTGCAATAAATCCGATAGTCATTCCAGCCATTCCGATCGATAGCGGACAAGACTGCCTCGTGATCAGCCTCTTTCAGAAAGACCTTACGCCGAGATTCATCATATAAAGAGCCCCAAATCGGTCGGTCTGGCAAAAAGCCAACATCAGCTTGATAGCCGATTACCTCATGGTGATTCGGAATTCTACTAGTCCGAAATTGAATGCCCGCATTGTTTTCGGTGGAAGTAAACTTCACTTTCAGCTGTAATTCAAAGTCCCCGTATACTGTCTCTGTACAAAGAAATTGGTTTTTCGGAATAATCGTATCCAAACTACCGGCCACAATAGCCCCTGCTTCTATCCGAAAAAAGTCCTTGCTCCCTTCCCAACCCGTCCAATTTTGTCCATCAAAAATAGAAGTAAAATCGGTGCTTTCTTGTGGCGTACATGACCAGATAGAAAGCAAGAGTAAGGAGGCGATCCATTGATTCTTCATGCTATTACATTTTATTTGTGTTTTGCGTTCCCCTGCAATTTAGAAAAATGGAGATGAAAGAATAGCATCCTGCAAGGCTTTTGCGCTGGCCTAACTACTGCCGATTTAAGTAAGATACTTCAATAAGCGGTTAACAAATCAAAAAAAATCTCCCTAAAGACGAAACCTACCTTAGGAAAAGTTGTTACTTTTGTAGAATTAGTCTAAATAAAGACTCCGCTATCCTTTGGAAGCGGCCAAATCAATAAAACTATCACAGATGGAAAATACAGTAACAAAGAGCCCAGTGATGTTATATACGGAGCAAACGCCGAATCCTGAGTCTTTGAAGTTTGTTACTAATCGCATGTTGTTTAAAGGTACAGCCGATTTCAGAGAAGAAGATTTGGCTAGAGAATGGTCTCCATTGGGATCAGCTCTATTTGATAAGCCTTTCGTCAAGGGCGTATATATTTGCAATAACTTTGTAACCGTCACTAAGGAACTCAATTACGAGTGGGGAGATATTATGCTTCCGTTGAAGGAATTCCTCAAGGGATATATCCAAGAGGATGGTGGTATTATCAAAGACGGTTTTGAAGACGCGATGGCCGAAATCGAAGCAGAAAGAGGTGCGACTTACCAATATTCTGAGGATGAAGCGGAAATCGTGGTGAAAATCAAAGAATTAATCGAAACCTATGTGAAGCCTGCCGTTGAAATGGACGGTGGAAATATAGAGTTCAAATCTTTTGATGAAGGTACTGTTACTGTGATCCTACAAGGCTCATGTAGTGGCTGCCCTTCTGCTACCGTTACCCTCAAAGCAGGAATCGAAGGGATGTTGAAGCGTATGATCCCTGAAGTAAAAGAAGTTGTTTCCGAAATGGGATAAGATATCTTCCTTTAACCAGGAGTTTATAGAAGAAAAGGGGTTTTGATCACTGTACGGTGATCAAAACCCTTTTTCTTTAAGGTTCTTCCTGTCTATTCTCCTATTACTAGCTGCTTCCCTGGTCTTGCATCATTCAATATATTTGGCATCCTAGGTCAGTCCTTTTCGACATTATTAGTATCTTAAACTATACAATTAATGATTGCCATGTCAAAAGAATACACCTATTCCCTTTTTGCCTTTTTATTGATCGCCAGCACCGCCTGGATTATCCCTGATGCTGTACCAGCCTATCAGAAAACAAGTCCAAATTTGGAAGGAGGAACTGGCCATTACCTCTATGTAGCCACACCCGGAATTAGAGATTATCTAGGTTACGGTGGCCACGGTCTATTGGTTTTTGATATTGACAACAATCATCAATTTGTAAAACGCATTAGCACCAAGGGCTTTCACCCCGATGGACGACCGTCCAATGTCAAAGGTATTGCGGTGAGTGCTTCGCTCAATAGCGTTTATATCTCCACCTTGGAATCTCTACAACGTATAGACCTAGCCACCGAGAAATTGATATGGGAAATCCCCTTTGAAGGCGGATGCGATCGCATGTCCATTTCGCCAGATGGCTTGACGATGTACTTACCCTCTTTGGAAAAAGATTTCTGGAATGTAGTGGATTGCAAAACGGGGGATATTATTACCACCATCAAAGTACATGCCCGGGCGCACAATACCATCTACGGGCCGTCAGGCAAGCGGGCCTATATGGCCGATATTGCCTCTCCGTTATTACATGTTGCCAATACTGAGACACATAAAATTGTACAGAAAGTAGGCCCATTTAGTGCAGGTATCCGCCCTTTTACCATCAATAGCGATGAATCCCTAGTTTATGTAAATGTCAATGAATTGCTCGGATTTGAAGTGGGAGACTTAAAGACGGGAGAGAAACTAGCCAGTGTCAAAGTTTTGGGCTGGGATAAAGGCCCCGTACGGCGACATGGCAATCCCAGTCATGGGATAGGTTTAACACCCGACGAGACGGAGGTATGGATTAGTGATGGCCACAATATGCGCTTACATCTTTTTAGTGCCAAAGCCCCTTATCAACAGCTTACCACTATTCCACTAAGCGATATGCCAGGATGGGTTACCTTTAGTATCGACGGGCAATATGCTTACCCCTCTAGTGGCGAGGTTATTCATACCAAAACCCGGAAGATATTGTACCTGTTACAAGACGAAAATTATAACACGGTATCCAGTGAAAAAATGATTGAGGTTTTCATGAAAGAAGGTAAAGTGACCAAAGTAGGGGACCAATTTGGCCTAGGGAGATTACATGAGGCGACGAAATAGCTTAGAGCATGGGATGAGTATTAGAGAATAACCTACCCTTACATTGGCTTTGCAGTAATTTCTCATGTAAAATGTTTACGTCTGAAAATGTAACTAAAATGAGCAAACCGATATTGGAAAAGCAGAAATTGGAAGGCGGAAATTGGAAAACTAGCCTAGCCCAACCGAGATTCCGGATTCCGATTTCGGAATTCCGCCTCCACATGAGAAACTGCTGTTGCTTTGACTTGTATTTTCCAATGAACAGGCTCTCAATCCAATACCCCTGCTAAATCATATTCTATATCAAGACTTTTTAGATATTCCTCGATGGGCTCCAGTCCCATTTTCTTTCTCCGCTTATCCAAATTTTCCGGATCGTGAACGGAATATAATGTCCAAATCTCGGTCTCCCTATCCTTTTTCAATTGAGAACCATACATTTGCTTCTTACTATAGTCTCTCATCATTCGATCTTCTAAAATCGCTAGATTCTTCTTCTTTAAATCCCCATTGTCTACACACTGTTTAACAACCGCATAGTATAATGCTCTAAAACGAGGGCTACTTTCGTGAATGGTGAAAAACAAACCTTTCATTCCGGCTTCGCCGACTTCTCTTTTGGAAGGTAAACTGCACTCCTCCAATAGTTTGATCACCAACTCCTCATTTTCAAGGGACATATTGTGAAGCATCGCATAGGGATTATCATCTTGTAAATGAAGTATTCGGCCATCAACATAACGTATCGAATAAGAACCGCCCTCTTGCACATAGCTTTCTGCATTAATGGTATCACGTATCGCTTGCGCCTCTTTTTTTCGCTTATAAATCATGGTGAGTATTCGCTTCTTCGCTCGACAACCCACCTCTACTGAATCCCCTCTTTCCCAAGCGGAAAGCCCAGCGATAGCAGCTTTCCTTTGAATATTGAGCAAATCATCTTCATAGGTTGGCACTCTAACAACAAGCTCCACTACTTCATTCTGAGCATTGGCGTAATAATCATAAGTCAACTCACCACGATCCAATTTCTCCTTGTATTCATCAGACAGAGGAAGACCTAGACTGTCCTTAAACACAGCATAAGGCGAAAAGCTCCGTTTTTGATGGGCTCGGGCCAATATCTCTTCCTCACTTAATTTTCTTAGATTTTCAGGTTGGTAATGCCTAGTATTGGTTTGGCAAGCAGCTATCAGCATCAAGGCCAATACAAAAAGGGCAAGGAGATTTCTCTGTAGCATCAGGCGCAGTTTATGTAGTAGGTATACTATCAGAGAAAAAGGTAAACAATCCCTTGCTAAAAAAAAGAAAAGCCATGGGGATTAACAAATCATTTGAAAATCGCCATGGCTTTAGAAAGCTATTACTATGCTTAGAGACCCTATGTTTGAAAAAAGAAAAGCTTAAGAGTTAACCAATCCACTAAATTTAGGGGAATAATTAACTCAAAAGCAAAAAGATGATGGAGCAAATTAAGGAATTAGATTTTAGTGGTCAAAGAATCTGGGTAGGAATAGATGTGCATTTAAAGCGATGGCGAGTAAGCATCATGGTTGGAGATTTATACCAGAAGGGATTTTCGCAAGCTGCTGATGTACAACAATTGATCAATTACCTACATAAACACTATCCCAAAGGGGATTATGTGTGTTGTTACGAAGCTGGCTTTAGTGGTTTTTGGGCCTATGAAGAATTGGTTAAAGCAGGGATAGCTTGCAAAGTGGCTCATGCCAGTGATATCCCAACTACGGACAAAGAGAAACGGCAGAAAACAGATCCTCGAGACAGCCGCAAAATAGTGCGAGAATTAAGTAAGGGAGGTATTGAAGGGATATACATTCCACACCAGGAAGCCTTACAAGCTCGCAGCTTAGTTAGAGCCCGGTATAAAATAGCGAAAGATAGCCAGCGGGCTAAGAACCGAATAAAGTCTCATTTACACTTTTATGGCTATCACCGAGGTATTCCAGCTGAATTAGGTTACTGGTCTAAGCGATACATTAACTATTTAAGTGAGCTAGCCTCAAATAAGCAAGATCGAGGTTTAGCCTTGTTGATTGAAGAACTAAACCAATTAAGACAGCTCCAGCTTCGGGCCATAAAACAACTCAGACAATTGAGTCGCTGTGCACCTTATCAAGAACTAGTAGTATTATTGAAAAGTATACCTGGAGTAGGTTTATTAACGGCCATGGTTATATTAACGGAATTGATTGATATTAATCGGTTTAAAAAATTGGATCACTTATGTTCCTATGCAGGTTTAATCCCCCAAACGAGTAGTAGTGGAGAAACTCAACGGGTAGGCGCTATGACCAAGCGGGGAAATACTCAATTGAAGAAAGCTTTAATTGAAAGTGCATGGGTGGCTATCCAAAGAGATCCGGCTCTAGCATTAGCTTATCAAAAGGCTAAAAACAGATATGCGTCTAATGATAGCCAAGCCAAGAATAAGGCTATTGTCAAAATAGCCCGTAAGCTGCTTAATCGGATACGATTTGTTTGGCAAAATAGACAAAAATACGAAACCGGAAAACCATAGTAAATGAACTAGATTTAGTCATTCATTAAACATTTCTATCTGGGTGGTGACCGTAACAAACATGCTGCAAATTAAGCACTTGCTCCTTAGAGACTACAGCCCACCCTTACTCATACCTTGAACAGGATCTTGCAGCTCCTTAAAAAAGATGACTGCTTATAGAAGACTGCGTTTTATGGATGACTGAAATAAAGATAAGAGTGGGGGATTTCCCCTGCCACAAAGGTGTTTTTTTAGTTAAAACCCATCAAGGGTATATAAACGGCAGCTAAGCTGAAAGCCAATGTTATGCCGCCCTTGACGGATTTTAAATAAAAAAAGAGGGTGTTTAAGGGCAATCCCTCGAAAAATGAATTTTTTTGGTGATTCTTTGCGCTTTAACTTGTTTTTCAACATAGAAGTATGTTTGATTTAGCATGTTGCTGAAGGGTTTTCATCAATCAAAATTGAGATCTGAATTATTCAAAAATCTGATATGTTCGTAATTTGCTTTGAATAGATTCGATATCCTAAGGTTTCCCCTCTCTTATTTAATGTCATCCATCAGAATTGACAGTATAAATTCAAAAAAACAGGAAGTCCATCACCACTATGGAAACAATAATTACTATCAATAACATTAGGAGATCCCTGATAAGATTCCTTACCTCCTTAATTTTCACTCTCTCTAGACATTCTTCCGTTAATCTTACCCTTGGTGTCGTTTTGTTAAACGGCTTCTTTTTAGAGATTTTCATCTTCGTTGGACGCAAGGTCCTCTTTTGAAGCCTCCGATTACTTTTGACTACTGCTATTGCTGAATCTGCGAATCCCATTATCTACATTTTCTACTAATTTGATCTATTACCACGTATGCTTCATTTTTTTTCGACTAATCAGTATTTCTTGGACATAGGTCCGTCAACGGTCCGCGGAGGCGACGTGCCACCATTTTCTTTACAATTTATGCTTTTCTAATCTAATTCGCCACTCTCCAATCCAGTCTCCTCTCTATATTTAATCTGACAGTGGCATGATCGCTCTCCGCTGTGTCTGTCTCTTATACACATCTCCGAGCCCACGAGACCGAGGCTGATCT
>OJCB01000876.1_pt1 | contig 10834 bp, 5 predicted proteins | sample 1591501 | NCBI WGS metagenome assembly OJCB01 (sample SAMN05416813, study PRJEB24817) | seawater metagenome | isolation source: Sea water | place: Canada:Atlantic | collected 2013-07 | reverse complement strand
CTACACTATCCTCTTCGTCGGCAGCGTCAGATGTGTATAAGAGACAGGTGTTGTGGCTTATTTTGTTGCGGGTTGGCGGGTTGCGGGGTTGGCCAAACGCGTAACCCGTAACCCGCAACGTTCACTCGCCCATTTAAGCCTTCCCACTCCGCAATTCCCTAATCAGCATTTTCTGGTAGAGCTTTTCTGTCAAACCTTTTGGCTGATCCAGTTGCATGCGCTCCAGGTCGGAACGAAGTGCTTCTGGAATACCCCACACGGTCAGGGCTTTAAGGATCGTAGTCAATAGACCGCTGGGGCTAGCTGTTTTATGTTTTAAAGCTTTCAGGGCCTTTCCTATACGTTGTTCGGTTTCCGTGAAGTCCGTGCCGAAGGGGAAGGCGGGAAAAAGTCCTTCTGCTTTGAAAGCGGCTAGTTTTTCAGCCAACACCCACGGATAATTATTCTGGTAGGCTGCGGGTATCTGGTAGTCCGCCGATAGTTTACCCGCCTGTTGGGCGTCTGCCATCAATTGTGCCTGAAAGCGAGAATCTGAAATCTGGATCAATGACTTGACGATTTCTTCATCCGTTTTACCGCGGATATCTGCGATGCCATATTCCGTAATGACGATATCTCTCAAATGCCTGGGGATAGTTACATGTCCGTATTTCCAGACGATACTGGAATGTACTTTTCCTCCCGAGCGACGGGTAGATCGCAATTGTAATACCGAGTGCCCATCTGGCAGGGCATGGGCCATGTCTACAAAATTGTACTGCCCTCCTACCCCACTGACGACTCGGCCATCTTCCAAGGCATCGGAAGCAGCGGCGCCAAGCAAGGTCATTGTAAAGCAGGTATTGAAAAAACGCGCATCCTTACGGTGCAAGCGATCCAGTTCTTCATGTCCATACAACTGATTGATGGCACGAACACTCTTCATATGAATCAGTTGTCGCTCTTCATCCGGCATTTCCCTCAGCCAATCATAGAAAGCTGTTGGCCCCAAGAAAAAGCCGCCATGCACAATCGCGCCATTTTTCAAGACATTTCCCAAACCTTTCTTTATCAGCATATCGCTAGCGACTGCTTGGTTTAAGTCTGCCTCTACCTGCGTACCATCTGCAAAATGAATCCAGCCATTTCGAAAACTGAGGTCCGCTCTTAGTATGCCAAAATGCTGCAAGAAATCCACATCCTGCTTCCTCAATTGGGGTCGAATTGCACCTCTCGCAATGAGCTGGAATAAAACCTCCGGCGTGATTTGGTCTTCTTGGAAGAGTCCTTCATTAAGGAGTCTTTGTAAGACCACATGATCGTATACTTTGCGTTTCAAGATGCCGTTTTGCATCAAGAACATAAATCCATCTACAAACATTTCTGAGGCCCCAAAAAGACCGGTTTTGAAAGACGTTAGTGCGCCTTTCCTTCGAATGGTTTCGCTAAATTTGGTGTCGATATTGAAGGCATGAATTAAACGTCGATATTTATCATTATCCTTATGTCTAAGCAATATCGCATAGATCAAAGCATCCGCCAAGGAGCCAATACCCACCTGCAACTCACCTCCATCTTTAATCAAAGTACTCGCATATAATCCAATCATATAGTCCGCCACTGGAACTGACATTTTCGGCGGACCAAAAAGTTTAAAATCGTACGCTGGATTATCGATTAGAAAATGAAAGGTATCTGGTGAAACGATAGCATCCCCATACATATACGGCAGGTTGTTGTTGACTTGCGCAACGAAAGCACAATTTGTCCCTTTGGCATTCAAGGCAGCAAAAATATCAATCGTCACATCCGGATTACAACTCAAACTGAGCTGCTCACCATCCGGCGATTTACACACCATCTGAGCGACGACATTGACGCCTCTGTCTATCAAGTCTCTGGCGACATGGGTATAGTTGCTACTGATATAATTACGCTGTGCCTCAGGGTTGGACATGAATTTACCCGCTGGGAAATAGAATTCCATGACTTTGATATTAGCAGGGAGTGCCCCAGAAGTACGATCCAATTCATACTGCAAATCAGGATAGTCTTCAAAAACACGCGCTGAAAAGGGTTCCATGAAACGTTTTTCCAGCAGGCTGGCTCCCTTAGGTTTCTCCAAGCTAAGGGCCGAGAAAATCGTCAAGTCTATGGATGAATCTGCTTTAGCTCGTTCATACAAGGCATTGACAAATTGGTTAGGCTTGCCGGCGCCCAGCGGGATTCCCAGTTTGATATTTTTACCCACTTTAGCGATCACTGCATCCACACAGCTTTCGATTTCTGTATGCTTTTGGACTTTATTTTCAGGCTTTCTTAAGTTAGTTTTTTCCATAATAGTTGATTTTTAGTACCAAACGACAGCTGGACACAACCCGTAATTGGCTGGTTATCTTTCGGATTCCCTTCCCCAGTTGCTACATCGGTATCTTTACCCCCTCTTCATTCATCGCATAGGAATCCTTTAGGACAAACACCTGCTTATCCCATATTTCGGCTGTTCTTTCTGGATTGAAATCAGGCTTTACCAGCATTTTTAAGGCATAGGCCATTTGCTTTTCTGTACTGGACGGCTTGTTATAGATTTGCAGCGAAAAATGAGAGAAGTCGGCCACAAAGACTTCAAAAATCTGATCGATCAAGCTTTCTTCCAACTCCTGTAGCTTTGCTTTTTCAAGAATTAACTGACCGTAGACCACTAGGCTAAACAGTTCACCTACTGTCAATAAGAAATCAATATCTTTTCTTTGCTCCTGATTAGGTCCAGCCATCAGCAAGAATTCCTTAAAGGTCTCTATTTGTCTTTTGAAGCGATTGACATTGGGCAGGTCATAGCTGTCATAGGCGAGCGTATAATCATGAAATAGAATTTTTGATATTCCTCTAGCAGGGCCCTGCTGAAATACAAAATCATCATTCGCCGCATCAAACCGCTCAGGAATAGGCGGGTATTCCGTCGAGTTGAAAAAGTAGTTGGCGATGAATTTGACCACCAGGGCCATGTTGACATGTACTGTCCCTTCCAACTTAGGGAGTGCCCGGATATCTCTGGTTCCGATATTGAAATAAGTATCATTTTCGAAGCCTTTGGCGGCAATAATATCCCACAGGTCATCCACCACTTTCTCTCCTTCGCGGGTCACCTTCATTTTCACCAAAGCATTATACAGTAGATACCGCCGGTCGTCCAAGGAGGCAGAACGCAGATAATCGGCAGCGCGAGAGGTAAACAATCGCATGGCTACCAAACGAGCATAGGCCTTGATGAATAATGCCTTTATATGTGGGAAATCGGTCACAAAGTGATCAAACAATCTTCGGTTACCCGCATGATTAATAGACTCATAGAACATGTGCGTGCAAATGCCGATGCTCCCCCATCCTAAGTTGTATTTGTTTAAATTGACGGTATTCATGGCTGCATCCCAAGCGGCGGCCCCGAGATGCAGGATATCCTGTTCTTCTATCGGATAATCTTTGAGCTCAAATTCAGCTACATACGATTGGTTATTGACGATATTTTTCAAGAGGTGATAGTTGGGGTGCTGAGAATCTATCACAAACCAAACATAGTCATTGGTCGTTTCCATACGGCCAAAAACAGCGATCATCCCCGCCTTATTGCCATTCCCGATATAATATTTGCGACCATTGGCCAAGTAAGTTCCGTCGGCCTGCTTGGCCAATTGCATGCTGGTAGAATAAATATCCGCGCCATGCTCCTTCTCTGAGAGTCCAAAGGCAAAGACATGCCCCTCTCGCAATAATTGAGCTGCCCGCTCTTTTGCCCTTTCATTATCGCTCATCCAAATCGGCCCCAGTCCCAGTGAAGAGACCTGATAAGTGTACCAATAGCATAAGCCATAGAAAGCACAAATCTCTGTAAAGGCAGCTATTCTGGCAGTATCCCATCGCTCCTTTTCCCCGCCATAAGATTGGGGCGTCATCAACTTGGCAAATAACTGGTTGGCTTTGGTGAAGGATAGAAAATCGTCATACCACACATAGTTTCTATCATCGGAGGTCAATTTTTTCTTGCCTTTTGCCTCAAACCAGTCGATGGTTTGTTGCATGATTTGCTGTGCTTCAACACCCAGGTAGCTATAGTCATTTTCTAATGGATGGAATATTAACATAACTTTATTTTTGTCAGATAAAGGTTGTCGAGCCTTAGAAACTCACCATCAAACTATTCGTTCTCAAGCCCACTACCAATGACTTTCTCCCACCTCAAACCATGATTTTCTGCCAAACATGGGCGTTTTCACCTTTCTATGAATTGAAATTTTGCCTACCGTAACAAACATGGGCCATTGCACTATTCTCTAGTATTAAGTAATTTGTAAGAGAAGGCTTTCTATTGACTAATGCCGTACCCTATTAAAATACGCCCGACATGAAGAGACCTCTTACATTAATGCTATCCTTAAGCATCTTGGTTTTGGCTGGATGCTCCAAGAATGACAAACTGGATGACACCACATTTAAGTCCCAGTTAGTGGTGGAATTTGCGGATCAAAGCCTCTCCTTCGAAGAAGAAGATAATTCGCAGTTTGCGATTACATTAGGTTCCAAACTTCGACTGTATGAGTTGGATTCAGCCATTATTGTCATGGTCAAAGGCTTGGGAGAAAATCAATCCTTATCTGATCCACTTATTAATACGCTATATGTTTCCTTCACGGAGCGGCATACTGGGTTTCATATCGTGCAAACGGACCTGGAATCGTGGCTAACCAACGGAGAACGTAATTTTGTTAGAGATGGAGCGGAAGGTGAAGGCATAGGCATTCTCTGGTTTGACGAGCAGGGCGAGATGTGGGCATCCGGGAAGAATATTGGAGAAGTTAGATACCAAAGAGAGATCATACCTGATAGCGTTTTTCCCGCTGCAACAGACTTTCAACAGGATAGTAAGTTTTCAATATTGTCCTCCAAAACCGTTCTACCCCCGCCAGGTTTAGATTTTGCCGAACAGGTGAAAATGGGATTCAATACTACACTCTATAATGCGAGTGGGGATAGCTTGGTGATTAAAAAGGCGGTATTTGAGACGGTATTTAGCGTTTTTAGAGGTTGATGGGGGTGACCCTGTTCGCTACTAGTTTCACTAGTATGCGGCCTTTGGCTGCGAGCTCCAGCTCGCCGAATAAACTACTGCGAGCTGGAGCTCCTTAAGGCAGGCGCAACTTAGATCGGCCAACAAGCATGAGCTTGTGGCCAACACCTATACCTTAGCAATAATCCCTACTCCACCGTATACCGGACAATCACCTCATTATCCAAAACGACATTAGATGACCAAATAAATTGGGCATCCTGCTCCTTATCGTCAAAAATGTCTTTAAAGTTGGTATAAGCTTTTTTGTTATCGACTCCAATGGTTTCATTGGTATAAGTCACTGCATTCGGCCAATTGGCGTCGTCAAAGCTTTGTTTTTCCCAATCCATCGGTAATTCCCAATGCAAGCCAAAGTAGGATGAACCCTCATCAGAATCCGTTTCATCACAGTTGTTCGACTGCCGAATCGAGCCTTTTTCAGTCACACAGCTCAAGTCCTTAATGGGTGCGGTATAAAAGGTCTGGGCCTTCCATTGTTCATTGGTCGTTGAGATGATTTTATTATTTGCATCTTTTATGACCGCTACCATGCCTCCATCCCCTGCGTGGAAGGCCTTTCCTCTCGACTTTTCTGTACCTATGCCCAGGTGCTCCTCCCAATCGACCAGTTTCATCACAATCGTAAATGGCTTTTGTACTTTAAACCTGATCAAATTCGAATTGAACTGCGTGAAAGGGACATTGTCTTTCCCAACAGCTTGGCCATTCACATACATTTCAAAATAATTGTCTGCAAATATATAGGCGGTATAAATCTCTCCCGCTTCATTAATTTCTATGATATCCGAATCCTCAAGTTTAGATAGTGCTTCTTCGGCATTAGCATACGTATTTCTATTGCAGGGATTGTGGAGGTCAGCAGCAAAGGGGAACTCCTCATTGTTGAAGTTGGTGAGGGCCGGGACTGTCCAACTTTTCCCATCGGACGATATGATTGTACCCACGTCTGTCTTTCTACCCCTTTCGCATTCGTAAATATTGGCCCTATCTGTTTTGGCTAAACCTTGTGTGACACTGGCCGTCCCCTTATAATCGACTATTGAGCTAGTGGTTTCTTTTCCTTGCTGCTCGTTTTTTGAGCTTTGGCTTTCACCACAGGCAAATAGGAATAGAAAAACCAATAAGAAGAGGTACTTTTTCATATTTAAGATTATTTTTTGATGATTAGTTGGTCATTAATCTAGTTGTACGCAAAATACTACGATAGTTTGTCATATAAACATGAGTCACCAAAAAAGCGAGAGTTTCCTTGGAAACCTAGACCCCAGGATGCTGCAGGTAAAAATCTATCTGGCTAGCTAGCTGCAAGGCTTAGACTTCAGAAGTTTTCCAGGACAGGACTGAGGAAACTTCTGAAGTCTTCCTTGGTGTTCAGGGGGTGACTACGAGTCACCCGCTGAACACCAAAAAAAAACGAGAGTTGCCCGGCCTAAGCCGAACAACTCCCGAAAAGTTTTAAAGATCTATTGGTCAAAACAAAACCTAGCGCTGTAGTACCAATTTCTTAGTCACTACTTCTCGCTGATCTTGCATCGCTGTGATCAAGTATATCCCTGCGGGTAAAGCGGTCAAATCGAGTGGTAGCACCATGCCTGCAGGCGCATCTATTTCGATTTGACGAACGACTTTTCCGAAAGCATCTCGTACCCAAATCTGAGCAGGAGCATCTACGAAACCGTTTAGCTCTAGCTGGCTGACGCCTCTACTTGGGTTAGGGAAGATATTCAATTCGGCTTGTCCCAATTCAATATCGGTATCCAGCTGCGTGAAGCTGCCAGGTAGTGTGGTATTGTCCACATAAGAACTACCACCACCCGTGATCGACACTTGGTCAAAAGTCGCTTCTACTTCGGCTGAGCCACTTAGGCTATAAGCCATCATATCAACATAGATACAATCTGCCAAGCCGGGGAAGGTTACTTGGTACAGCAAGCGCCAAGAACTACCGTTGGTACTCGTGTAGGATTTGATTTTAGTGCCCTGGCGTACGATACGTAACCATTCTACACGGCTTCTATTTGAAGGACGCTGCGTGACTGCCCCTCCATTACTCGCGCGGTATTCTCTTCTTACGCGGCGGGTAGAGTTGCTTTTCAAGACCCCTGCTCTACGAGATTCTGGGTCGAGGGTTTCTCTGGCCATTAGTCCCGCATATCCTTTTGAATTGATGCTGGCTAGGCGTGCCGTCAATTGGCCATCTCCGCAGAGTAATTGATACACATGTGCCGCTTTATCTGGCGCTAAGCAATCATGCCAGCAACCATTCGCGGTTAGATCGAAACTCTCGTTTACTGGATCGTAAGTGGCACTGGTGTTGCTACCGCAATTCAAGCTGCCATCATTCGCACCTTCTGACCAACCGCAAGCTAGGCCTATTACATTAACCGTCGCCGTACATTGATCTTTGTTGCCTGCTTCATCCCGTATCGTAACAGTAAGCGGGAAACTATTGCCCACATCTTCACAGCTAATATTGAGAGACGGTGCCGTTCCTACATAATGTAAGGTTCCGCAATTATCATCGCTAGCCGATTCATTCCATACTTGGCTCACCGATAGATTGACGTCGGATTGGCCATTGAAGTCGACTGTTACATCTTTGCATACTGCCGTAGGATCTTCGTCATCTTCTACTTCCAAGTAGTACGAGCAAGTACGCTTATTACCTGCCGCATCTTTGGCGCGCCATTGGATTTGATAACGGCCTACTGGGAAATAACCACTAGGGTCGGTTACTCGGCTACTCCAACTACTCGCCGCATCGCCATTTTCATCCACCGAGCGATACCTCGCTTTTAGTTCTGACACACCACAATTGTCGCTGGCATTCGGAGTTGGGATCGTTACATCGGCGCCGCATTCGCCGGCATCCGTGCCTATGGTCGTATTGGATGCACAGCTGAGGCTTGGCTTTTCCGTGTCATTCACAGTGACGGTGAAGCTGCAGTCTACGGCATCATTATCAGCCGCATCGCTGCCCGAATAAGTTACTGTGGTGGTTCCTACAGCGAAGAAGTCGCCGGGATCATCCGTTGCGCTGGAAGTAGCTCCTGTGCAATTATCACTAATGGTCGGGACGGTCCAGCTTACTTCGGCACCACAATCGCCTGTATCATTATTTACTGTGATATTGCTGGGGCAATTATTGAATTTTGGTGCTTCAGTGTCATTCACGGTGACGGTGAAGCTGCATGTAGCGGCCTCCCCACAACCACTGGTTCCAGCTATCTGGACGGTATAAGTACCTACTGGGAAAAATGAACCGGAAGCGGGTGTAGCTACCTCACCTGTCTTCACTTCAAAAGTTACGACGGCACCGCATTGTCCAGCGTCGTTGTTGACTACGATATTACTCGGACAGGTCGGTTCAGCGGATACGATAGGCTCGCAGACAATAGATCCGCTACAAGCTTGTCCAGAAGTCACTCCGCCTGGAGCAACCCAGTTGGAAGTAGTCCCCGTCAGTGCATAGCCTGATCCTAAGGTACCATTGTTACCATTACCACTGGCATCGGTCAAGGTAGTGACCCCGGAATTGTCTGCACCGCCAATCCCTTGATTGAAGTGATAATTACCAACCAAACAATCGCTGGTGGTCTGGATCTCACAATCCTTATTGGCTTGAATCTCTGATAGTGACAATGCTTTATTCCATACCCTCACTTCATCCAACTCACCCCTGAATACGAAGGACGGATAACCCGGGTCACCAGAGATACCTAAGGGGAAATTGTTGGTAGGAATGGCTGCTCCAATCGTTTTGGTGCTATTAAGGCTACCATTTATATAAATCTTGGAAGTGGTGCCATCATAAGTAGCGGCAACATGCGTCCATTCATTGAGTGGCATCGTATAGTCCGAAATATGCTGCCCCCCAAAACCCGTGGGAAAAAAGGCCGGCACACCATTTCTCGAATAAATCCCATAGCCACCACCCCAGCTATTGCCGTTGGCTTTCATTACCATCGCTGACCATATAGAGTGTGCAGTAGGCTTACACCAGAATTCAATAGATAATTCACATTCGATATCTAGACTCGCATCATCAGGTACAGTAACGAGTTGATTGACGCCATTGCTGGCTAGGGCCGCACCGGGCTCTGACTCTTCACACTCCTCTACCTCCTCTACGACTACAGACACACAAACTCTTTCTTCACCTTCACCTAGCTGCACATCGTCAATGAGCCAATAATAACCAACGTCACCGGCACCCGCCCATCTAAAACGAAGCTTGACGTTTGATTGGTTGGCAGCGACTGAACTGATGTCCAACTGAATAACATCATCCACTGGAGTCGCACTGTTGGGGCCAAGGCTGGTATTTATAGGAAAATTGGTCCACGTTGCACCATTATCATTACTGACTTCTAGTATTGTTGGAGTGTCACCGCTGCAACAATATCTGTGGTACTGGTTGAATTTAAGAGGGACACTGCCAAGTCCCGAGCAATCAATGGTCGGAGAGGTCATGGAACTATTATATGGTCCAGGAAACGGGCCGGCAGCCGGAAAAGAGCCATTAAAATTATAAGCATCGGCATTGAACATTGCAGCTCCATTTGCCACAGAAGGAGATTGCATTTGTAGAGTACCTATATAAAAATTGGCCGTATAGGTCGATCCACCAATAGTTACATCATCCGCGGTTCCATCATTGGTCCAGGCCCAATCAGCTCCTACAGGAGAGCTAGCCAAAGACCAGGTATTAGGAATACCCCCATCAAACTGTTCTTCCCAGATGAGTCCAGGTGAGACACATCCCCCTTCTCCTGTAACGTAGTAGGTAGTGGTAGCGGCAGCTTGGACGGAGAAAGTTCCATCAGTCGAAGTAGCGATTTGCGTATCTCCACAGTCACCTGTATAGAGCACCCATTGGGTAGCATCATTCAAGCTACCATCAACGGTTATTGTAACTTGATCGCCGGGGCAATTCGGAGTACTAGCTGTCACACTGGTGATGACAGGTGCTATGCAGTCCTGTGCCGCGAGCACTTGCCCGACTGCCAGACACAAGAGTAGTACAAAGAGTTTTCGTACTTGAGTCATAGATTGATTAATTGTAGGTAAATAAAATTTTATCATGCTTAGTATTTGTGGAATTACATAATAGTAGCCCCCTTCGGCTGTAGGCAAGCGAAGTTGCTCAGCCAAGGCGCTGGAAAACTTTGATAATAGATCCAAAAAGAGGAAGCATTAAAGGGAGGAAAGGAGTGCATTCCTAGGGCCATCCAGGAGGGAGGCTAGCCCGGGAAAGAAGAATGATTTTTTGGGATTTTTTGTGTTTAGCTGTGGGTTTAGTAAAATGCATAGTGTCTTTTTGAGTTGATAACTGAGTTGAGTAATAGGTATCACCGCCGATGCGGTGCATCGGGATATAGTTGAAGCCATCCTAGGATGAACTTTAAATGTATGGGAACGAACGACAATGAGGGGGGTAAGTATAAAATTAGATTTCTAGTAGTAGGTATGTAAAGGACAAGACAACCTTTATGGCATAAAAATAATATGTTTTTTTGTTATATAAAAAAATAATTGGGAAAAAATAAAAAATGGCGGTTTTCGACTATTTATTGTTAGTATCGGGCATAAATACGGCCTCTTTTCATCTTGCTAGACACCATCTTGGGTCGGTTTAGGACGTTTAGGGGTTGAAAAAAATTCGCGAAGTAGGCTGTAATCCTGTCTCTTATACACATCTCCGAGCCCACGAGACCGAGGCTGATCTCG
>OJCB01000873.1_pt1 | contig 10865 bp, 4 predicted proteins | sample 1591501 | NCBI WGS metagenome assembly OJCB01 (sample SAMN05416813, study PRJEB24817) | seawater metagenome | isolation source: Sea water | place: Canada:Atlantic | collected 2013-07 | reverse complement strand
TCTACACTATCCTCTTCGTCGGCAGCGTCAGATGTGTATAAGAGACAGAGCAAAAAGAGAAAGTGGGGCGAACTCCAGAGTTCAACTGATTGCCAGCCCACACATCAATGGCCCCGTCATGATCGGTTGGATATTTCCCACGATCGTGATCCCGACAGCCTGGTTGATTGGTGTTCCCCTCGAACATCTCCGGGCGGTTTTCGCTCATGAGCTTGGTCACGTGAAACGATTCGACTTCCCCGCCAATCTCCTGCAGCGAATTGTCGAGGCCTCACTATTCTTCAATCCGGCGGCTCATTGGCTCAGTCGAATCATTCGTGATGAGCGCGAGCACGCCTGCGATGACTTTGCTACCAGCTTAGTCTGCTGCGCCCGTGACTATTCCCGGGCATTGGTTTGGTTTGAATCGTTCCGCAGCAGCGCTCACAAAGCACCTGCTCTTGCTGCCGCCCTGGGAGGAAAAGATGATCTATCCTGCCGCATTCAGCGAGTCCTCCGATTGTCAGTCAGCAAATCAGGTAAAGCCAACCCACAGCTTCTTCTCACCATAACAGTTGGTATCATCTCTGCCCTCTCCCTGATTGTTCTGGCAGGAGGCACCACTCTCGTAGCAAAGGGAAGCATGCAACTGCAGGCGCCAATACCAGAGTCGAACCTCCTTGTATTCGTAGACCCACCTCCATATATCGAGGTTGATGAGCTTCCTTTCGAACAGGTTCTGAACGCACCAATCCAATGGGGCGCCCGTAAGCAGCCTCTCTTCACCTCGATTCCCATTATTAAAAAAGGAGACATACTGATCAACATTCGAAAACGCGCCCCCCGCCTCTTTCCGGAGATCCCCAATCATTACCTTCTCGAAAACAAACTTCCCTTTCTTGACTCGACCCTCCCCCGAAGGGACCTGGACAAGGACGGCTTCAATGTGCTTGAAGAGTATCAGGCAGGAACAAATCCACAGGACGACGAGTCGCATCCTGCCTATTCGAACAAACTAAAATTCCTCAAACGCCAGTCACAGGTTTATAGAATTGAATTTGTAGCCCGCCCCGATGAGCAGCGTTTTCAACTTCGTCGTCTACCCAGTTCGAAATGGCCCAAACGAAACAACTTCTACGTAAAGGTCGGTGAGACGACGGAAGACAAGCAAATCCGTGTCGATTCGTTAACGGAAAAAGTAGCGAAAACAACAGACGGAATCATTGTCGACGCCAGCGTTTTGACTATCACTTTTCTCCCTACCGGTAAAAAGCATCAGATTGTCCGAAATGTGACCGAAGAGATTCCCACCTATTTTGCGGAATTGCGTCTCGATCATCATAGTGGGAAATCCTTCTATGTGAAAGAAGGCGACGAGTTCGTCGTTCCGGGTGATCTGGAAAAATGGACGCTGAAATCGGTGGAAGAAGAAAAGTGCACGATCTCCCGAAAATCCGGAGACAATGTGGTCTCCCAAACAATCGAAAAGGAAAAGTAGTTGGATATTATTCCGCGGCAATCTTCTCAGAACGCTCAGGAAGAGATTGAATCTCAGCCTTCGAATCCAGGCTCCATATCCGCAATGATCCATCGATTCCTCCAGTGAATACCGCATTCCCATCCACCGAAAAGGCTCCTTGTAGCGGCAGAGTCGGCAGGGATTCAATCGCGGACAACCCTGAACCATCCGCCCCGTAGACCCGGATAGCACGGTCACGCCCAACCGTCATCAGTCTTCCATCGCGATGGAACGCCGCATCCAGGATTCCCGTTCGACGCGAATACCGGGACTCCGCTTTTTCTTCGTGAGCCATTGCTGTTCTCACCGGCCACCCGTCTTTCATATCCCAGAGGACAAACTTCCCGTCCTCCCCGGCTGAGGCCAACATCTTTCCATCGGAACGCCAACTGAGCGAAGTCACCTTCACCTTGTGTTCGTCCAGAGTGTAAACAATGCCGCCAGTCGCGGACTCCCAAACATGGATACCACCGTTCCTGTCACCGGAAGCGAACAGTTTTCCATCCGGAGAAAAACGAACGGCGCTTACCCAGTCCGTGTGCTTCTCAATTCGGTGAAGCATCTTCCCATCCTTCGCCGAAAAGACTTTGACTAATTTTGAAGGAGAACCCGTTACAATCAGACTGTGATCGGGACTGATGTCAGCAGATAGAATAACATCCTGACCTTCTTCCATTTCCAGCTTCCGCTTGCCGGTTTTCACATCAAAAACAACAATCGATCCCTGTTTCGCTCCAACTCCTCCTGCCGCAACCAGCAGCTCCCCGTTTGGAGAGAAACGTAACTGGTGAATCGTTCCTTCAGGATAATCCAGGGCACCCAGACTTGTGAACATAGGCTCATTCATCCTTAGCATTTCCCGAATTTCCTCACCACTGAGGACACGCTTGTGGATTTGAAACTCATCCATCCCTCCTCGATATCGTCTCTCCGGATACGCCCCGTCACCACCGAGATGAAACAAAGCCTCATTGGGAAGATGTTCCCTGTGACCTTCCGGGATTACTTGCCGCACAATTTCTTCTCCGTTATAAAAGAATGCCCACTCTTTCTGGTCACGGGTCACCGCGACATGTTGCCACTTGCCTTCCTCGATCATTCCGATCCTGCCAAAGTAACCGATCCCGTTATCTTTGTTGCGCATCTGGGACCGGACTGTCCATCCGCCTTTCTTCTGCTCCAGAAAAATGGTAAAACTCCCCCGTCCGAATAGTACACCCGATGCCAGATCCAGATCAGGCTTTACCCACATGGAAATAGTGAACTCCGGATTGGTCATCAAAAAATCTGTAGGCAAATTGGGATCCGGCACTTCTTTGTTTTCTTTATCCACGAGCAAAGCAGATCCAATCTTACCTTCGACAGTCTTCAATTCACTCGCCTCATCAAAACTCCAACGGCATATTAGATCCTCTTCTGCAACCGGAGCCATTTCGGCGGGCTCCAATTCCACCTCCTCTTTTCCATAAAGCAGAATTCGTTCGTGCCCACTCGCGGCAAGCACATCTGCCCACGGGCTCGCAGCCAGGGCAATAACCGGGGCAACGCCCTCGCGATCTGAAGCTTCCAATTCCAGGAGCCCCTCCGGAACAGCGGGATTCTCAGGGCGCGCAGACGAACCTTCCGACAAATCGAAACTCATCTCCCGAAGTTGGGATTTTCCATCCTTCGACTCCAGTAAACCACCTGCGATCCAGGCGTGAACTATCTTCAACTGATCATCCGGAATCTTCGGCTTTTTGGGAGGCATGGGTTCGAAGTCCTCATGATGGTTCATCACCATATAGAGAATACTGGTGTCCGGGACTCCAGCCTTTACGATCTCCCCGCCGGATGAGCCAACTTCAATGGTCTGGAGCGAAGAAAGATCCAGGCCCGCCTTTTTCTTGTCTGGATTATGACAACTCAGACAATGCTCCTTAAAGATCGGCTGGACGTCTTCCACAAAATTGGGAGGCGCCGCGATCGCAGGGCAAACTGCGATCAAACAGGGTAGAATCGAACACCATACCCGGTTAATCCGATTCACTGAGAAAGAAAAATTTGAAATCATCACCGCAATTGATCAATGGTTGAACATGAATTCGCTCGAATTCAAAACACCCCACACGACGTTATTGTAGGCCCTCTGCAGAACCGCTTTATCATCGGTTTCCGGAATTAACTTCAGGATTCCCGATAACTCTGCCTCATCCGGCATTCGCGAAATGGAGCGAATGAAGATCGCTTCGACAATTGCCTCGGGTTCTCCATGCTGCTCTATCAGGTAGGGGATCACCTGAGAATTCCGCTGCAAGGCTTCATCAATTGTCTTGCCGTTTATCAGGTGAAGAGCCTGACTGAGGTTAGCCTCCTTCCTGTCCTCACAAGCACACACCGATTCGCGTCGAGCCTGTCCAAAGGTAGTGAAAAAATAGGAATTGAAATTGTCGTGCCTTCCCCCTTCGAACAAATCGACTGCTTTCTTCGCAGAAGATCTTCGAAACTTTGACTCCACGTCCAGCGCTGCAGCCAGCGAATCAAACAAGACATCCGCCCTCATTCGCCGAAGTTCTGCACGAGAGAAAAAACGCTCATCAAATTGATTGCTCTCATTCATTGTCGCAGAGAGTTGATACGTCCTGCTCAGACAAATATCGCGAACCAGATTCTTCTGGTCATATCCGTAATCCTCGCCAAGCCGTCGGCCAATCTCATCGAGGAGCGGAGCGTTGCTGGGTGGATTTGAAATACGAATATCATCCACTTCATCAATGATCCCTTTCCCAAAAAAGTGAGCCCAGATCCGGTTCGCCATGTTCTCGCGGAAAAGCTTGTTGTCCGGTTTAGTCATCCAATCGGCCAATACCTTCCGTGGATCTTTGTCTTCCACATCCGCAAGATCGCCACCGAGAAATTTGTGCGGCATAGGTCGATCGTCTACCGGATGCTTCGCAGGCTCTGCATCCACATCAACAAAAGTAAAATACTCGCGAGCCTCGGACCCGTGCTTTCTCCGGACACCCATGAAGAATGATTGAAAGGCGTAGTAGTCATCAATCGTCCAGCGGTCGAAAGGGTGATTATGACATTGCGCACACTGCGTCCGTATCCCCAGAAAGATTTGCGCGGTGTCTTCGCTGAGCCTTACTGGGTCTACTTTTCCTTGAGGAATCATCGTGTAGTAATTCGAAGGCGGATTGGTGAAGTTGGAACCATTCCCCGATAGCAGAGCTCTCGTAAATTCATCAAGAGGAGTGTTCTCCACCATCTGTTCCCTAACCCAGTGATAATAATTCCAGCCCGCTTTCTGGGCAGTCCCCCTCTCCGGGTTGGTATCGGTGAAGATGCGCAACCACTCTCCCCACTTGGCGGCCATCAGAGCCCCGAAAGATTCGCGACTCAAAAGTTGATCGACAAGATTCGCGCGTTTGTCAGGATCATTTGAACCCATAAAGGTTAAATATTCTTCCGATGTCGGAATCGTTCCGCTTAAGTCAATCGTGACACGGCGGAGGAACTGCTCATCGGTGGACAATCCGGAAGGCAAAATCCGCAAGTCTTTCAGCTTCGAAAACACCAGCTCATCAATGTAGTTATTTTCCGGCGGATTCGGCCATTCAAAGTCGCCCTCGGGCAAAACCGTGACTTCCATTCCAACGGTAAACTTGTCGAATCGCGCGAAGACATTGGCGCCCCCGGCCTTCGAAGTCTGGATCTTTCCAAGCTCATCGATCGCCGCTACCGATTCGTTATTGGTCATGAAGAGGCACCACCGCGTGACATCCCGCGTCGAACCGTCGCTGAAACTTGCGATTACTTTGCTCTGCAAGGCCCCTCCCGGCCTGTCGAACTTATGAGTCTCCTTTTCAAATGCGATCCCCGTAGCGAGAGCTGTATCTTCCGAATCGACAGGCGCACCGGATTTCAGCCAGTCAAAGATGATCTGATAAGACGCGGAGTCCTTGGAGAATTGCTCACCGCCAGTGTGAGGGGCTCCGCCCGATGGTTTCGTCAGTAACAGACTTTTTTCAGGAGCCGCTAGATTCACTCTCCGCCCGGGATGCTCTTCCAGTAGGCGGTAATAATCGCCCTCGGGATCATAGCCAAACAGGGAAAGGGTAAACCCGTCCTGCCCCCTGCTCGCGCCATGACAGTCTCCTGCGTTACACCCATGCTTCATGAACACAGGCATCACGTCGCGTTTGAAACTGGATTCTGAATCTTCAGAAACTAGAACTTCGGGTAACAGTAACGCGAAAACCAAAAATGAAATATCCTTAAAGTTCATGATAAATTAGTTCCTCTTCCCATCCACCCGGATCACCCCGTCTCCGGTCTGCTGATGGATTGCCTGCCCACCGTCAACAATGGCAATATCGCATCCAATGGCTTTCGTTTGCCCCACCAGCGCATCGATTGCGACTTTGATTTCAAACTTCACCTCCGTATCGCCCTGTTTAATCTTTGCCGGTCTCACAAGTTCAACTCCGGTCGGCAGTCGCAGCAGCGTGGCGGTAGCATCTCCTTCAAAATTTCTGAGATGAGTGATTTTGCCGACGATCACGCCTTCTTTCCCCTGTTCAATGGCTGCTCTCTCCAGTTCGATCGTCAAGTAGGGTGCCTCAACTTTCACTTCAATCAAAGGAGCCGCGACAAAATGGAAGCCAGTTCCGGAACGCACTTCACCTCCCTCATTTTCCCGCGCATTGATCGAAAGTTTGTAGGTTCCATCTTTCGCCTGATCTGTTGCGGAAATTTTGTAAAACCCCACATTCTCTCCCTCGGGAATAATCATGGGCGGTTGTTTTGTCAGTCCAGTCGGCACCCAATCCATTTCCACATATAATGAGCCCTTGAAATCACCTCTACGCTCGACTGTTACTTTTAATTCCAGTTCCGCATTTCGCGCCAGAGCTACCTTGGGTTGCTGCAGCGTCACATCAAAAGGAGGTTTCTCGAGAATCGCAAAGGCCGCTTTTCTGGTTTTATTAAAGACCATGTCATAGCTTCCTCTCCGCTGAGTTGCACCTGTCGTCATTGCAAACGCCCCGCGAAGATCAATTGCGGGATCAAGCGGTTTGGGGACGAGCTTGAAAAGGCCGCCCTTTAGATCTGCATCGGCAGGGGCAGAGAAAGTGGTAAGAATCACAGGATCATTTTTTGTGAAAACAGGACATTCAAACCTTACCTCTGATGGAAGGCCCACGGCTTCCAAAGTCATTGCCCCTTCGAAAATTGAACCAAACCCATTCTGAATTGCGATGGGTCTGGAAAAGGTCGCCCCCCGATGAATTCCCACGACATCGCGCGTGATATCGCGCTTTGATGGATACGGTGGGAAATGGGTAAAGACGGTGTCCCGGTGGGGTTGAATCTCGACGCGGTAAATGTAGTCCTCCCCGGATTCACGGCGCGTATCAGCAACTCCCAGCAAATAGTCACCATCTGCATCGGGCTCAAACATAAACACTGGATCGAGCCGGTCTTTCACCTGGTGCCGATAGTGATGCCCTTCCCAGTCATGACCGTCCCAGAGCGAGTCATCCTCCTCATAATTCCGGGAGCTCTTGTTTCCCTCCGCCGGGCGAATCCAGATAAACGGGTCCAACTTTGAGCCCAGCGTTCTGGCATAGGCACGCACACGATAGCGTTCGCCGGCCTTCGCTGAAAAGCGATACCAATCCTTCTCCCCCTCCTTCTCAATAATTCCATTCAAGGCGAAAGGAAGAGCCTTTTCGACCCTCTGAGAAAGTTCCGGTTTTCCATGATCACCTTCCGCTTCCATTACATTTGGAAACGAAGCCACCTTGAGTTGATTCGGAGAAGGAATCCCGGATTCAAACGGAATCAACGAAGCCTCATACTTCCCCACTTTTTCAGGCAGACCCAGGGACCTGTTCTCCTCGGATCCATCCAGATAGAACACGCGAAGGTCAATTTCCTTTCCTGCCTGCCCGCCCAGGGGGAAGGTCACCGCCGGACGCTTAAAATCCCCAATGTGCATTCCGTAATGGCGAACTTCAGTTTCATAATCCATCTGCTGGCGAACAAGAATGAGGTAGCTCCCCGCCTCTTCTGAAGTGAAAGACACCACAGGGTCCTGATTCAAAAGCGGAGAGTCATCCGCGCGCGCCACTCGCTCTCCAGATGGCGAACGAACTTCGATTGCCATATCCGTCATTCCTCCATAGTGGTAGGTTCCCAGTCGTGCGCTTAGAATTTGAACCGTGCAAAGCTGTCCGGCATTCAACTCCACTTTATAATACTCCAGATCATTAGGAGGTCCCTTGGGGTGATATCCTACGACAGTGGAATTCAGGGGAACTGTCTGAGCGCCTTCGGGTAAATCGTTCTTTGTTGAGAACGGCTCAAGCTCATTGACCACCGGAAACGGAGTCACCCAAAATGTCAGCATTTCAGACAGATGCTTGTGAGTCCGTATCCGAAAGAAGTATTCTCCCGGTGAAGCATTCTTGTTGATGCTAAAGCTCAGTCCAATCGTCGTTCCCGGCTCAGCCTTTTCTATCCTCCCGCTCCAGGAGTATTCAGACATCTGTTCGATTTTTTTGCAGGTGATCCCGGGCTGGTAAAAGATCACTTCCTCTGCAGTTTCCAGCAGATGCCCCCGAACCATCACGTTCACCTCGGTTCCCTTTTGTGCGATCTGGGGAATGACGAACTCGGCCGTGTGCTCCTCCGCCACCGCATGCGGGATAGAAAAGAAGAGAAGAACAAGAAAAGAAGAGAGAACACAATGCTTCACCAGCATAAACAGATCACTACTTCTCTGGGCCAGAATGCTTGCCTTTAAGGAAATCATGGGGAACTTCTTTGATCTCTTTTTCCTTACTGCTCAGGCAATCAAATCATCGACCGGCTTCCCCTCATCCACGATCTCAATCGGCCTTGCACCTGAAGCCATCAGCTCTTTCTGCGAATTGATGCCGATGCACTTGTAGATCGTGGAATGCAAATCGCATAGGGGAACAGGCTTGTCTGAAGGGTCACTCGAGGTTGCATCGCTATCCCCGTAAAAGAGCCCCTTGTTCAAGCCGCCGCCTGCCATGCCGATGGAAAAAACACGGGACCAATGATCCCTTCCCGCAGACGAATTAATTTTCGGTGTGCGTCCGAATTCCGAAGCCACCCAGATCAAAGTGCTATCGAGCATTCCGCGATCCTCCAGATCTTTGATCAAAGCAGCCAGAGCATTATCAAAGGCCGGCATTTGAGTTTCATACTCCTCGCGCAATTGAACATGGTTATCCCAGGACCCGTAAGTCAGGGAAACGAAACGCGCCCCGGCTTCCACCAGCCGTCGGGCCAGAAGCATTCGGCCACCAGCAGTCGAACCCAGGGATTGACCGTAGGTCTTTCGCTCAAGGAATTTCCCCATTCCGTAAAAATCTTTCATCTTTTGAGATTCCTGCGACAGATCAAAAGCATCACGCACTGCCTGCGAAGAAATCATCGAGTAGGCTTGGTCATAGTAGGAATCCATGGTCTCCAATGCCGCTGGATTGGCCTCGAGTTTCCTAAACTGATCGTTCACTAGCGAGCGGACAGTTTTCCTGTCCGAGAAGGCATCCATATCCACACCATTTGGTAGATTAAGATCACGGACCTCAAAATTGTCTCCCTGGGCTGGATCCCCTCCTACGCCGAAGGCTCCAAATTTTTCGCTTAAGTATCCCGTCCCTGATCCGGGAATATTCTCCACCGTGGGCACTCCGATATAAGCAGGGAGTCCGTTCCTTGGACCAAATTCGTGATTCACCACTGCTCCCACCGATGGATGCTTGATCGCCTGACTCGGCTTTTGGCCGGTGATCATATTGTAGGTCGCAAGACCATGGTCAGGAATATTTCCCACCACCGAGCGAACCACACACATCCTGTCGGCAATCTTTGAAATCTCCGGCCACATTTCCCCCATCTTGATTCCCGTGACGGAAGTCTTATGAAATCCGAAAGGCCCGCGATATTCCAAAGGAGCCTCAGGCTTTGGGTTCCACGTTTCCTGAGCTGCAATCCCACCGGGAAGAATGATCTGAATGACACTCTTTGCCGTGCCCTCTTTACTTTCGAAATCCTTCTGCGCGGCCTCGGTTCGCAGCACGTTCCCCAAGGTAAGGCCCAGACCCGTCAATGATCCTACCTTTAGAATATCGCGGCGCGAACGCGAGACTGTTCGATGGAAATCAGGGCAGCCAAATCTGGACTCTTTCATAAAATACTTTGGACAAAGGGGTTCATCAAAGAAATGCTATTTTTCGACCAACCTTATCAAAAGAAAATGATTTTTTTGGCCTTTCCCAACAAGAACAGTCGACAGCATTGCCTGAAAACTCCCTTTCGGCTATAGAACAGGGATAAATCGATGACGAAACCCTCCTGGATCGCAGCGCTGCTCGCACTCACCTTAACTCTCTCGAATGGGGAGGAAGGCTGGCGTGGAGTCATTTCCAGCCATTGCCTGGATTGTCATGATAGCGACAGCACAAAAGGAGATCTCAATCTCGAAGACCTTCTGGATGCAAATGTGGATCAAAACACGGATTCATGGGAAAAAGTTGTCCGTCAGATTGAGGCACGTCAAATGCCGCCCTTAGATAAAAAACGCCCCACTGAGAATGAGTATGCTGATCTTGCTGAGAACCTGACCACCCGTCTGGATGCTGCTTTTGAAAAGAATCCCAATCCGAGAAGGACCGATACCATTCGCCGACTCACACGAACGGAATACAAAAACGCGATCCGCGATCTGCTGGCTCTGGAAATCGATACTGAAGAATTACTGCCGCCTGACGAATCCAGCCACGGCTTTGATAATGTCACCGTCGGAGACCTTTCCCCTGCCCTGCTCAGTCGCTACCTGACAGCTGCTCAAAAAATCAGTCGGCTGGCCGTCGGAATCCCCGGCGATCAACCGACCGGGCGAACCGTGAGAATCCAACCGGATATCACTCAGGAAGAACATGTCCCCGGCCTTCCTCTCGGAACCCGTGGAGGCGCCTTAATCCAGCACCACTTTCCACAGAGCGGGGATTACGAAATTCGGGTTCGTCTCTCCCGCGACCGCAACGAAATGATCGAAGGCCTGAAAAGGAAACATCAACTCGAGCTCCTTCTCGATAAGAAGTCGGTTGGATCCTTTGAAATAGAACCTCCGCCAAATCCCGCCGATCATACCAAGGTGGACGCCAAACTGGTAGCCCGCTTTAAAGTCGCTGCCGGCCCCCACAAAGTAGGGATCACTTTTCAAAAACTACCCTCGTCAATTTCGGAATCGCTGAGACAGCCCTACGGAGCTCACTTCAACTTTCACAGACACCCAAGACCTGTCTCTTATACACATCTCCGAGCCCACGAGACCGAGGCTGAT
>OJCB01000870.1_pt1 | contig 10871 bp, 7 predicted proteins | sample 1591501 | NCBI WGS metagenome assembly OJCB01 (sample SAMN05416813, study PRJEB24817) | seawater metagenome | isolation source: Sea water | place: Canada:Atlantic | collected 2013-07 | reverse complement strand
TCTACACTATCCTCTTCGTCGGCAGCGTCAGATGTGTATAAGAGACAGGGTTAGTGCTATCAAAATCTTGCGGCAGCACTAAAGGATGATAATAAAAGTCATCTTCGGCTCCGGTTACCCATTGGGCAAATTTAGCTCCTTGCTTAAATGACACATTACATTCACGGATAAAATCCGTTTCGCGAATACCCATCGCCTTTAATGTGCGGCGCATGGTGGGCCATGTTCCTTCTCCTACTCCAATCGGCTTAACGTCAGGTGACTCCACTAAAGTAATTTTAAAACCATCGGCGTGTTCATTTTGCAGTTTTGCAGCCAATGTGCCTGCGGTGATCCAGCCCGCGGTCCCCCCGCCTACAATCACAATCGATTTTATTGCTTGATCCATGTTTACTCTCCAGCGCCTTAATGCGCTTTTTTGCGTACGGGTAATAGTAACGCATTGCAGCAAGTGTAAAAGCTATCACCCATAGCAAAAAAGCCGCCTAAAACGGCGGCTGATCTTATTTTACACCTTTAAATAACGGCCAAACACATCAGATTCACGCCTTTGACCAAGGTTTACTACCATTTTCCGCTGATACCAAAGCTATAACGCGGCCCATACTGCTCTGCTGAAATTAACTGCTCAGCAAAACGGCCATGGCGACGCACAGTTTCATCGGTTAAGTTCAATCCATCAATGTACACTGTGAAAGTGTCATTAATTTCATAGTTTATGCTCAAGTCCCACTGGCCGTATGCTTCAGTGAACGTTGGCTCAGTTCCTAATGCCAGTAGAAAATCATCACGCCAGTTGTACGCAACACGCACCTGCAAAGCATCATTTTCGTAGAAGCCCACTAAGTTTCCTGAATCACTCAAGCCTGTCAGAGCAATGGTTTGATCAAAATCATATGGGTCAAATGACTCATCACTGTCAACCAAGGTGTAGTTTGCCACCGCGCCAAAACCAGTATCAGAGAACATGTATTGAGCGTTAAGCTCCCAGCCATCTACCTCACGATTTTGTAAATTGTCAGGGGTAGACACATCAAAAATAACGATAGGATCAGACGCTTGGCTCAAACACGCAGGATTTGGCGTATCAGAGGAGTCTGGGCAACCAGCACGAGGGTTCACACTTGGGTCACGTAGCGGATTGCCATTTACATCATTGATTTCACGTTGTTCAACACCTGCCCCAATGAAATTTTCGACGAATTTTTTAAAGTATCCAACTGACGCATAACTGCCATCTGCGTGGTACCACTCAAGCGAAAAGTCGAAGTTATCAGAGGTAATAGGTAACAGGTTCGGATTACCTTGTGACGCATTGAAAGGTCCATCAGGACGGGCATCAATATTGGTCGAAGGGAACATTGCGCTAATACCCGCTCTTGCTAAGGTCCTGCTATAAGAGAAGCGTGTTTTCACTTCCCCTGTCAGTTCCATAGAAAAATCAAAATTAGGCAATACGCGGGTGTATCCCCCGCCTAATTCTTGCGCCGTCGCAGTGTCATCAAATAACGGTCTAAGTTCTTCTGCGTGACGGTAATTCAAGGCCAAAATACCCGGCTGCACTGAATAGGCTCTTACGTCTGTGTCTTCGTAGCGCACCCCGACATTCAAGTCGATCGGAAATTCATTAAACTCGGTGCTGAAATCGAACGACACATACAAAGCGGCTGGCTTCATAATTCGGAAGGAACGAGAACAATTCGTTCGCCCCAGAAAACTGATCAGCAAAGTCACCTAATGGCGTAAAAGTCAGCCCTAAATCATCAAGGGGAATATCAACAAACGAGAAACGCTCTGACAAATAGGTATCAATCTGATAATCCGTGTACATGGCACCAAAGTTAATCGCTACCAGTGCGCCATCTTCTAAATTGTCCCACTGACCATTAAACTGGTATTGCTTAATGTTGTTTTCCATTTCATACCCACGTAACTGGTACAAATCCGATACGATATTATCAGGGTTATACGCCCCTCCGGGTAACCCAGAATCATCAACCGTAATAGAGGGAATTTCACCGCTGAAGTCTGCGCCAATAAGTGCAACCGAGCCAGGTGGGTTTTTAAGGTTAGCCAGTGTTTCAGCGGTCTGCCCGTCTGGGTTTGAGTGTGACGTTGAATCGTGAATATCAAATGCTAAATTCAGAGCCTCTGTCGCTTGCCACTTAAGATTAAAACCAACCGAGTCGTTTTCTTTTTTCTCGTAGCGCTCCCAGGCCCAGAAGTTCAGTTCGTCATTTACATTGGTGATATTAACCAGCGTGCCATTTTCGTCTGTGGTGCCGGCAGGGTTATCGAACCAAAACGCTTGTTTATTCGTCAAGCTGGTTTCTTCAAAGCGTGACATTGTGTAATCAAGTGTGGCTTCAATGCGATCATTAGGGGCAAATTGTAGAACCAACTGCGCATTTTGACGCTCGCGTTCTGTATCAAAGCGCTCTATCTCTGGTGTCCATGGCACCCAATAAGCTCCCGTAGGGTTGTTCGAAAGATCGATAGCACTTGCATCAACACCATCAGGGTCTGCACGGTTACGTACCCAACCAGACGACGTTCCTACGCGGTCTCGCCCGCTGTCACGCTCAGCATGAGAAGCAGACAATAGGATACCGAACTTACCGTCAGCAAAGGTTTGGCTGATCATACCAGAGACTTCGGGGGTGATACTGCTGCCTGTATCAACACTTGAATCATGTACACCTTTGACACTGGCAAAGGCTTTAAAGCCATCATAATCAAACGGTTTCGCTGTGCTGATATCTATAGTTGCACCAATACCGCCTGATGCTACGTGCGATTTACCGGTTTTGAAAACCGAGACACCAGAAACACTTTCAGAGGCGATTTCACGGAAGTTAAAGCTACGAGATACACCCGCTTCTTGTAAAGCAGAGGAATTGGGCATTTGACGACCGTTTAAGGTCACTAAATTGAAATCTGGACCGAAACCACGCACGGTAACCTTGTTACCTTCATTGTTAGCGCGATCAATTGAAACGCCGCTAATACGCTGCAATGATTCAGCTAAATTTGTATCAGGCAGCTTACCTATATCTTCTGCAGAAATGGCATCCACCACCCCAGATGAGTCCTGCTTAATCGATGCAGATTTACTCAAAGCGCTTCTAATACCGGTGACGTTAATCACTTCTAAATCACTTTGCTCTGCGCTCGTTTCCCCCTGCTGGGCATAAACGCCAGTAGACGTTACCAACATCGCCATACAAATGGCGTTTAGTTTAAAATTTGCATTACTCATTTGGTGCACCTCAAAAAACACTGCATGTTCAGAATGAATCAGTTGGGTTATTCAACCACATAACCGAAACGAAATTGTCATCAACATGATTGTTAACAATTCACAAACAATAATAAAAGTTTGCCCATCAAGTCAATCTAAATCAACATTAATTTTACAACTTAGTACATACAATTAGCCTAGTTTACGAGGTTTTTGATACATAAAAACCCATATACGCCTATAGAGTGAAAAAGGTTTCGGGCGCTCTATTTTTTGTAACTTTATGAATTACCTATAAATAAAATTATTTTTAGAGGCGAGAAGTAAAAGGCAGTTAGCACCAACAACAGAAATATGATGTGAAATAATAAACCCATGTGGTTGCAACAATTATTTTGCCCCTAGTAGATAAAGAAGACTCAAGTAAAGCTCTGGTTGGCTTTTCATTGGGTAATTATTTATTGCAATAGGTATTTGCAAGCAGTCGCACAAAGCAAAGAGCAAAGAGCAAAGAGCAAAACGATAAGGTGCAAATTAAGCTAGCGTTAACAACGAAAGCTAGCCCTTGGCGATAAAAGACAGCTTACAAGAGTTAAAGGCACGCTCCAGCGGGATTAAATAAGGTTCAGAGGACAAAAGAGAGTTTGAGATGAATAAATGAGTGAAGCACAAGGCGCCACAAGATGTGGCACCTGCGAACAAAGAATACTATTTAATGTTTTTACGAATACTTGAAATCGCTAACTTTAAGTCATTTTTGCGCAAAGCATCAACGATATGGCGATGCTCGTCTACCAAGGTTTGTGAGTTACGAATACGTTGGTAATTCATGCGCATTCTGAGCACAACCGGATACCATAAGTTGGTGAGATCTTCACCGCCAGCCAGACCGACAAAGTATTTATGAAACTCAATATCTGTTTTCGTGAGGTCTGTGAACTCTTCTTTATCAAAATGCTCTTGCATTCTATCAATAATGCCGTCCATGCGAGCCAAGTCAGCTTCTGAAATATTATTTTCCAGCTGTTTTACTGCGTGCTCTTCAATTTTTCGGCGAATATCAATACTGAGCTTTTGCAATTCTGGGGTAAGTGGACTACTTACTGACGAACCAACATTATCTTTACTAACCAACAAGCCTTCTTTGGTTAGTTTAATCAATACATCTCTGATCGGACCTCTAGACGTACCAAAACGTTCAGCAAGTTGCTGCTCATTCAGTTTCGTATTGGGTTCCAGTTCGCCAGAAATAATATCAGAACGAAGGACATCAGCGATTTGTTCTCTGACGGAAAGAATTTTATTAGATTTCATAAGGTAAGCTTCCCAAAAAGCGCTGTTTTATAATGTGATATATAGTAAACGAAAAAACCTTCTTGTGATAAATATTTTTAGTTAACAATGGTCAAATGTATAGCAAGGATAATTAGGTTTGCAATTAATTGTTAACAATGTACAATTAATTCACGGTCAATTTACACAGTCAGGATCTACATGAGTGTCATTACGAAACTAGACACACCTGCCATGAACAATTCGCAGATAAAGTCCGTCAACGTTGAGTTATTCAATGTCCCCCTTGACGAAGTATTAAATGATGCAAAGCATGGTGATCACACACATTTTGAGTTGATACTGTGCACAATTACTTGCGCAAATGGTACACAAGGCGTCGGCTATACCTACACCGGAGGTAAAGGCGGGCGTGCAATTTTTTCTCTGCTCAATGATGAACTAAAACCCTTTCTAGAAGGTAAAGATGCTAGCTGTATCAACCACCTATGGGAAGAAATGCAATACCATTTGCATTACATAGGTCGCGGAGGATTAGTAAGCTTCGCGATTTCTGCAGTGGATATCGCCCTATGGGACATTCATTGTAAAACCTTAAAACAACCTCTTTGGCGGGTAGCTGGCGGTTGCAGCAATAAAGTCAATTGTTATGCAGGTGGTATTGACCTTAATTTCTCCACTGAAAAACTACTGAGTAATATTCAAGGTTACCTAGATAGTGGTTTTAACGCGGTTAAAATCAAAGTCGGCAAGCCTGACTATCGTGAAGACGTGGCGCGAGTTGCCGCAGTGCGCAAGCTAATCGGCCCTGACGCTATTTTTATGGTAGACGCGAACTACTCACTTACAGTTAATCAAGCCATTAAGTTTGCCAACGCCATTGAACCCTACGATATCACATGGTTTGAAGAGCCAACTATTCCAGATGACTACGCAGGCTTTGCCCACATAGCGCAAAAGATCAATATCCCATTAGCCATGGGCGAAAATTTACATACCCTGTATGAATTTAATCAAGCTATTGCGCAAGCTAAGCTTGGGTTCCTGCAGCCCGATGCGTCTAATATAGGTGGAATAACAGGCTGGTTAGCCGTTGCGACTATGGGCTACGCCAACAATTTACCGGTGTGCAGTCACGGCATGCACGAGCTACATGTGTCACTGATGGCATCGCAACCAAACGCGGGGTACTTAGAAGTGCATTCATTTCCAATTGATAGGTACACCACTCACCCACTAAAACTTGAAAACGGTATGGCCGTTGCGCCAGATACTCCTGGCGTCGGTGTTGAGTTCAAAACAGAAAGACTTCTGCCGTATTTAGTTAAACATTCTTAGGAGGCGCGTATGTTCGCTGCTCAATATATTGGTAATAAATCATTCAATGTGGTCGAAGGCCACGCAATTGCCCCACAAGCGGGTGAAGTGCGCTTAGACGTAGGTTACGTTGGTATTTGCGGCACAGACATGCACATTTATCACGGTGTAATGGACCAACGCGTGTCTATCCCACAAACGATCGGACACGAGATTTCCGGTGTTGTCGCACAAATTGGTGAAGGCGTAGAAGACTTTACCGTTGGGGAAAAAGTCGTTGTTCGTCCGCTGGATTGGTGCGGTGAATGCCCTACTTGTGAAGCTGGCTTGACCCATATTTGTCAAAACCTTAAATTCATGGGCATCGACACCCCAGGCGCATTTCAATCGAGCTGGACAGTTAAAGCCCGTACCTTACATAAATTACCCGACGGCGTTGATCTAAAGCAAGGGGCGTTAGTTGAGCCTTTATCGGTTGCTTGTCATGATGTTAGTCGTTCTCGCTTAAAAGCAGGTGAAAAAGCCGTTATTTTGGGTGGCGGCCCAATTGGGCAACTCGTCGCAGCAGTGGCAAAAAGTGTTGGTGCAGAGGTACTGGTGTCAGAGCCAAATGATAGTCGACGTGCATTTGCTGACGAGCTCGGGGTCAAATCTGTTAATCCAATGGATACCGACCTGGCTGCGTATGTAGACGAGTGGACCGGCACCAAAGGCGCTGACGTCGTATTTGAAGTGTCAGGCGTATTGCCTGCCATTCAAGCAATGACGCAAATTGCAGGTCGTCGCGGACGAATAGTCATGGTGGCTATTCATTCAACTCAGCCGCCAATTGATTTGTTTCAGTTCTTCTGGAAAGAACTTGAATTGTTAGGCGCCCGAGTATACGAAGCCAAAGACTTTGACTGGGCGATTGAATTAATTGCCAGCGGTCAAATAGACTTAAAACCTTTTATTAGCTCAATCAGCCCGTTATCGGATATTGGCAGTGCATTTGCCAACATGGACGGAAACCCACAAGGCATGAAAGCCCTTGTTGAATGTAACGCCGAACAGTAAAAATAGGGCTAGATAGGAACATAAGCATGTTAGAAAAATTCAGTTTAGAAGGCAAAGTCGCGCTAGTAACCGGCTGTAAACGCGGCATAGGCAAAGGCATCGCACTAGGTTTAGCAGAAGCAGGCGCTGACATTATCGGCGTATCAGCCAGCCTTGAAAGACAAGGCTCAGAGGTCGAAAATGAAGTCACGGCTTTAGGCCGTAAGTTTAAAGGCTATCAATGTGACTTCTCTGATCGTGATGCGCTTTACGCATTTATCAAAGAAGTTAAAAGTGATTTCCCTAAAATCGATATTTTGGTCAATAACGCAGGCACCATTTTGCGTGCCCCTGCCGCTGAGCATGGTGATGATTTATGGGACAAAGTCATAGACGTTAACTTAAACTCACAATTTGTTCTTAGCCGCGAAATCGGTAAAGACATGGTCGCCAATGGTGCAGGTAAAATCATTTTCACCGCGTCACTACTGACATTCCAAGGTGGAATAACCGTACCAGGCTACGCTGCAAGCAAAGGAGCTATTGGTCAGTTAGTCATGGCATTGTCCAATGAATGGGCGGGGAAAGGCGTTAACGTTAATGCAATTGCTCCGGGATATATAGACACAGACAACACAGAAGCCCTGCGCAATGACGCAGAGCGCTCAGCGGCAATTTTAGGCCGTATTCCACAAGGCCGATGGGGCAACCCTGATGACTTCAAGGGCCCAGCGGTATTTTTAGCATCTGAAGCAGCCAGTTATGTCAATGGCGCTATTTTATTGGTCGATGGCGGCTGGATGGGGAGATAATCTCAATGACGGTTCAAGAACTAGATTTTAAAAACAACGTAAATTTCATTGGTGGTGAATATGTTTCATCTAAAGCTGATGGCAAGATAGAAATACTTAGTCCTGCTACAGGAAAAGTCATTGGTGAAATACCAAAAGGCTGTAAAGAAGATGCCGAACAAGCACTCGACGTTGCACAGGCAGCGCAAAAATCATGGGCCAAGTTAACTGCCCGTACCCGACAAAACATTTTGCGTACATTTGCAAATAAGATCCGTGAAAACAAGCACACCCTAGCGCCTATGCTCGTCTCTGAACAAGGTAAATTGTTGTCAGTCGCCGAAATGGAAGTGGACGTAACCGCCACCTTTATTGATTATGCTTGCGACAATGCACTAACCATCGAAGGTGACATACTCCCTTCTGATAACCAAGACGAAAAAATCTACATTCACAAGGTGCCTAGAGGCGTTGTGGTGGGTATTACCGCATGGAACTTCCCACTTGCTTTGGCAGGTCGTAAGATTGGCCCTGCGCTTATTACCGGTAACACCATGGTATTAAAGCCTACGCAAGAAACGCCGCTTGCCACCACAGAGCTTGGGCGTATTGCCAAAGAAGCAGGCGTACCGGACGGCGTATTCAACGTAATCAACGGTACTGGGTCTGTTGTAGGCCAAGCACTGTGTGAAAGCCCCATCACTAAGATGATCACCATGACGGGCTCTACCGTTGCCGGTAAACAAATCTATAAAACCAGTGCCGAGTATATGACCCCAGTCATGCTCGAATTGGGTGGCAAAGCACCTATGGTTGTCATGAACGATGCAGATTTAGACAAAGCCGCAGAAGACGCTCTTTGGGGCCGATTCGCCAACTGTGGTCAGGTGTGTACCTGCGTAGAACGTCTTTACTTGCATGAAGACATTTATGACCAGTTTATGAGTAAGTTCCTCCCCTTAGTGCAAGGTTTAAAAGTAGGCGACCCTATGGCGAGTGATACGCAAATGGGCCCGAAATGCAACCAGCGTGAAATCGACAACATCGAGCACATTGTGCAAGAAGCAATTAAACAAGGGGCGACCGTCGCGACAGGTGGAAAAACCGCATCCATTGATGGCTTTGAGGGCGGCTGTTGGTATGAGCCAACCGTTTTAGTTGATGTAAAACAAGACAACATTGTTGTGCATGAAGAAACGTTCGGCCCAATTCTACCGATAGTGAAAGTCAGTAGCATGGAGCAGGCAATCGAGTATTGTAACGACAGTATCTATGGTCTCAGTGCTTATGTTCACACCCAAAACTTTACCAATATCAATCAAGCGATCAGTGATTTAGAAGTCGGTGAAGTGTATATCAATCGCGGTATGGGCGAACAACACCAAGGGTTCCATAACGGTTGGAAACAAAGTGGCTTTGGTGGTGAAGACGGTAAATTCGGACTTGAACAGTATCTTGAAAAGAAAACGGTTTACATCAACGAGGCCTAATCAATATTGGTAATCAATACACCTCAAAAACCGAACACTGACCGATAATTTACTTAATTGGTGACTTTTAGAAAGCATAAAAATATGTATTTAAAATACATAAAAGAACAATAAAAAGCTAAAAGCACTGCGGTTCAGTTATGTGCCCTACTCTTAAAAAGGGTAAACCTAATTCAGGTTTACCTTTTTTATTTTTCAATAATACCAATTCCATCTTCATTGTGTTGTGCTCATTAGGCTAACTAATACCAATCCGCATTAATAAGTCATTATCTGGCGAATTTCATTTTCTGTGCTTATATTTTCTTTAGACAAAATCACATCCCCCCTTGGCCTGAACTTACAGATTTAAAACTCGGTAAATTGGCCAAGTATTCATTGTGATCTAGTCAAAAAGGCACCTGCCACGAGGAATAGTTTATTGTTTTAACTCTCCTTAAGGTCAGTGTCTTGGCTTTTCCTGCTACAGTTTTTGCGGGGCCGTTATCGCCCACAAGCGGTAATTAACAATATGGGCCGTCAGTTCAATAAAACTGAAGACGCTCTACAAACCAACCCAATCGCGTAAATGGAGTTACCGCAATGAAGATTCATCGCCACCTGTTTTTTGTTTCAGCCATATTAGTGTCACTTTTACTGGGCGCCTGTGCCCAAAAGCAGGAAAGCCCAGTGTCACTCGCCACCGATGCGAAGCTCACAAACTCAGACAAGTTACAGGCCACTAAAGCGTTACGTACCCTGGCTGACGACGTTTGGGCCGATTACCTAGAGCATTATACTTACTTACGGTTACAGGAAGGGTTGCCAGTAGAGCGGTTCGAAGACTGGACTTTGCAGGAATACCGCAGGGAATTACGACAGGCTCAAAGATATCGTGCAAGACTGAAAGAGATCAACAGCCTAGCCTTGTCGGGTGACGACTTGATCACCTACGAAATATTGACCTTCCAAAATCAGGACGATGGCTCGAATGATGACGATTACTGGTTGTTGTTTGACATAACAGCCTACCAGGCCCCCTTCGCGTTCCAAACCAACCAGCAAGCCTTAGAGGCGCAGTCCCTCGCTAGCGATTCAGACGCACAACATTACCTGAAACTGGTAGGCGAACTCGCAGATATGATCGACCAGCTAGTGGCCAAGGTTGAAGGGCAAGTTGAGCGTGGTATCTATTTGCCAAAGCCAGCCCTCCCATCGACTAGGTTGACATGGGAAGGTATGCAAAGTGGCTTACCGTCAGCCATCAGAGTCGACGATAAACGACTGGAAGCGCTTTCTGTGAAGCAGCAGTCCCAGTTCAATAAGGCACTGGAATTGTTAATTGAAAATCGCATAGTGGGTGGTTTCGACAAGCTATTGGCTGTTATAGGGGAAGAATACGAAGCCAATGCACCTGAAACTGTCGGCCTCGCTCAATATCCGAATGGTCTTGCAGTCTACAAAAGGTGGGTGAGAACAATGACGACCCTTGACCTCTCCCCAGAAGAAATACATCAACGGGGAAAAGCAGCTGTAGAAGATATTTCGCAGCGCATGGAGGCAATCCGGGTGCAGCTTGGATTTGAAGGAACTGCCCAAGAATTCTTGCTGCATCTGAAAACCGACCCCAGATTTATAGCGGCTGACGCGGCAGACGTTGAAAAAAGATACTTAGAATCTGTCTCTTATACACATCTCCGAGCCCACGAGACCGAGGCTGATCTC
>OJCB01000869.1_pt1 | contig 10873 bp, 5 predicted proteins | sample 1591501 | NCBI WGS metagenome assembly OJCB01 (sample SAMN05416813, study PRJEB24817) | seawater metagenome | isolation source: Sea water | place: Canada:Atlantic | collected 2013-07 | reverse complement strand
CGAGATCAGCCTCGGTCTCGTGGGCTCGGAGATGTGTATAAGAGACAGGATCAGAGGCTTGCGACCACCTTCCTGAATCTTATCCATCGCAACACTGCTGGTCGCAGGGACCTTAACTGCCGCCTCTTTCAACATCGCAGCCAGCTGAAACAAGTCCTCCTGTTTCGAGATATTCGAGGGAGAATCATGACAGCGGGCACATTTCATTTCCACCCCGAGGAACGCCGAACTGACAATGATCCCCTTGGCAGCCATCGGCACATCATTCTGCGAAGCCGTTCCGAAGCCGGCAGGTCCACCGAAACGTTCAGAACCCTCCATTCGGATCAACTCGGTCACAAAAAGATCAGCCCGCTTGTTATCCAAAAGTGATTCATGAATCCACCAGCGAAAGGGACCGGTATTATTTAGAGTCGGATTAATAATATTTGGGTTCTCCGCCAGAACATCCTGCCAGTAACCCATCCAATGATCCGCTCTCCGCGGATCATTAAGCAGGCGCCGAATCGTATTGCTGCGACGATCAACAGAAGAGTCGTCTTGAAAAGCACTTACCTCCGCTTCTGTCGGAACAACTCCGACTGTGTCCAGGGTCACCCTTCGCAGAAAAGTAAGATCATCGCTGAGAGGAGTCCGATCAAAGCGAACTACATCAAACTCCGGCCAGTGTGCCCCTTCGGAAATCCACTTTTCGAGCAGGGAGATTTGATCCGGTGAAAGCGGATCCCCTTTTGGCGGCATGATATCGTCTCCCGCATCCGACCCGACCCGAAAGAGCAGCGAGCTTCCCTCCCTGTCGCCGGGCGAAATTGCGGGACCATCAGATTTCCCTCCTTTGAGCGCCAAATGATTCTTGTCGAGACGAAGATCGCCCTTCGCTTTTCCGCCCCGGTGACAATCGTAACACTTTGAGTCCAAGAGCGGTTGGATCTCCTCATAAAAATCGATGCTTCCTGTCGCGGCATCCTGGGCCGTTTTCGAAGCATTATGAATTCGAGCCGCCACAAAGTGATCGATCCCGTTGTTTGCTTGAAACCCTTTCGGCAGTTCCGGCACGGCAACCTGTTCCAATCCGGCCAGCCATTCTTTAATCGCCGCATCGCGTTTTGCCCAATAGTCCGAGCGCTCCCGCCTCTTCACTTTTCGTGCAGCAAAGTTCACCTCTGCCAAGCGCAAGCGCTTCTCCTTTTCAAAGGCTTCCCATCCTTCATCCGTATAGGCCACTTCGCGGTCAGATGGAGAGAGGAGTGACCACGACTCACTGCCTTGCGGAGAAATGGCAACAACCGTCTCTCCCAACTCGGGACGGCGCTTGTTCTTGCCTGCGACTCCGCCGACCATGGTTTCCAGAATGACAAAGTGATCTCCACCTTTCGATTCAAATTCGACCCAGGTTTCCCGGTTCCCGGGAGGCACGAACCGGAAATCCGGACCCAGATCCAAATACTTGTCCTGCAAAGAAAGAGCGGCATGCCCTCCGGGATCCCCGCCCGGGAAGGGGGTCTTCAAAATTTCCTTCTCATCAATGAATAGCTTTGATGCACCACGCCCCCGCAGCAGCAGACGATGTTTTCCCGCCGGAATCTTCACGATTGCAGCTGCGCGCATCAGCATCGGATTGGAACGGTCGGCACGCACACCGGTGGTGACATATTTCTGAGGGAGCTCAAAAAAGCCGAAGACATCCTCTTCAAGAGTCTCTGTCACTTCAGGACGCTCCGGCCAGGCGTTCGCAGCGGGAACACCTTCCTCGCTTAGCTGAACCAGAACTTTACCCGGCTTCAACATCGCCCTCGTAACAGGTGGTGGTGGTGGTGGCAGGGGCACATACTCGAAGCGTTTCGAAATCACTTCCGGAGAAAGCGCCGCACGATGAATTCTTACATTGTCCATCCAGCCGGAAAAGGAATTGGAAGCTCCCCGCGAGTAACCGCTCCCCAGAACAAGATCCGAGGCATCGGAAACCGGTGGAAAATCAGTCGCTCCATCCAAGTCCCAGGTGCCTTTTGTTTCAAGCCCGTCAATGTAAGCGCGCAGGCTGTCGGCCTTTCCAAAAGTGTAAACAAGCGCAACATGATGCCATCCACGCATCCCGACTAAGTCGCTACTCCACCAGCGATGCCAGCTTCTCTGACCACTCTTTTGGGGATCAGTGCTGGAAAATAGAAACCCGAGCTGCCCGCCGCCGCCAGTCCCTTGCAATCTCATCGCATAGTTCTGATTCGCATCCCCAAGAGCTTCGCCATTGTCGAGGTTGCGCCCTTTTCCAATCAAATACTGTTGATGTCCGCTTCCGAGCGCCTTAATTTTTACCCAGGCTTCGAGAGTAATTGAATCCCCTTTGCCAAATCGAAGATTGGTAGCGCCGACTTTCTCATGATCCTTCACAAGAACGAATGAGGATTTACCGGAGAAATATCCTGCCTGGTTTTCCTTATCAAACCGTGGATACTCCGTGGGCCGAGGTCCCTTTTCCTGTTTCAACGGAGCTGTTGGTAATTCAAATTCCCATTGGAGGATGACTTCACCCTCCGCCCCCTTGATCAGGGAAAGAGTCGTCATTACGATAATCAACGACAAGAGAACAGGGTGGGATCGATGACCATACCCGCTTGAATCGTTTCGAAGGAAGCACTGGAGTTTCGCTTTCACACTACAATCATACCAATCCTGTAAAATTTAGCACCCCTTACTCCGTACCCCTTTTGGGGGGCCTGAATTGCGGCTCAACGGAGCCCTTTTTCGCGTAACAGGGCCAATGTCCTATCCGGCTCAGCGGAGTGAAACATCCGAACACCGGCATCAATCAAGCCATCAAGTTGAGAGAGATTCTTGTGATAGCAATGCGTCTCCACGAGAATACCCGCAGCCAAGGCTGCATCGATCGTTTTGAGCTTTTCCGGGGAAATATCTTCCTCTTTTCCAATATCAATCTGGATCGTCTTCGGAGAGAAACGGCTGGCAATTTCCTTTACCTGCACCGCGGATGAAGCACGGAACATGACTTCCACCCTCGGAGTTCCTTTCTCAAAGGCATCGCTGATAACTCCGGCATCCTTGAATCGTGTTCGAAGGTAAACTTGATCCTCCATCCCGATTTTTGCGATCAACCTTGCGAGTTCGTCGAAATGGGAAATCACTCCGGACTTCAGATCCGGCTTGAAGCGGATGCGCCCTTTCCCGGCAAGAAGTAACTCCTCCAAGGTCGCCACCTCATACTCTGATACGGAACCATCCCGATACTTTTTCCGAAGCTTCTTAAACTGAGCCAGAGTGAGATCCTCAACCGGCCCTGTGCCGTCCGTCTCACGATCCAGGGTGGCGTCATGCACGATCACAAACGCACCATCAGCCGTCCGGCGGATATCGGTCTCATACAGATCGAATCCCCTGGCGATAGCCACTTCGACATTGGCAACTGAATTTTCGGGAGCGGCGTCGGCTTTATCATCCGAATAGCCACCACGATGAGCAGCCACTTGAACAACAGGACTGCCATCCCAATCCGCCCAGTGCTGCCCGTTGAAAACCTTCGCCTCCTTTTTGTAGGCAGCAGTGACCCATGTTCGTTGCGTCGGCGTCCCTTTCAGAAGTCGTTCCGCAAATGAACGCCCATCTACTTGATGGCCTTCAGGAACACTGACATCGGCAAGCTCACAGAAAGTTGGAAACCAGTCGGCCATATCCACCATGTCCGAAGCTACTACCCCCGCTTCTACGGCCCCGGGCTTTCGCACGATGAGCGGAATGTGAGTCCCGGCATCAGTGAGCTCGTATTTTCCACCAATGACTTCTCCCTCATTCGTCTGCCGTGGCGTAAGTGAGCGGGTTCCATTGTCCCCCATGAAAACCACGTAGGTATTGTCGGCAATCCCCAACTCGTCGACGGCTCCAATCAGTCGACCACAAATCTTGTCGAGATAGGAAATCATACCTCCAAGCGAAGCCTTTGAATCCGGAGTCCGTAACACCGGCTCATGGGGAAGCATCATGTTGTGATGAATGTAAAAGGGCTTTCCTGCTGAGCTCGCAGACTTCATCTGTTTGATCACGTAATCCGCGAGGACATCGGGACCGTATCGATCAGCAATGTCCGTCCGAAGTTTGCCATCCTGATTCAGCGAAGGATTCCAATACCGGGTCGTCTTCGCCCCTTCCTTCCAAATTTGCCAAACGCACCAGGAATCAAATCCGGCATCCCGACAGTGATCCGGATGGATCTCCAAAGTCGCCAGCTGCCACTTACCGGTGACTGAAGTTTCGTATCCCGCCTTCTGCAAAATCTGCGGATAGGTTTTCCAGCGTTTTTTGAAATCCACTGAATCAGCAGTCCCTTTGTGAACGGGAAGAACGGATCGGTAGCCATGACGCGCAGCATAAGTGCCCGTGTAGAGGCTCATTCGCGAAGGGGTGCAAACCGGACTGGTGTAGGCCCGGGAAAACCGCATCCCCTCTTTTGAAAGCTTATCCAAATGCGGAGTCGAGAAATCCAGTCCGCCGTAACAGCCAAGAGCTTCGTATCCAAGATCATCCGCAAACAGCAGGAGAATGTTTGGATGGTCTTTTTGATCAGATGTCCCGGCAGACAATCCGGAGGCCATCCAACAAAGCGTCAGAACTACAAATACGGAGAGCAATTTCACACTTTGAAAAACGCACTCTCCAGAAGGGAAGTCAACGAGCTGAAACGCCGCGTTTACTCCTCCACTTTGACAATGCCCCGCCGAATCGCCTCGGCCGTTGCCTGGGCACGATCATTGACTTCAAACTTCTGAAGAACATTGCTAACGTGCCGTTTTACGGTATCGCCTGAAATGCCAAGCTCGGATGCAATTTCCTTGTTCGCTTTCCCCAGTGCCACCAGAGCCAAAATCTCGCGCTCGCGCAAAGTGATCGATGGCCCCATCCGAAGATCAGTCAGGCGCTCTTCGATGCCATCAGGTAAGAAACGTTTCCCTTCTGCAACCGTATAAATCGCAGTCAACAAATCTTCGCGACTGGAGGTTTTCTGCAGGTATCCCAATGCACCGGCATCCAGCGCTGCCTGAATTTCGTCATCCCGGGCGAAGGTCGAGAAAATAAAAATCCGGGCTCCTGGTTCTTTCTCTAGAATCCTTGAAGTCGCTTCGATTCCATTGATCCCGGGTAACTGGAGGTCCATCACCACCACATCCGGAGAATGATTCAAAAAGGCACCCACCGCCTCCTCACCACTCTCGACTTCGGCAATCACCCCAATGTCATCTTCCAGATCAAGAGACGCCGCCAATCCGCTTCGAACGACAAAGTGGTCATCCACTAGCATGACCTTGATAGATGGACGTTCAGTCATATCGGCATTTTCACGATAACACTTGTGCCACGCCCCTCTTCGCTTTCCCACACAATTTCCGCATCAAGCTTTACAGAGCGCTCCCGCATTCCCATGCAGCCAAAATGCCCAACCTTCCCGTGTGTATCCGCGCCGGCATCGAACCCTCTGCCGTCGTCTTCAATTCGCATGACCAAACTATTTCCCTCAGTGGAAAGCTGGACGTCAATTTGATTCGCGCCGGAATGTTTGACGGCGTTGGTGATCGCTTCCTGGGCGATCATTTTCAAGTGATGCACCGTCCGCCGGGGAAGATCAGGAACAGCGCTGCCTTCCACTCTGACTTGCTCCCACAGTTCCCCTGAGAGTTCAACCAGAGCGTCTTTCAGACTCGCGTCTTCATCAGAAAAATTCCTCAGATCGGAAACCAGATTTCGAGTTTCGGTTTGAATTCGGGAGACAAGGTTTCGGGATCCTTTCAAAAAACCCTTCAGCTTTTCATCTGTCCCGCGGGATGTTGCGGCATCCAGCCGAAGGGAAAGCCCCGCCAGGTTCTGTTCCAGAGTATCATGAAATTCCCGGGCGATTCTTTGTCTCTCTTCCAATGCCGCCTCGTGTTCAATTCGCTCGCGAATCGCACGGGTCTGACGATTCACCTGACGCTTTAGAAGTCCGATCCAAAGGACGGCAACTCCGACAAAAAGGAGCAAAACAAAAAGTCCGGTCGTGAGTCGCCGGGGCGTCCACCACGTCGGGGCGCGGATAACGATCAAATCATCCGCTGAACGCAACTCGAGCGAAACCGTTTCAGGGCGCGACTGATAGGAAGCCCCCGAAATCGTATCCACCCGGCAAATCCCAATGACCCTGACGACACTTCCCACCCTCGCTTCTTCATCCGGAAGTTCCGGAGTGATTACTTTCAGATTTCCGCCTTCAATTTGAACGATGATTACCCCCTTCTTTCCCGAGCGATACCGGTCACGCAGGATGCCTTCGATCTCGACAAGATCTCCATCCCCTTCCCCATTCATCAAGCCGGAATGGGAAATTATAATCGGCTCCGACTGCGCCTCACCCAGCTTCCGTGACACCAATTCTGCATCTGCCAGGAAAGCGCTGAACTGTTCCATTTCCGGGAATCCTATCAACTCAACAATATCTCCAGCATGCAGTTTCGGATTGTAGCGAACCATTTTCACTCTGACAGCGGAACCTTCGTCCCTCAGGAAAGTTTCACCGCCCGGGAAATTTGCGAGAACTGTCCCCTGCACTTTCACCCGATGTCCGCTTTGCCCCTGCACATCGAAAACCAACAGCTCGCGGGGTGAATATTTGGTCGCCGTATCCGTACTGCTCCCTCTTTGAATCAGTTTGAGATCGGACCAGTCCTTGCATTGCAGGTAAGGCTCCACCAGTTGGCGGCGCGCGTTGATTCGTCCGGCAGCGAGCCCCTCGATCAATACTTCACTGTCGATCCATTTCTCAGGATCAGTCACGGGCTGATCCACTCTGACTTCAACAACTTGAGAACCGTTGGCAACCTTTAACAGAGCGAGGCTCTCCTCCTCGGGAACTACAGTTCGAACCACTCCCTGAAAGGAAACTCTTTGGTAATGATACCGGCCGGACATCAGATCGTCATGGGTCACTATACGCGGGTCAGGAAGCCCGGGGTGGCCCGTGATCTCAAAACCTACTGTTTCGATTCCCGGTAGATACAACCCCGGAAAAGTTTGCCCGCGAACCCGAACCTGATCCCCGGGCTGAGGCGGCTCCGCACCATTCAGCCGAAAAAACGTTCCCGCCGTTTCGTCCTGTATGAAGACTGTCGCCGGCGGATCGGAGAAGATCACTACGCCCGAGAGATCCACCTCGCGCCCGGATTCAGCTTCTTCAAAACTGAGTGATCGCACCTCTTTCGCCGTTTTCAGCTGAGCTTCTGCAGCAATCGGAAAAAGTAAGCAGCAGCCAACTGCAGCAAGCACAGCAAAACCTAATCTCAACTTTCCGGAAAAGAGCATCGATACAGGGTGAGCCGTTTCGCGAAGGAAGGCAAACGACCCGGCATCCCACTTTCGGGCGGGGTCAGGCATCATCGCAAAAATGCTCAATGAGGATCAGCTCGGCAGCTTTAGCTCTCAAGATCCCCGGGGAATAGCTAGCGGGCTTTCCCCTACTCGATGCGAAACATTTTTCCACGCCATCCGAGAATGATGACTTCGCCGTTTTCATCCGGATAGAAACCGGCTGGCTGTACCGTAGGGTCTTTCGGATCTTTGGGCTTATGGAGAACCACATTCCGGGCGAGTGATTTTTTTCCGGAATCATATCGAAGTGCCCACAGATTTCCGAGACGCCAATCGCCATAAATATAGTGCCCGGCAAGATCTTTCACCTTGTCTCCCCGATATACAAATCCGCCGGTAATGCTAAGGCCTTCCGCCCGGGAGTATTCATGAATCGGATCGATAAAATTGAGATTTTTGGGAACATCAGGCTTCTTACCCAATACTTCCATGTATGCGGCACGTTGCGCGAATTCGTGTTTTCCTTCCCGAAACTCCCAGCCGTAGTTACCCCCTTTTTCGATAATGTTAATTTCCTCCCAGAGATCCTGACCGACATCGGCGAGATAGAAATCGCCGGTCTTGGCGTCGATAGACGCGCCCCAGGGATTGCGAAGACCAAAGGCATAAATCTCAGGACAGGCCAGAGGATCTTCGGCAAAAGGATTGTCTGCTGGAATTCCGTAGGGAAGATTTCCCGTCTTCGAATTCACATCGATACGGAGAACTTTTCCATTCCATCGAGTCAGTTTCTGCGGAAGCATGAAGACTCCGTTTTTCAAACCACCATCGCCAACACAGATGTAGAGCAGTCCATCTTTCGGATCGAAAAGGATGTTCCCTGAGTTGTGATTCCATTCCGGCTGCTGAACCTCGATGAGGGTTTTCTCACTGGAGATATCGCCCTTGTCAGCATCGTCTTTGGATACGGTGAACTCGCTGATAACAAGCCGCTTGGGCCCCTGTCTTGAAAAAGTCAGATAGAACTTTCCGTTCTTCTTGTATTCCGGATGAAAGGCAAGACCGAGAAGACCTTCCTCAAAATCCTTTTCCACTCCCATGTGTTCTGCCATATCGAGGAAGACTTTTGCTTCCGACGCATTTTCATCGGCAGGAAGAATTTTAATCTTCCCTTTCTGCTCAACCAGAAAGCGTCGATTGGTTCCGTCTTCGGGAATAATGAGAGAGATAGGACGCTCGATTTTCAGATTCGAATAAATCGGTGTGAGCTTCACTTTAACATCCTCTGCAGAGGAAAAAGAAAGCAGTCCGAGAACGGCGAGAAAAGAAAGAACAAATTTCATGGCGGCACCGTAAAGATAAAGTCAATGGAAGGCAACTCTTGTCGTCTTCGGAAAAAGGCCATATCCTCGCGACGAATCGTTTTCATTAAGATGCCATTTCCCAGTAAGGATAAGCTTGCCCTTCTTTCCCGTGATAGATCATTTCTCGTCAAGACCGGGATTTTTGCAATTGCCATTTCGATGATATTGGCCGCGATCAGTTCTGTGGTCTTCAATCCAATAAGCCCTGGATCGCGAACCGTTACCGATGTAATCCGTGAGATCGCGAAACCACCGAAGTCGGCATTTGAGCTCGCGGATCGAATTCGGAGGGGTGACATCGCATCCGAGCTGCTCCAGTTAATTGAAAATCCAGACCTTTCCGAACATCCCACCACTCAAGAAGTTGAGATAACGGCAGGACAACTTGCCGGCGCCCCCGACATCCAGTCTCTTCTGAATTCCGCCGATTATCTGACGGAATCAGAAAGGGTGCTCATGGAGGCATTGCATCTGGGCTTGAATCGGAAAAGAGCGGAAGAAGCCATCTCAGCGATTGAGTCGACTGGAAAAGGTCAACGATTCCGGGAGGAGTTCCTGGGGGATCTCTACATGCAGCAGGGAAAAATCGCTGAAGCTGCGAATGCTTATCTCAGGGAAGCTGAGGATTTCCCAGAGTCTGAACACAGCAAATGGAGCGCGATCAAAGCACTTCGAATCGAAAAGGATCTGGAGCGATTGAAGGTTTATGCGGCGGATCCGGAATATATTTCACAGCTCTCACCTTCCGAACAAGTCTATCTGTATGCCGACCTCCGTGACTATTGGAATCTTGCCCTCACAACCGCAAGAGTTGAACTTCAACATCTCGGGTCAATATTCGTCATTCCGGCTATCTATTCCGCCCTGATCTGGTTTCTGATTCTACTCAGCTTCACCAGAGGTCAGAAGAGAACAATACTGCTCGCCGCTCTCGGGTTTATCGCCGGGATTTTCAGTGCCTGGTTGACGATCTACTTTGTAATCCTCCAGGAATACATCCAGGGATTCAACTATGAAGGACAAGTCACCCCGCTGGGACGAGCCATCTACTTTGTGGCAGGCGTTGGACTCCGGGAAGAAGTTGCCAAGCTGGTTTGTTTCATTCCCCTGGCTCTGCTTCTTCGAAAACAAAACAACTACTTGATCGCTCTCGTTGTGGCGGGATGTGTCGGCCTTGGTTTTGCGGCGCAGGAGAACATTGGATATTTCTACAACTCAATCGGCGCTGCATCTTACACTCCGTGGGTTCGCTTGTTAACCGCCAACGCCCTCCACATTGCCTTGACTGGAGTGATTGGGTTCTACTTCTATCGAATGCTGGTGAAACAAGGAAAAGGCTGGGAGGATTTTCTTCTCAACTTCATCATGATGGTTGTCGCTCACGGAATGTATGATGCCATGCTCACTCTTCCAAGTCTTCAAGACTACAGTGTGTTTTCCGTCATCCTTATAGCACTGATCATTTACCGTTACCTTGATCCCCTCAGGGCAAACATCGATACGAATCGACTTCACCTGCGACTTTCTCCGCTGGGAATATTTGTCACCGGCTCAATCTTTCTTGTTTGCGGAACCCTCGTCTTCTCAGCAATCGGGATGCCCTTCCGCTTCGCATTCGGAACCTTTGCCAATGCCGTTGGCGCAATGGTCCCAACCGCCTTTGTCTTTATCAATCGCTTTCGCGATCTCTAGACAACAAGGGTGCTCCATAAGTTTCAATAGCAGTCTGCCCGATAAAATCCTCGTAGGTTCCACCGGCAAATTTCCCGAACAAACCGAGTTGCGAGGCATGACTTTCCAGCGCCCGGCTACGCAACTCCGACTCGTCCGAAGTATCAATGGTGAGGTAGGCGGGATCATCTCGATTCACGAGACGCGGAATGGGATGTTCCGAATTGTAAGCTAGAAAGGTCAGCCAAATCGACTTTGATGCGCGAACAGTTCTCTTAACAGCGGAATACACTAGCAAATGCGCAGGATGCCAGTATTCGCCGCTGCTTCCATGAGAAATAATCCAATCAGCATCCGTGAAGTGTGGCGAAAGTTGAGCGGAAAGATCGGCTGTGGAAACATCAGGAGCGTAGACGCGAAATTGTCCTCCAACCGGATCGATGTGACCGCTGTCTCTTATACACATCTCCGAGCCCACGAGACCGAGGCTGATCTCG
>OJCB01000868.1_pt1 | contig 10891 bp, 4 predicted proteins | sample 1591501 | NCBI WGS metagenome assembly OJCB01 (sample SAMN05416813, study PRJEB24817) | seawater metagenome | isolation source: Sea water | place: Canada:Atlantic | collected 2013-07 | reverse complement strand
GATGTGTATAAGAGACAGTCCTTTCTCCATCGATTGCCCCAATGCACATGTAGAAGTTTTAGGTACGAGTTTCAACCTGAGGGCGTACCCAACAGAGTCCTATGCAGAGGTAGAAGTAGAAAGCGGTAAAGTAAAATTCAGTGATCCCAACTTAGGCGCTCCTACAATACTTGGTCCCAAGCAAATGGCAAGTGTCAAAATGGAATCAGCGGATGTGTTTGTAGTGAAAGAGGAAGATGTACCTGCCCTGAATGCCCAAGCCTGGCGAACCAATCGCTTGGATTTTAGGTCATTGAAGATGACCAAAGTGATATCTTTAATTGAGCGTTACTACGGTGCTAGCATTGAATTTGGAGATAGCGTTATCAAAAATTGTTCTTATAATTCTAGTTATGAGGAAGATAAACTGAGTACGGTTCTTTCTGATATTGAATTGGCATTTGGCGCGGAGATAGAAAAGACTGGACCCAAAAGCTATCGAATTGAGGGGGGCAAATGTAAACCACAGTAATACCAAATAGCTGGTATGGAAAAGCCCGATTCTTGACTAAGAATCGGGCTTTTTTATTGCAGTTGTTAAAACAACTTAATCATCAATGCTTATCCCAAAGTACTGTAGATCACTGTTAGGATCAATACGATAAGAATAGCAGATAGATTAAAGACGCTATCCGTTTTGAATAAGCTCTTATCAATGTCTAGGGCTTTTTCATTATCCCCTTTCTTATCCGTCAACACCAGCCCGATACCGATGGCACTCAAAGCAATAACCAGGTAGCCCGTACCATTGCCTACATTCGGAATGTCTTCAAATAAGATACGTACACCCGTTGCTAGCCCTATACAAACAATAGAGGCGATCACACCCCAGCGGAAACTCGTGTCGGTCACGACCTCTTTGCTGGTTTTGTTCTCATATAAAGAGATACCAATCATCAAGAAAACACAGATGAGGAAGGTAATCGCAATTCTATCTACAAAAGGTAGATCTGGATACAATGCCTTGAAAGCAATAGACAATGGAATAGAAGCGATTACGACGGCAAGACCTGCATTGGGCGTAGCCCGCTTCCAGAACATACCAAATATGAACACGACCACAACACCTGGACTAATAAAACCAGTGTATTCTTGGATAAATTGAACGACTTGCCCCAGGTTGCCCAAAAGAGGACCCAACATCGCACCAATAATCAATGCCACCGCTGCCGCAATCTTACCTACTCTCACCAAAGTAGCTTCACTCGCTTCCTTGTTGAAATGTTGGTGGTAAATATCGAGGGTAAAGATGGTAGATGCACTATTGACCATCGAACTGATAGAAGAACCAATGGCAGCCACCAAAGCCGCAAAAGTCAAACCTTTAAATCCGGTAGACACATAGTTGTTCAATACCCAAGGGAAAGCTTCATCTGCTTTTTCAATATCCGCATTCAGGATAAAGGCAGCAATACCAGGTAGTACTACGATCATAGGCATGAATAATTTGAGGAAGGCTGCAAAAGCGACTCCTCGCTGCGCTTCACCTAGACTCTTAGCGGCCAAGGCACGTTGAATGATATACTGGTTGTTACCCCAATAGTAAATATTGGCAATCCACATCCCTCCAAACAGTACGGCAAAACCTGGCAAAAGAGAATAAGCGGATTTTACTTCGCCCGTCAACTGTTCCACATAGGTATCAGTAGGGGAGAAAATCATATTGAAACGTTCGGGTGTTTTTTCATAAAGTGTGCTTACACCAGCGAAAAAGCTTCCATCTCCAACTGCAGCGACTACGAAATACGAAGCCAATGTTCCTCCTAATACGAGTACTACTACTTGGATTACATCGGTCCAAACCACCGCTTTTAGTCCACCAAAAATGGAGAAAGAGGCAGAGTAGATGACCAAGCCCAGGATTCCATAAATCAACTTGATACCTAATAAGGATTGGATCGCCAGTCCACCAAGGTATAGTACTGACGTAATATTGATAAACACAAAGAGGGCCACCCAAAATACAGACATGATAGACCGTACCGATTTATTGTATCGCCGTTCTAGAAACTGTGGCATGGTAGAAATGCCTTCTTTGATGAAGACAGGCAGGAAAAACTTAGCCACAATAATCAGCGTAATGGCAGCCATTAATTCATAAGAAGCGATGGCCATTCCAATCTCAAAGCCCGATCCATTCATACCCATAATCTGCTCGGTCGAGATATTGGAGGCGATCAGCGATCCTCCCACTGCCCACCAAGGAAGCGCCTTGCTAGCCAAGAAATAATCCTGTGAAGTTTTGGCCTTGTCCCGGTTGGCTATCCAAATGCCAAATCCCATCATGGCAATGATGTAGCCAGCAAAAACAACGAGGTCCATAGTAGCGAATTCCATAATTACTTGTTAAAAGTTGAAAAATGAAGCCCTAAAATAAGTGTTTGTTTTACACCTAAAGGTAAAACAAGCAATTGTATTAATTTTTGAGCAATTACAAGTACGATAAATTGTCAGAAAACTTAATTGTTAGTGATGAGGTATAAATGTCGAACTTATCACTAAGGTTAATGGGGAGGCTAGGGCAATGCCTTTTGTATTTGGTCGAGAAAGCACGTAAATTTCAAAAAAAACTCGAACTTTAATAGAGAAGTTGTTTAAAAATGATGGATTGACTGCAATTCGAGAGAACAAGAAGCTGGAAACCACTTTTTTCTTACCGTAGCATTGCCTCTTTGGTTGATAAAGACGAGGAAAGAACTCCCATTGAGGCACAAATAGAGACGGCCAGTGGAGCTACTCTTTCCCAAAAGGGACCCATACTATCGATTAAAGCCGTTTGATACTGTGCGTATTAACTTGTATATTTGGTCAATATCCATGGATTAGATGAAAAAGGTCCTGCTTTTACTGATTCTTGGAGGTATCAGCCTGAGCTGCTTTGCTCAAAAGCCACTCGATGTACATATCTCTATTACCTTCGATGACAAAACCTTAGAGGAGGCACTTTTCCTATTGATAGATGAGGCAGATGTACGAATTTCCTTTAGTAACGATATTCTTCCTACCAGAAAAATCACTTATCAGGCTCACCAAAAAAGAGTAGCAGATATACTTGATTACTTGTTCCAAGGCACTAATATTCAATATGCACAGCGGGAGAAACGGATCATCATTTATGTAGGTATTCCGCCACCTCCTATTCCCACTAAAAAATGGTTTACCATCAGTGGGTTCATTTCGGATAGTGCTTCATTAGAACCACTCATCGGAGCGAGTGTTGTAGACATTATCACTCAGAAGTGGGCCGTCACCAACAACGATGGTTTCTTTAGTCTTACATTACCGATGGGAGACGTGGCTTTGTCCCTGTCTTATGTCGGCTATGAACCACAAGATTTGTCCTTGGCATTAACTTCCAACCACCAATTTCACCTCAAGCTGCAGCAATCGATACATATGATGGATGAAATCATCGTGGTAGCGAATGACTCCTTGAATGAAATGCCAAAAAGTGGAGCCAGTGAGCAGTATATTAGTATTGCAGATATCAATCAGTTGCCTCGTTTGGGAGGAGAACCTGATTTGGTCAGGACCGCCTATCTCCTGCCGGGGGTACAAAGTGGAACAGATGGGGTAGAAGGCATGCATGTGCGAGGAGGAGAACCTGGGCAAAACCTAATGTTGATTGATGGGGTGCCGGTTTACTATACTTCTCATGCAGCTGGTTTGTTTAGTATTTTCAATACGAATGCGATTAGCAGTGCTAAATTAGTGAAAGGAGGATTCCCCGCCCGATACGGTGGACGAACCTCCAGCGTGCTAGATATCCGAACCAAGGATGGTAATAAGCGGGAATATGAAGGGGGGCTCGATATTGGGATGTTGACTACTCGTTTTACCTTTGAAGGACCTATTGTTAAAGATAAAAGCTCATTTATATTTAGTGGCCGAAAATCGTTGATTAATTGGTACCTCAAACCTTTCTCTCGAAGAATAAAAGCAGGTAAAGGAGACGATGGGTCGACCAGCTATGATTTCTACGATTTTAATGCCAAAGTCAACTATAGCCTTAACGACAAGGACAAGTTCTACCTCACCTATTACCAAGGGGCGGACAACTTTGAAAACATCGGCTTCTCCGGGGATACCTTGGATCTAAGAGGTGCCAACGACCTAATTCTATCTTACTATTTCCCACAACGCTACAAAGAGCGATTGGATTGGGGGAATAAGGTAGGCGCCTTCAAATGGAATCACGTTTTTAATAATCGATTGTTTGCCAATATCACAGCTTCCTACAGCAACCTGGATGTAAACGTTAAGTTTGATGAGCGAGACTCAGTGATCTTACTCAATACAGGAGCCTATCAACATCGTAGACTTAATGGACACTTTGAATCTAATATTGAAGAAGTAGGGATTAGAGCTGACTTTGATTATATCCCTTTTGATCGGACTTATATCCGATTTGGAATGGGACTCTCAACGCGCAATATGTCGAACGGAATGGTCTTTTATGAAGATACTTCCGCCGTGTCTGATCAAGCGTTTCAATTGTTGAATATCAAGACCAATGAGTATAACTTCTATATAGAAAATGAGTACCAGATAAGAGATGATCTCTTCATCAATGCCGGCCTTCGATTGTCGAATATAGATGTGAGAGGAAAGTCTTATCACTCGTTCCAGCCCCGCTTATCGGCACATTGGCAATTCAAACCCAAATTGAGTTTTTTGGCCTCTGTGAGTAAAATGACTCAGTTTCTCCACCTACTATCGACCTCGGGTTTGGGCCTTCCTTCTGATGTCTGGGTGCCTGCGACCAATCGCATTAAACCACAACATACTTGGCAAGGCGTAACGGGGTTTAAACTCAACCTAAGAAAACATCTCGATTTAAGAGTGGAAGGTTACTATAAAAGGATGGACAATCTCCTGACTTATTCGGAAGGCGCCAATTTTCTTAATAACTGGGAGGAAAATGTTACCCAGGGGAGAGGTTGGGCCTATGGCATGGAGGTGATGCTGCGGAAGACTCAAGGCAAAACGAGTGGATGGCTTGCTTATACCCTAGCTTGGTCTGAACGCCAGTTCGAATTTGTCAACAACGGAGAGGTTTATCCTTTTAAATATGATCGCCGACATGACCTGAAGGCGGTCATTGCCCATCGGCTAAAACCTTGGCTGGAACTCACTGCCAATTGGACGGTCAGTTCAGGCTTTAGATTTACTTTCCCAAGAGGAAGTATTCCCTTGCGCGTACCTGGTAATCCCGATGCTGATTTGATTGAAATAGAAGTGCCCAAATACGAAGGAAAAAATGCTACTTCAATGCCTCTCTACCATCGGTTGGATTTGGGTGCCAATATGACTTTCTATTCAGGAAACCTACTACACACTTTGAATATTGGTGTCTTCAACGCCTACTATCGACAAAATCCACTGTACATTGATGTGAGGTCGACCTATACCGATGAAAATAATACCTTGACGGAAAAATTTTCGTTGGTTCAAGCCTCATTGATTCCTATTACTCCCTCTATCAATTACTCTATTCGATTTTAATATAGGGGACTGTAATTTCAGGTCCTTTACAGAGGTGAAGTCTTTTGTTAAAGATTTCATAAAACGAGCGCCCACTAAGTAACTTTTTCCTTTTTTTGCATTATTATCATGCGGTATATGTTGTGTCTATACGTATGATCAATTGAAGTCGGTTTAAAGCAACTTCATGTGCTGTTTGAAGTAATAAGGAATGAGGGGTAATAAATGGATAGAATTTGACTTAGGACTTTTTGTTGCTGGCAAGGCGAAAACGTAGGCCACGGCAAAACAGGTCAGCCAAAAATGTACATTTATTTGGTCACCATTCCTAAGGATGTTATAATAGAAAAATCAACTATTTTATGAGTTCTGAATTGAGTTGTCGGATCCTGATAACCTTCGTTATTTTAGCCTTTCTAGGGCTAAGCCAAGATTTACAAGCCCAAAAGTATAACAAGTTTAGAAGTAAACTGGAAAAGCATAGAGGCGAGGAATGGCCTCCCATTCGTTCCTATTCTCGTATTTCTTTGGGCTATGCCCTACAAAATATCTTTAAAAAACACACTTCCTATTGTGGTTTTTCGGTAGGGCAAGGTAAAGGTAGACGAGACTTTATTCCCTATGATATCAGTAAATTCCTGGGGCGGAGAGACTTACGGACTAGCGTGGAGATGGCTGACATACGAGGCGGCGGCTTGTTATATTATATTTTTAGCCGAGAGGAAGTCGACAAACCCTTTGGTGCGATTAAGTATGTTCCTTCTCGGATATTGAAGGTGGGAAGTATTGAGAATCAATTTGTGGTTAATGCTAATGAAAACTTCGATTCATTTATCCTCACCAAGAATTGTAGTGGGTACTTGAAAGCCGCCTTGGATGCGGGCATAGAGCCACCCTATGTTGCTTTCAAAACGGCATTGGACTCTGATGATAGAAGGGAATCCAGCGTATTGGCGTTATCAGGCTCTTTCCAATCCCCTTTAGGTGTTGTCTTGGGCGCTAATAATGACCGTACGACGGAGACCATGATGAATTTGTGGCGATTCTATAAAAACAATCCTCAATTTGTGGGGCAAGCCTATTACTTGCGAGAGTTTGAAGGGGTGATGATCAAACATAGCTCATCGGCAGAAGATAACTTTCGGATGGAATCTGAAGTAGGGATAAATATCAATGGCCCTATGTCTTCTCGCTTGAAGACTAGTTTTGGCGTAGGCCGTTCTTCTTCTACTGCTTTTTCTGGTACCGATTGGCAGACGATTATCTTTTCAGATTTTGGCGGTGATTATTATCGTCAAAATTTGTTTACGGCTTTGCCGCAACCTGCTGATATAGCCAATTACTTCCGAGGGATCAAGCCTATTTTTCAGCAAACCCGTGATTTTCCGCTGATGACAGAGGGCGCAGAGCATAAGCATTATGTTATCGTAGAAGGAATACCAGAGGATATGACTAACAACTTTTGGGAGTTGGAAAGTGTTAACCCAGGCGTGTATGATGGCATGCCCAGACTTCGGGCAGAGCCTTTCCAAGATAGCAAAACGGGGGCTTTTGGCTGTCGCTTTACGTTGGTGGGCAAACCTTTGGCGAACAACTTCAGAGGTCCGCTAGCCAGTCGACCTGGCAACCTTAATCTGACTTACAGAATCAAAAGCCGATATCCCGTCGGTGGCTCCTTTATTTATTTGAATATCAATGAAGAGATCCAGACGAGTGCACACCCGATTGCTAATATTTCCGGCGGAGAATTTGATTTGAGCAAAAAAGAAGATCGGCGATTTGCTTTCCAATGGCGTTTTGTGGTAGACCTGGAAGACAAAGATAATCCGGTTGACTTTTCGCAGATTCCTTATATCGGTAATCTCTTAGTGCGCAGAAGTGACCAAAAAATTGACGTTAATCTAGCTGATATTCAGGCTGATCCGCAACGACATCGTTATTATATCACGATTGAAAGCTTGGATACTTATCCACTAGACAAGATAGATGACCGTAATATGGTCAATTACAATTTAGCCCTCGATATGCACTTGCAAGGTAGTCGATCAGCCGCTCGCTCGATCAGGCCGCTAAAAGGGGTACTCTCTTTTCCCTCCATAAAACCAGACCCGGAACCAGAACCCGTATTACCCGTTATTATTCCAACGTCGGAAGGAATACCAAAGAATCCGTTATTGACGCCGATTCCTTCGCCTCTTGCTCCAGCTCCAGCTCCAGCCAAGGAAAAGGAGGGGAATAATAATAACTAGTGCTAGTAGGCAAGACTTCAGAAGTTTCCCCAGGCGTGACGGAGAAAACTTCTGAAGTCTACTACCTCCCATCATTTAAGAATAAAAGGCAAAAACTGCCAATTCTTTCCCTTCGTTTGAATCGATAAATGATAACTTCCCGCTGGATAAGCCAATAAATCTAGGTGGCTTTCTAAGGCATTAATACCAATAGTAAATTGCTGTAATGCTTGGCCTGCCGCATTGTACAATACGATTGAGACGGGGCGTTGATTTGCTGTTTCCCAACTGAGCGTAGCTTTAGCATGCGCCGGATTGGGGAAAAGTGAATAAGGAATAGGAGGTACTCCAGGGGTGACGGTATGGGTATTAATGACGACGACAGCTTGGCATTGTTGATCTGTTCCACAAGCATTGCTAATGGTGAGACAGGCTTCATAAGTACCGGTGTTGGTATAGGTATGAATTGGATTTTGTTCGATTGAGGTATCTCCATCCCCGAAGGTCCAAAGCCAGGTATCCGGACTATTGCTTGAGCTATCCTGGAAAGATTGGATGAGTTCATTGCTAGCTACGGAAAAAAGGGCCTTTGGCACTTCGCAACCGATACTAAGTATTTGGCATGTTAAAGCGGATTCGTCTCCACAAGTATTAGTGACTTGTAAGCATACTTCATAGCGACCAGGACTTGAATATTCATGTGTTGGTTCAGCCTCAGCGGATACTGATCCATCTCCAAACGACCACCCCCAGTTACTGGTACCAACACTGGATAAATCCTCTAAAGAAACAGCTAGACTATCCACTGTAGCACCAAAATCAGCGATAGGAGAAGTGCAATTGACTATTATAGATTGGCAATGGGTTGTGGTTTCACAATTATCACTGGTAACTAAGCATACTTCATAGGTCCCTGCTTCGGCATACGTATGCATCGGAGTGGCTAGCTGACTGCTGTCGCTATCATCACCAAATGTCCAAAGGAAGGAAAGGCCATCTTCATCCAAAGGATTAAATTGGACCACTAGTTCATTATTGTTGACCGAGAATTCACCAGTTGGTGGGACACAACTCACATTTTGTGTTTTGCAAATTTGCTGAGGAAGGCCACAGGCTAATTGTATTTCAAGGCATACTTCATAGGTTCCCACTGTGTCATATTGATGAATAGGCTGGCTAGCAATCGTATCCTGGCCATCACCGAATGTCCAACGGCCAACGATGGAATCTAGATCCGCTAAGGGGATAAATTCAAGGGTAAATTCATCAGCTTCTACCATAAAATCCAAGGGAATAGTGCATGTCTCTCCTTCTGTCAGGAAGAGGGTTTGATTGCGGTCGGGATTTACAATACGGTCAATAATGCCAGAGGGCCATCTAATGATTAGGCTGTCAATCGCTTCCGCTTGCCCTATGCCAAAATGTTGGGTAAAGGAATTCATGATGCCATAACCTTCGCCACTTCTTACTTCTCTGATTTGAATCCCCCAAGGGCCATAACATTCCAGCCGAGCGCCAATTCCATTGATATTGGATGAAGTGCCTTGCAGGAGGATTTTTATAAAACTATTGTCATTCCCTTCATTGAGGTAAAGTCGATCAGCGGTAGTGGTAGGGATATTGAGAGAGCGAGCAAAACCCGCCATGATATCTAAAGAACCATCATTGTTAAGGTCGCCCACCGTAGCCGAATGGATACGAGTGGGAGAAGGAATACTGTCCCCTACATTGATGAAAGTGTTATCCTGTTGATTGTGTAATAAAAAATGTTCGTCATCCGTACTAGTAACTAAAAGATCGACAAAACCATCATTGTCGAAATCAGCGAATTTGCATTGAATCAGTTCACCTGCATTGTTCAATAAAGCATTGATCCCACTGCTTTCATTAATAGTATGAAACAGCCCAACCGAATCTTGCACCAGTAAAGTACTGACAGAATCATGATTGACGATAAAGCAGTCCATATCACCGTCATTATCGATATCAGCAAAGTCTGCAGACCAGCTTTGGGCCCTGGGCTGCAATCCCAAACTATCCGCCATTTCTGTCCACTGGCCCTCTCCTTCATTGCGAAACAAGAGATTGAGTCGCCGACCATCTTCTGGATCCGTGACACCATTGCGACACTTAGAAATATATAAATCAAGGTCATTATCATTGTCGAAATCGGTCCAAATCGAGGCGTAATTACCGGAATTATCGGAGGGAACGGGAGAGGCTGTATTAATCAAGGATTGATCAAGGGTGAATAAGCCGCCTCCTTTATTTCGTAGTGAGATGGAAAGTCCATCATCATGACAAGCAAAAATATCTACTAGGCCATCCCCATTGAGATCTACAAAGTTAGAGCCCTGCAGATAGATAGCGGGTGAATTATAGGTACTGGATAAGTAAGCCCCATTAGTGGTATCTGCTATCAACATAGTCAGCCCATTGTAAGCACCGCCAGAAAAGACATCATTAAAGCCATCCTGGTTGACATCTGCTATGCACAGACTCCATTGCCCCCCGAATACCCGATTGTAAGTATCGCCGGTAAATTGACTAGAAGTATCACTTTGATAATCAATCGTCAATAAGTCTGTTTGATCAAGGCGAATGATATCGTCTAATCCATCGCCATTCATATCTGCGATGCCCATCGCCACCCCGCTATTCACCATGGGATGAAACAAGACTGCAGAAGAATCTACAAATCGAATTTGAGCTTGTAGTAGTATGGGGAAGCATAAAAGAACTAGGCAGGGCAGAGCGTGTTTTATCATATTATTTTCGTTTCAATGTGAAAATAATAAGTAAAACTTTCTTTGCGGGCAAAAACGCAGAATTTAGCGACTAGCTGGCAATATCTAAAGCAAACGCATCAAAGCTATTCTCCAAATTTGTGAAATGGAGAAGTAATGAAGTAGGAGCATATTGGCTGAGGGTTAGCACGATTTTATGTATTTGCCCTCGGCAACGTCTGTTCGGCGTAGTTACATCTTCTCGAGCGCTAGGGCGGCCAAGGTTTCCCAATGTTCTTGTTGTGAATAGGGGATTGTAATCCAGGCTTGCATCGGTGGCTTGTTTTTGAATGGACTCAGGTATTCCCAATCCCTGTCTCTTATACACATCTGACGCTGCCGACGAAGAGGATA
>OJCB01000867.1_pt1 | contig 10914 bp, 9 predicted proteins | sample 1591501 | NCBI WGS metagenome assembly OJCB01 (sample SAMN05416813, study PRJEB24817) | seawater metagenome | isolation source: Sea water | place: Canada:Atlantic | collected 2013-07 | reverse complement strand
CGAGATCAGCCTCGGTCTCGTGGGCTCGGAGATGTGTATAAGAGACAGGAATCCCGATTTAGTGGCCAACCAACCTCGCGGTTCTCTGAATATCTTTGTCGATCTTGCCGTTCCAAAAGTCAAGCCACCCAAGATCGTTGACGGTAAAGTTACCTATCAGGAATTGTTCAGGCCTCTGGTTTCGCTTCAGGAGGAGATGAAAAAGGTGGATCCCACTTTCGGACTCAACGGGCAACAGCAGTTTGTCATGGAGATCGAGACCGGTGAGGAGCCAATTAAAATTACCCGGGCTTTCGGTGCCCGAACCTATCGCCCGAATTCCCGGGGGAAGGTTTACATGATCATGGAGTCTTACCTTTATGAGGAAAATCCTGAGGTCGAAATTCCCAATGACGCGAAGATGAATGTTCTTCCCGCTTCGCCCGAGGAGATTGAAGATATCCGGTCACGATAGGTCCGTTATTGGCCCGCCTCTTCCGGCTGTGTTTCTTGTGGGATGCAGCGGGAAGGACTTGCGCGAAGTTTTACACCAGCCACTTTCAAAAGGTCGATGATATTGAGGCTGCAAATCTCTACGAACAGTGGTTCGATGCAGGCTCCATGATTGAAATGCTTGAGAAAGAGTGCCATCAGAGCCGAGTGCTCAATCTTGAAAGTGAAAGTGGCTATTTCTTGAGGGGAAATTTGGATGGAATATTATTTTCCGAAGTTCGAAGCCATTTTGAATGATCCCGGATAGAGTTCGTCTAAGAGGCTATGAGCGAATCAGAGAATGCCGATGAGAGCAATAATCGCGGTAAAAAGCGCAACCTTCCCTGTGGATTTCTATTCACCGGAGTTTGTTTCCTTATTTTCATCGTCGTCATTTTCCTCTGTATTTTTCAGTTCCGGATTTTTGACTCACCGATTGCAGTGGAGAATTTTGATGGCGAGGAAGAAGGTGGCTGGTTGGTTCTTGGCGATGCCCAGGGCGAATCGGAGTTTCCTACTTTGCAGAAAACAGGCGGAAACCCGGGAGGGTACATGGAAGCGGTCGATGACGCGGTAGGGGGCGTTTGGTATTGGGCTGCACCGGAGACTTTTCGAAAAGCCGTTTCGGACCGTTGGAGTTCCGGGGATGGGCGTTCGCGTGCTGCGCTGACTTTTGACCTGAGGCAATCGGCCCTTGATAGTCCCTTTGAAGACGAGGATGTGATCTTTTCCAACGGCACTTTGTCACTTTCGTTTAATCACAATCGGCCACCGGAGATTGGATGGACTTCCTACAAGGTGTCACTGGATGTCTCTAAAGGATGGGTAAATGACGAATTCGGTGAGGCCGCAAGCGAAGAGGAAATGGAAAAAGTACTCGGGAATCTGGAAAAACTGTGGATTCGAGGAGAATTTAGAACAGGGCCGGATACTGGCGGGATCGACAATGTGATTATTCGCTAGGCGAGGGCGGGGCGTAATGAGAAGATTCCTCGCGCCATTGCAACTGGCTTATCATTTTATCGTTCCTATTGCCGGCTGCATCCTGGTCCAGATGGACGGGCCGCGATTTGGTCCGTGGGGTGCTCTGGGAATTGCGATTGGCTTATTTGTATATTCTTACCTCCAATGGGCTCTCGTAGCCACAGAGAGGCTCTCAGGGGGGGCAAGCCGCATATGGATCCTTCAGCTTGTCGGCATTGTCCTGATCGGAGTCCTGGTCCGGGCAAATTGGAAAGACTGGATCATTGAGCAAATGTTTCTGGAGGCGGTTTCTTTCAGTTTGGGGATTGCAGTTCTGGCCCTTTATAAAGCAGGAAAGGAACAGCATGAAAAAATGAAGCCGCCCTGGTTTTTGATTATTCTGGTGTTCTGCTTACCGGCGGGTCTGCTGGTTTGGTATATTCTTCCCGCCTGGCTTCATCGCCATTCGGAGGCACCGACATGGGAGTGGCTCGTGTTTGGCCTCGCGTTTCTTATCGGGGTTGGAACTGCCTTTCGCACAATGAAGCCTTTTGCGATGGCGGATGATCATTTAGTCGAGCCTCTTGACCGCGGATGGAAGATAGGTTTCATCGCCGTATGGCTCATTTTTCTCCTCTGCGTTTTGGTGTGGTTGGCAGACAAAGGCTGATAAGATCCGATTGAGAATCGTCTCCACAAAAAAGGGCGACTGAAAAATCAGTCGCCCTCTTCGAAAGATTTCTGCGAGCACTATTCAATGTCGCAGATCTGGATATCCAGGATCTAACCAAACAACTTCGTCACAGGCTTACCGTCGTTTCCGAAGGTGAACGGACGCTGAGTTGGAGAATAGATTTTCTCTTTTGTATCGACACCCATTCCGTAACCGATTGTGGCGACAAAGTCTTCCGGTCTCATTGGATCGGATTTCACTTTCTTACCACTGCCATCAGTAGATCCGTAGACTGTTCCACCTTTGATGCCACCACCTGCGAGAACACAGGAGTAGGCAGCAGGGTAGTGGTCGCGACCGCTATTGACATTAATGTCCGGAGTCCGTCCGAATTCAGTCCCAATCGCCACGATCGTGGAATCGAGGAGACCGCGCTCTTCAAGATCCTTCAGCAGTGTCGAAACAGCTGCGTCGACTTCAGGAAGTTTCGTGCCAATTGAAGTTTGAAGATCGGAGTGCATGTCAAAACCGCCGGAGATCACTTCCACCGTCCGCACGCCGTTCTCGACGAGCTTACGGGCAAGAAGACATCCCTGACCGAGACGACTGCTACCGTAGTCCCCTGAATTGGATTCGCCGGAAATATCAAAAGCATCCAACTCGGAACTCTTCAAGAGAGTATTGGCCTGCTTGTAATACTCGACATAGGACTGCGGCCCGTTGTACTTGAATTTCTCAATGAACTTGTTGCCAAGTTTTTGAGCCATTTCCATACGGCGGTCAAAACGCTCGTTCTCAACGGACACGGTAGTATTTGGAACACCACCGCTTGGGTCTCCGATCGGAAGGGGAGCCAAGGCTGGATTGAGGTAACCTGCATTCGAAGTGCTTCGACCAACTACGACTGAATCCGGGAGAATTTCGCCCTGTTTTCCGAGGAGTTTCTCAAGGAATGGCCCCATGGTAGGGTGAACAATCGTGGCACGTTTGTTGTAACCTGTCCGCATGATATACTGGCCCTGCTCGTGTGCTCCGTTGATGGAGCTCATCGAGTTGATCACGCAGAGCTTGTCTGCCTGACTGGCAAGTCCGGGAAGCAGGTTCCCGAATTTCATGTTGTCGACTTTGGAATCGATCGCTTCCGTTGGTCCCATCACATCGCCACGCTTCGGATCGAAGGTATCGAGGTGGGTCATTCCTCCGGAGAGGTAGATGTAAATCAAATTCTTGGCTTTCGCCCCGTCCTGCGCCAGAAAAGTCTTGGGCAGGAAAGGAACTGACAGACCAACTCCAAGAGAGAGTTTGGCCGTCTGCTCCATAAAGTAGCGGCGGCTCAATGAGTCTTTTCCAGCAAGTTCAGCTATATGAGTCATAATAAAATTAGGTTTGGATGTTTCTCTTTCGCTCTTTCTGATTACTGGATGAAAAGGAATTCAGGGCTGTTCATGAGAGACCAGGCCAGATCGCTGATGCCGTCATCGCCGTAGTCTTCAATCATGGTCATCCCGATTTTCAGTTCTTCATCGTCGGGGTAGCGGTTCAACAGAGTGAAGAACACGCCACGAACCTGATCGCCGGGGCCGTCAAGCTCCTCAAGGTCGTTCACGATTTTTGAAGAAATACCCGTCATCTGGGAAGTGACTGACCCATTCATGAGAGCCAGAACCTGAGGAACAGACCCATCGAAGTTGTGATCGTCAGTAATGATCCGGTCAGACTGCCCGAAGGTGTCGAGAAGAGAACCTGGAAGATAAGGCTGTGGCAATTCCGATGCTCGCAATTCGTTATCGCTGAAATAGACAGGCTCAAGAACACCGGCTTCGGCAATCATAGCGTTCCCCATGCGGTTTCCGCGATTGCTTTTCCAGAGTTCATAACGTTCCCAAATCGCTTCATTGGAGATGGTTTTGAAATCCACATCGAGAAGGGCTTTGTAGAACGAACCGTCAGCACCTTTTTTCTCATCAATCTCAGGACCGCTTGAAAGCAGCATGAGTGAATCCCACGCTTGCTCAGCACGCATCCGGCGAAGAATAGGACCGGAGAAGTAATAGTCATCCGCCCAATCAGGCTCTTCCGCAGTCGAAATCGACTGGTAAGCGCGGGTGTTGTAGAGAATCCGCATGAATTCACGAAGGTCGTATCCGACACGAATCATTTCACGTGTGACAAACTTGAGTGCTTCAGGCTGACTTGCCTTGGCGATTTGATCGTCATTGAAATCATTGACTGGAATCATCATGGCACGACCAAAGGCACGCTGCCACATGCGGTTGGCAATCACGATAGCAAAGCGGGGATTCTCAGGGGCGGTGAGCCATTCCGCCAAACCTTGGCGGCGGGTTTTCCCACCAGTTTTAGCTGCTTTACCCACCAGTGTGCGTGGATCGACAACATCATTTGGCTTACCACCACTCCCACGGAAATCGTGAGGAAGTTTGGTTTCCATGTTTTCGTTGTCAGTCACATTCCAACCGAGTGCACGCAGGTAATAGCGGAACTGGCGGCTGTTGTCCGGGTTCTTCATGTTGATGCCCTTGTTGGCCTCAGCGAAGGAAATCATTTCACCGATCCAGTTTTCCGGAGCATTCGGCATGTTGGCGTAGTTGGCACTCATCATCGAACCACCGGCAATACGGGCTTCGCGTTGAGTGTTGCCGAAGAAGGCAGCCATTTTGTAGAAATCGATTTGGGTCCACTCATCGAATGGGTGGTCATGGCACTGGGCGCAGGAAATATCGATTCCGAGCATCACCTGACCGAAGTTGGCGAATGCATCGAACTCCATGCCGGTATCACGAAGGAGGAAACCGGAAGCAGGAGTCTGCCCGACATTCCCCTGAGCTGTGATCATCTCACTCACGATTTCATCGTAAGGTGTGTTCAAGGCCAATTGGTCTCTCCACCACTGAACGTATGGGTCCATCCGGACGCCGTTGTTAAAGTCGGTGGCGTGAAGTCGAAACATGTCCGCGAAGTAGTTGAACATGTGAGAGGAGTAACCGGGGCGAAGCAGAAGCTCGTCAATGAGAGCAGCTCGCTTGTCTTCACGGGCGCTCTCTGCAAACTCGATGAATTCGTCACGAGTGGGAATCCGTCCGATAATGTCGAGATAAACGCGGCGAACGAAAAGGTCGTCCGGAAGTGGTTTGTTGAAGGAAGCGAATCCTTGCTTCTTCAGTTGAGTCGCGAGAAGCAAATCGAGCTTGCGGGCCGATGCCAGAGTGTAGGAGTCGTCACCAATCTTGTTGAGACGCTCAGCAGCTTCCTGATCCGCTTTGATGAAACGGTCTTTCGGCACAGTGATCTCAGTGCCGTTGGCCGTTTTGAATTTGTAGTTTGCACCATCAATACCGAGGAAGATGGCTTGCAGAGGTTTTCCCTCCGTACTGGTCCAGGTGCGAGCCTCAGCGAAAGGCGCCAGTCCCAGTGCAAAAAGGGCAATAAATATGCCCCGAATGACAGTTCGAGTTGAGTTTTTCATAAGTAAAAGGTGAAATAATGACAATTCCCCATAACTACATAACGAGTGAGAGCGTTTTTGTCACGAAATGTTTCGGAAAAATAAGCTAATTTTTCTGTCACAAATTCGGCTAGTTGCCGAACCGGTAGAGCGCATTTTCGGAACGAATCAAAAATGCACCATCCACGGCTGCCGGTGAAGCCATCAATTTGGACTTCTCATCCAGCTGATTTTCAGCGAGAACTTCGTAAGTGCGGCCCGGTTTGATGACCGTAACTTTGCCTTCGTGGCTGCTGAAAAAGATTTTCCCGTCGGCAAAAAGCGGGGAGGCTGAGTAGTTCCCTCCAACGCGCGCGCCCCAGATTTCTTCACCGGAAGCGGCATCGAAACAGAAGCCAACTCCCGTGTCAGAAATTGTATACAGCAGTCCGTCGTGCAGCAAAAATGAGGGCTTTGCCGGAATGCTCTTTTTAACCCGCCATGAAATTTTATCGGTCTCGGTGATGTCACCCTTTCCATCCACTTTCACAGCAATGAGCTGAGGCTTACCGAATCCGGTGGAAATATAAACCTGCTGGGTTTTATCACTGAAGACAGGGCGGGGGACCACGGAAAAGCCGCTTCCATGATCGAACTTCCAAATCTCTTTGCCGGTTTCCGGCTCGTAGGCGACCAGCCATTGGGACCCCATGCAAATCAACTGCGAATCTCCGGCTGCTGTTTTGACAGCGATGGGGGTGCTGTAGGCTTTCTTTTGATCTCCAAGAGGTGCCCGCATTTCAGGGCGCTCGGTCCTCCATACTTTTTTACCTGTGGCTTTGTCGAGAGCGGTTACGTATTGCTGATCGGTTCCGTCGCAGATGAGAACGAGGAGACCTTCATGGATGAATGGGGAGCTGCCGGGACCGACACTGTGTTCAAGCGGAAGCTGTTCTTTCCAAAGGATCTCGCCGTTTGAAGTATCGAGGCAGAATGTTCCGTAGGTACCAAAATGTGCGTAGAGTTTCCCCTCGTCCAAAACCGGAGTGGGAGAAGCAAAGCTGTTGAGGGCGTGGATTGCCTTAGGCGATTTAACGGTGGTGAGCTCGATATCCCGTTCGAGTTTTCCGGTTTCAAAATCAACCTGCTGAACCGCCAGTTTTATTGAAGTGGCCACTTGGCGGGCCTTAAACGTCTTCGGTTTCTCTCCGGATGCTTCGAGAATCTTGAGTCGCTCCTCTTCAGTCGGAAAAACCTCTGTTGCAGTCGTCAGCCAGATTTTCCCATCGGCAAGCACCGGGGAAGACCATCCTCTTCCGGGAAGCTGTGTCTTCCACTTCAGGTTGGTTGACTCGTCGAACTCGAGAGGAATATTGTCTGCGTTGGCAATCCCGTTTCCGTCCGGACCGCGGAACTGGGGCCAGGAGTCCGCTGAGGCAAGAGCGGGAAAGGACAGGATGGCTAAAAGAGAAAGAAATAGGGACTTCATCGTTATTTAAGAGGAGAACCCTACGGCATCCTTCGCAGATTTCCGGTCCGCCATCGCGCAGGACCGGAGCAATGCTGAAGAATCGAAAAGAACCGATCTCAGAACGGCTTGAACTTACAAAGGTAGACCACCACGATGCCGACGACCGCAGAAATGATCACCGCGGTTTTCGCGTTGAGCTTGTCCTTTTTCACCATCACGAAAAGGAAAACCATCGCCAGCCATAGAATGAGTTTGGTGATGATCCAGCCTGGGAATCCGTATTTACCTACTCCCTGAGCCATGAAGCCGGTGATGAGGAGGATGAGGAGGCCGGCGCCGTGAAAGCTGGCGACTATCTTGTTAATGACGGAACGGTTTTCGCCAATAGCCATGAGGCCGCCGAAACCGATGAATAGGAAAATGACTCCAATGAGGTGAAAAAACTGTGCGTGAACTATGGTCATGGATTTTTGGTATGGATGTTAGATAAATGGATTAATCAGAAAGTTTGGGAATCTGTTCGATGTGTTGTTCGACTTTGTCAAAATCGGGAATTGGATTCTGCGCTCCTCCACCAAGGGTTGTCAATGCTCCGGCACAGTTTGCTGCTCTCACGGCATCTTCCAGGGAATCTCCAAGAGCAAGGCGGGCGGCAAAGCAGCCGGCAAAGGCATCGCCCGCACCTACTGTGTCTATGGGGAGAACCGGCAGGGTATCAACACAGAACGCAGTGCCATCTTTGCTGAAAACAAGGGTGTCGTCACTGCCTTTGGTTACAACCAGGTTTTCAATTCTCAGCTCGTGAATACGTTGCCGGACCAGAGACTCGTTCTCCATGGAAGGGGGGAACTCGAGGATTTCCTCCGCCTCGTTTTCATTGACGATCACGTAGTTCGTAATGACTGATTCCCAGGGGTAAGTCGGATTCACCGGAGAAGGATTAACCACGACGGGGATATTCTGGCGGTTTGCGATCTTGGTCGCCTCCAGCACAGCAGGAACGGGGACTTCAAACTGGCAGAGCACCACTTTGCAATTTCCAAGAACAGGTGCTGCCTTCCGGATGTCGTCGGCGCCAATGAAGTCATTCGCTCCGCCGGCAATGACAATTGAATTCTCCCCGTCTTCATCCACCGTAATAAACGCGGATCCCGTTGGTGCCGGTGCCGTGTCGATTTCAGAAACATCGATCCCATCTTGTTTGAGCGATTCCCGATAGGCCTTGCCGGATTCATCATCGCCTACGCAGCCGAAGAGCGAAACTTCACAACCTTGTCGGAGAATAGCGATGGATTGATTGGCTCCTTTCCCGCCCCGGAAAATCGTAAGGTCGTCGGCGGCAATGGTCTGTCCCGGCATGGGGAGTTCCTCTACGCGGGTGACGTAATCAATATTCAAAGAGCCGACAACCGCGACCCGGTTTTTCTCATTCTCGCTCATTCAAAAAAGGGGAAGGGAATGCTAACAGAACTTGCTCACTTGGGAAGTGATTGTTTCCTGCCATTCTCGTCAACGTGGACGAGAGTGACTTCGGTGGAAAAAATCTCGGTCTCACGGTCTTTCACGGTAACCCGATAGGAGACGGAGGTGTTTCCTGATCGAATTTGGTCGGTGTGAAAGGTGAGAATCGTTCCCTGGTAAACGCTCTTTCGAAAAACTACCTCATCCATCGCCACAGTGACAAACTGGCAATCGGGATAGTCGAGGGTGACAGCCATCCAGGCGATCTCATCAACCCATTGCAAAAGATACCCGCCAAACAGGAAGCCATAGTGATTCAAATGTTCGGGACGAACGAGGCGCGAGTTTTCCATGGGGGGAATTGAAGGGTTCTCAGTTCTCAGGCTTCTTCGGGGCGGCATTGCGTTTCAAAGGAGACGCGGTTGTCGGCATTGTTTCTGCAAATTTGCAGTCGGTCCGTTTCAGTTCCTTTATCGCCGCCACGCGATTTTCTAGAAGGAGATTTTTATAATTGGGGTCGAGCGCCAGATTGACCATCTCATCGGGATCTTTCTCCATGTCATAGAGCTCCTCAACTTCGCCGGGGAGAAGATTGCGGATGTATTTGTATCGGTCTGTTCTCAATGAAACCCACCACGGAATTTGCTGCTTCGAATAGATTCGGTCAGTGCTCATGTCTTTGGGCACGGAGTCGCAATCTGCTCCGTATCTCATGCCGGTGTGGACCATCAGGAGAGGACTGTCCCAGTCGGTTCTTTCCGGATCTTCGAAGAGAGGGGTGAGATCGCGCCCATGCATTTTCCAGGGCATTTCGATTCCTGCCGTCTTGAAAAATGTGGGAGCCAGGTCCGGAGCTCCAACGGCTTCCTTGCAGACTTTTCCAGTGGGGAGTTTTTTGGGCATCGATACAATCATGGGACCACGAATGGTGCCGTCGTAGGGCGCGAGCTTGACCTGAAATCCTTTTTGGCCCCAGGCAATTCCCTGATCCGAAGTAAAAATGATCAGGGTGTTGTCATACTGGCCGGTCTCTTTCAGGACTTTGACGAGGCGACCGACCGCTTCATCGAGAGCGAGCACCCCCTGATGGTATTGTCTCACCAGAGAGTGAATGTCATTTCCATGGATGCCACTCTTATCATCGATGGTCCGACCTGCGAAATGTCCGGATTTTAGAACGGGGACGCCATCCGGGCCGGGGACCCATTGCTCCTTTTCGCGGGAATATTTTGGCTTTCCTTCGCGGGGAGGATAGATGTCCCCGGGAATTTCGATCTTCGCATCCGGGTAGTCATCGAGGTGACGTTCGGCCGGTGTGAACGGACCGTGAACAGCTCCGTAGCAAAGCCATAAAAACCAGGGATCTTCGCGCTCGCCACCCTTTTCACCGCGAAGATAGTCAATTGCCCACTGGGTGTAGTTGTCGGACGAATAACCTTTGGTCATCTCGCCTTCTCCGCCATTCGTCTGAATGAGTTGGTCGTAAAAATAGGCCCCTGAATTTTCGGGGAATGCCGGACGATTCCAGACCTTTTGGAAATCCCAGTCGCGTCCAAATCCATTGTCGGTGCCGGTATGCCATTTTCCGATTTGTGCAGTGTGGTATCCGTTCTTCCGGAAGACGGATGGCCAGAAGGGGCAGGCTTCAGGATCGTATTCGCTGCCGGGGTATTCGCCCTCCATTCGCATCGAATTGATGCCGTAGGTGTAGCGTCCCGTCAGGAGCATCGCCCGCGAAGCCATGCACCACGAACCCATGTAGCACTGAGAAAAACGAATTCCCTTATCGGCGAGCTCGTCAATGTTCGGCGTTTTCACATAAGCATCCGCTTCCGGGTAGCAACTGACCGAGCGGTGCGACTGATCGTCGGTGAATATGAGGAGAATGTTAGGACGCTCTTCGTTAGCTGAATGGGCGGCGGTAACGAAGAGCAGGAGAAGAAGGATCAGGCGGCGCATGAAAACGACATTAGCGGTTCGCCTGAAAGTTCTCAAGATGATTGATTCAAGAGACGCGAGTTCCCGAAAAGTAGAAGCAAGCGTGAGCGAGTCTGGCTGAAGGGAATTGGCGCGATAGAAATAGTGAAAGCACTTACTCACTCTCGTGTCTACGAGGCCGTTCTATTTTCCAGCCAGCTTCTTGATCTGCTTTGCAGGGACGGCCCGATCAAAAATTGCGATCTCGTCGAGACGACCCTCGAAATTGTTCTTGTTGTCGGATCGACCACCGAAGAAAAAAGTTTCCATTTTCGGGCCGGGATCGTCGGCTTTTGATAGCGTAATTTGAATTTTTCCGTTCAAATAAACGGCCACTGAACTCATTTCGCGGACGAAGGCGAGGTGATTCCAGGTCCAGCGCTCGATGGCATCAACGGACGCTTTGTGAAACCTGTCTCTTATACACATCTGACGCTGCCGACGAAGAGGATAGTG
>OJCB01000866.1_pt1 | contig 10920 bp, 8 predicted proteins | sample 1591501 | NCBI WGS metagenome assembly OJCB01 (sample SAMN05416813, study PRJEB24817) | seawater metagenome | isolation source: Sea water | place: Canada:Atlantic | collected 2013-07 | reverse complement strand
CTACACTATCCTCTTCGTCGGCAGCGTCAGATGTGTATAAGAGACAGGAATCTGACGGACCGGAATCCTCACATCATTAAGGAAACGCTCTTTCACATCAGGTAGCTTTTGCGCTTTGGCCTGGTACTTTTTGTAAAGATCGACGGTGGTTTGATCCGGGCCGTGCACGGAATAGAAATTCAACATCGCAAGGAAGGGTTTATCCTTCGATTCCTCGATGAATTTTGCGGTTTCCTCTCCCAGCCGAATCGGAAGGGACTCTCCAATCGGTCCGTCTTCCAGCTTGGGGTTTTTGTAAGGAGAGAAAAACCCTCCGGGAGGAGAACCGCGCTCGTGCCCGCCTTTGTTGACATCAAAGCCCTGATCCTCCGGATAAAACCCTTTTCCGCCGAGGTGCCACTTACCGGCAAAAAAGGTGGAGTACCCGGCACCTTTCAAGGACTCCGCAACGGTGAGCTCTTCGAGAGGAAGTTGAAGAAAATGCGAGGCCGGCAAATGCGAAGTGTTGCGCTTCCATTTTTCCGGTTGCCCACCCCCGCCGGAGTTAATCCAATCAGTGATGTCGAGCCGGGCCGGGTACTTACCGCTTAGAATACTGGCGCGCGACGGACTGCAAACCTGACAGGTCGCGTAGCCACGGGTGAAGCGCATTCCCTCTCTGGCAATCCGGTCGATATTCGGAGTTTCGTGAAAGGTGCTGCCTTCATTGCTCAGATCCATCACTCCGAGATCGTCGGCGAGGATAAAGACGACATTCGGTCTGTCTGCGGCAGAGGCTCCACCGATGAACAAGGCGAGGCTGAGAATAGAGAGAAGTTGTTTCATTTTTCAGGGGTAAAAGTCCCGGTATCAGAAGAACCGTAGATTCGAATTCATTCGAATCAAGAATCTGAAATCCTCAACGTCTTTCAGATTCGCCGCAACGAGTTTCGGCAAAGGCAGTGCAGCGATTAACTCCCCTTCGAACGGGGCATCGACTCTAAAATTCGAATGAATACGAATCTACTTTTTAGCCTTGGGAGCATCTGCTGCTTTCTCAGGAGGTGCCGGAGGAGGAGCTCCCTCGTCGGGCTTGAGCCCTTCGGCTGGAGTTGCTGGACCTTTATCCTCCATTTTTCGAAACTCTTTCAGCCTCTCCGAATACTCTTTCTTGTCCGCTTCAAGCTCGACCGCTTTTTCCATGTAGCTCACCGCCCGGGCTTTATCGCCAAGATGGAAATAGACCCGGCCGATGTGGTCGAAAATCACCGAATCTTTTTCCTCGATCAATTCTTCCGCACGAAGCAATTCTTTTTTAGCCTCCTCGTAATTTCCTTTTTTAAAGTAGTACCATCCCAGGCTGTCAGCGATCGCTCCTGATTCCGGATCCAGATCGAGAGCCGTTTTAATGAGTTCCCCGGCCTCATCGATGTTCATGTCATTCTCGATCCACATGTAGCCGAGGTAATTGTAGACCGTCGCGGTGAATTCGCGGTTCTCATCGTCAGGATCATTCTTCGCGATCATCTCGATCGTCTTTTGAAAAAGTTTCGCCGAACGGTCAATCTCCGGTTTGATGTCTTTGCCGTTTTTCTCTTTCTCATCGACCGCGGCCCGCTCCACCGCAGCTGCGTATCGAAAGAAAAAGGCTTCATTCAGAATCTGCGGCTTCGACTTTTCAGCGAGCTTTTCCGTCTTGATGAAAAACTCAATCGACTCCCCCCATTTTTGCTGACCGGCCAGGGCGTAGGTCGCCAGATAAGGAAAATCCGGCGAATCGGGAAAGAGGAAGGAAGCTTTCTTTAAAAACGTAACCGTCTCTTCCGCCATTTCGGCATCGATCATCAGTTTCGCCAAAGCAGCATAGTCGTTGGCGCTACCCTTGCTGATTTCGAGGGCTTTCCGAAGATAAGGAACCGCCGCCGGTGTGTCTTCCTTGCGAAGGTAAATGGTTCCCAACTGACGATGAACCACCGCATCCAGCGGATCAATCCGGACAATTTCTTTCAGAGTATCGATGACCTTTTCCTCGTCGCCCATGCCCCCGTAAACCCGGGCAAGCTTTTGGCGCAGATCAAGGCGGTCAGGCTTTTGCTTGATGATTCCCGTGTAAATTTTCTCCGCATTTTTGAACTGACGAGTCGCATGATAAAAATCGCCTACCCGCTCGTTAACCGAGATATCATCACCGGCCCTGGCTAGAGCCTTTTCGTAGATTCTGTTGAGCAATACCGGTTCCACAGAATCCCCTTCGAGCTGAACCGGCCAGATCCGACCAGCGATCTGGCCGAGACGAAGCCAGTACATCGGATCCGGGTTTTCGCGCTCCAGCGCCCTGTCCATCACCGTCTTCGCATCATCTTTCCGATCAGAGACCAGATAGAGTTTTACGATATGTGCATAAACGTTGGGATCATCGGGAAATTTCCGGACCGCTTCTTCGATCACCGTCAGAGCCCGCTCCCGACTCTCTTTTTGAAAAGACTGATAAGTGGCCAGAAACTCGGAAAGAGCGATGAAGGAGATAGCCTCGTTCGGATTGTTCTCCAGATTCTTCTCCAACAATTTCAGCGCCTCATCCGGCTTGCTGTTTTGCGCCATCAAATGGGCAGTCTTTCGGGCAAGCATGCCTTCGCCGGGCTGATACTCGAGAACTTTGCGATAAGAATCAATCGCAGAAGAAGTCTGCCCTTTGCTTTCCAGGCTGAGCCCGCGGGAAAAGTGAGCCAGCGCGAGGCTCTTGTTGCGCCCATCCTCTGAGAGACGGAGCGACTTCGCAGGCTCGTGATACTCATTCACAAAGATCTGCGCGAAATCTTCAATCTCCCGTGCCTGAACCGGCATCAGAGAAGAAATCACACAAGCTCCGGCGAAATAAGCCAGCCCGTACGCAACAATGCAGCGGTGAACCAAAATTTTCGGACCACCTTGCTGCAATGTTTTCATGTTTCCAAGTTTAACGATTAGCTCTTGTAACGCAAACGCTTCTTATGGCGGTTAGCCTTCATACGTTTACGCCGCTTGTGCTTGTTAATCTTGGTCTTCCTTTTTTTCTTAAGGGATCCCATAGTGTTTATTCAGTAAAATTGGCGTTTCCCACCTGTCGTGACAGGCGGGCGGCGAGTATCGTTCAATCAATTACCTTATTCAAGGGGTATTCGATAATTCCTTCCGCGCCCATCTCTTTCAATTGGGGAATCAAATCCCGCGCGTTGCGTTCGTGAGTCACAATTTCAAGAGCGAGCCAGCCTTCCTGGGTCAGCTGGGATACGGTCGGTTTGCGAAGAGAAGGCAAGCAATCCAAGGCCTTGTCGAGCTGGCTTTCGGGAAGATTAAACTTCAAGCCCACCATGTCACGGGCGTTTAGAGCCCCCTGCAAAAGAACTCCAAGGCGTTCAATTTTTTCCCGCTTCCAGGGATCGTCCCACGATTCTTTCTTGGCGACGAACTGCGGATAACTCTCCATCAGGACATCAACAATACGCAAATTATTGGCGCGGAGAGAAGATCCGGTTTCGGTAATATCCACGATCGCATCTACCAGTTCGGGCACTTTCACCTCAGTGGCGCCCCAGCTGAACTCGACCTCGGCTTTGACACCATTCTCTTCCAGATAGCGCTCAACAATGCCGACCGCTTCCGCCGCAATGGTTTTTCCTTCAAGATCCTGAACCGATTGAACATCGGAATCATTCGGAACAACCAGCACCCAACGAGTCGGATTGGAAGTCACCTTGCTATATTTTAAATCACAGACCACATGCACGTCGGCGCCATTTTCTGCAATCCAGTCCATCCCGGTAATCCCACAATCGAGAAACCCATGATCGACATATCGCCCGATCTCTTGCGCCCGGATCAGCCGCAGCTGGATTTCCGGATCATCAATTGAGGGACGATAGGAGCGCGAGGCCCCATGAATATTATAACCGGCCTTCTCGAATAGATCGAGGGTCGGTTCAGAAAGGCTCCCTTTCGGCAAGCCGATCTTAAGAATTTTCTGTGTTTCTTCAGCCATATTTGCCCGAATAATGGCCTCAAATTCATCATTGTCATGAGGCTTTTTCGAAAACCCTTTGGAATCCATCCTTGCCTTGCCTCTCAATTGCGCCAAATATTGCGAAAATCTCACCGAAAACACTTATGAGCCAGCTTAACAAAGAAACACTTTCCCGGGCCGCCAACGAAGCGCGTGGCATCGCTATTGACGCCGTCCACGCCTGCAGTTCCGGCCACCTTGGCCTGCCTCTCGGTGCTGCAGACATCGGTGCCGTTCTTTTCGGTGAGTCGATGAAATTTAATCCAGCGGAACCCAAGTGGCTCAACCGGGACCGTTTCATCCTCTCTGCCGGTCACGGAAGCATGTTCCTCTACGGATGGCTTCACATCGCCGGATACAATGTTTCCCTCGATGAGGTGAAAAATTTCCGCCAGTTGCACAGCATCACTCCCGGTCACCCGGAGTTCGGTGAAACAGACGGCGTTGAAGCCACCACCGGTCCACTCGGCCAGGGAATCGGAAACGCCGTCGGCTACGCCATGTCTGCAAAAATGGCGGGCGCGACTTACAACACAGACGACCACACCATTTTTGATCAAAATATCGTCGTCCTCGCCGGTGACGGATGTATGCAGGAAGGTGTTGCCGCGGAAGCCATTTCTTTTGCCGGTCATGCCAAGCTTGACAATCTCATTCTGATTTATGATTCAAATGATGTCACCCTCGACGCCATGGCTGACGTCACGCAAAGCTATGACGCCTGCGCCCGCCTCGCCTCTTTCGGATGGGACACGGTAAAAATCGACGGTCACGATCTCGACGCAATTCAAAAAGCGGTCGAAGACGCGAAGAGTAACAAAAATGGCAAGCCCACTTTAATCGAAGCGAAAACTGTTATCGGTAAAGGCATTCCTGAAGTTGCCGGAACCGCTGCCGGTCACGGAGAAGGCGGAGCCAAATTTTCCGAGACTGCCCGCGAGGGACTCGGACTTCCTGAAGAAACTTTCTTCGTCTCCGACGAAACCAAAGCTTACTTCGCAGAGCGCGCCGCATCGCAGGCCGGTGAATACCGGGAATGGCAAAACACTTTTGATTCCTGGAAGTCCTCCAATCCTAAGCTCGCCAGCCAGCTCGACGCTGCGGTCAATGATGAAGTGCCGGAGAACCTGCTCGACCTCATTCCTGAGTTCGATCCCGAATACGCCAACGCAACTCGTGCTGCAGGCGGGGATGTCATCAATGCCGTCGCCGAACACGTGCCGCATCTCATCTCCGGAAGCGCCGACCTTTACGGATCGACCAAAAACTACATCAAATCGAGTGGTGACTTTTCTGCGGAAGACGGAACGGGACGCAACGTCTGGTACGGCATTCGCGAGCACGCCATGGGCGCAATCTGCAACGGAGTTGCCTACGACGGACTCTTCCGTGCGTCGGGAGCGACCTTCGCTGTATTCGCCGACTACCTTCGTCCATCGATCCGACTGGCCGCTTTGGCAAAATTGCCTGTCGGTTACATTTTGACTCACGACTCCGTCGGAGTTGGCGAAGATGGACCAACCCACCAGCCGGTCGAAACCGTCAGCGGCTTGCGAGTTATTCCAAACCTCGACGTAATTCGCCCCGGCGATCCGGAAGAAGTGGCTGGAGCATTCGCCGCCATGCTGGAAAGAAAAGACGGTCCGACTGCTCTTTTCCTCACCCGTCAAACCGTCGCCACCCAGAATGACATTTCGGTTAAAGACCGCCGCGAAGGAGTTTTCAAAGGCGCTTACGTCGCCAAACGCGAGAGTGGTGAATTGACCACAATTCTGATCGCAACCGGCAGTGAGCTCGACCACGCCATCAAAGCCGCTTCCGGGCTCGGCGACGGTGTCCGCGTTGTTTCTATGCCCTGCATGGAGCGCTTCGACCGTCAGTCTGATGACTACCGCGAGTCAGTCCTGCCCTCAGCTTGTCGCAAGCGCGTCGCCATCGAAGCCGGAGTCAGTGGACTCTGGTGGAAATACGTTGGAGATCAGGGTCAAGTCGTCGGCATCGACCGCTTCGGCATCAGTGCCCCCGGCAACACCGTGATGAGCGAACTCGGGATGACTCCTGAGAATTTGGCGTCTGTGGTGAAGTCGATGGGATAAGGCCGCGAATCGCTACAGCAAACCTTTCGATTGAACAGGGTTGGGTCATTGATCCAACCCTGTTTTCGTTTCGGGTTTTCAGATCCGTCGAGGTCCCGTTCAGCCTCGAAAGAAGCCCTCGAAGGGGAAGGAGTCGGATACCCTGATATCCCGGAATTTATCCGGCGTTTTCTCTGCATTTCTTTGTTCACGCAAACTATCAACTTTCATAAATTAATTATCAAAATTTGAAAAATTATCAAAATTTGATTTTATTTTTGAGAATTTACCGATAAATTGGTTCCATGAAAATTATGAAATTTTCCGCTGTGATAGTTGCTTTGGTTGGATTTAGCTTTCAGGCCACCGCCGCAGAACCTCCGATTTGCTACGAATATTATGAGGGGCACTTTGAATGGCTCCCTGATTTCGATCAGCTTGCACCAGTTGATGAAGGCGAGGTCTTCGACTTCGGTCTCGGTATAGCGCAGCGCGAAGATGCGTTCGCCATCCGCTTCAAAACTTGCCTCGTGATCGAAATTCCCGGCAACTATGAGTTCTGCGTCACCTCTGATGACGGGAGCAAGCTTCTGGTAAACGGTCAGGTCGTAGTCGACAACGACGGTACGCATAATCCTGTCACAGAATGTGGATGGATCTACCTCGAGCCGGGCGAGCACATCATCGAAGTCCAATATTTCGAATACTACGGAGACCAGGAACTCTCAGTTCATTTCGGCCTCGATGGCACAGATTTGATTCCGCTTGAGAACGCCTACATCAAATCACCGAAAAATCCCGGGCCCAAGCCAGAGAAAAAGTGCCGCGGCGACCTCAGCATCGGACCGAATAGTCGCTACCAGGTCGGTGGAGGAATTGTAAATTCATCCGGACGCCGACAGAAGGCAACTACCCGTCTCATCTGGGGCAAAAACAAACTCGTTGCGATGCTCAGGAACGATGGAACGCACAGAGAAACCTTTCGCCTTCGTGGCTCGAGAACGAAGAGTTTCTATCGTGTGAAATACCGCCTGGGATCAAAGAACATCACTTCCAAAGTGATTAGTGGTACTTTCGAACTCGATCTCGCACCGGGAGCGAAACGAAATATTCACATCGAGGTGACTCCCAATAAGAGATATCGCTACAACAAAAATTTAAATGTGACTCTCATGGCTCGCGGAACTACCTCATCCTGCGTCGATAAGGTGAAAGCCTGCATCGTAAAAGGTTACCACTGATTTCTCTGGAAAGAGGCAACACACAGACAAAATCGTTTCAACAATTCAACAGGCTTAGGTCATCGATCTAAGCCTGTTTTATTGTACTGCTATATCTTTTCAGTTCATAGTTCCGCCCGGGGAATTTTTGGCACACTCCCCGACAGGCAACTTTTTCATCTCGACTGAAAGCGCCAGGCTGACTACCCTCTCCACCATGAGACGCTTGGGTATCTGGGCAATCGCAGGACTGGTTGTTGGCCTGACGACGGGTCGTTTTTTTTCCGGTCATGAGGAAAAACACGAATCGCCGGCCGCTTCCAATGTCCCGGCTACTCAGTCAATCTCACTGGAAAAAGAACCTCTTCTCGCCGAAGTCGAATTGGCCACCCCGGAAGAATTCGGACCGCTTTACGAGCATCTCACAAGTGTGCGCCAGCCCGGAATTGAACGTGCCCTGGCGCAAAGGGCATTGATTCTGCGGTGGATCCGGGAAGATCCGGAGAATTTGATCCTGAGTCTGGAAAAGCGTCTCGACAGCCATTGGATCTTGAAACTCTGGGCCGAAGAGGAAGGGGCTGAAATGATGGAAATACTTCGCGGCAGGATGACACCCTATATTCATCACTATGCGCTGACGGCATTGACCACCATTGACCCAGCTGCGGCAGCGCTTGAATTTCGCAGCTTGATGAAAGACCCGGTCACCAACCAGTTTGCTCTAAACTCTTTCGAGCCCATCGTCGCATTCCTCGCCAAAAAGGACCCCGCCGCCGCGCTCGCCCTGGCAGAGGAATTCGCCGACGAAACCTCTTTACGACCAAGCTCACTCGCTCGCTGGATTTCGGAAGGCGACCCTCAACTGGCAATCGAATGGGCCGGTAATTTGGAAAATGTTGAAATGCGACACAGCAGTCTCGGGGCGGCTTTCGCGGTATGGGCAAAGCAAGATCCCGACTCGGCGTCGGCGCGCTTTTCCGAGATGTCCGGCGAAGTCGGTGGACTCTGCCGCTCCATCGTTGGCTCACTCACCCAAACCGACCCGGGCGCTGCCGTTTTGTGGGCTGACAAACACGGCTCCCCCGGAGAAAGAGCCGGACTCATCACAGGTATCGCAACAGGATTGCGTGACCCGGCTGAGATTGCTGAAGTGTATTCAAAAATGGAAAATGCGCGTGCCCGGGAAAAATTCGCCGGGATCCTTCTCCTCAACTGGCAGGACCGGGACATTCAGGCGGGCTTCGATTGGGTAAATCAAATCTCTACCCCGGAGACTTCGGAGCGCTGGCTTCGGGAATTTGCCGGCGGAGTGGGAAGCACACGTTTCGATGAAGCCATGCGGATGTCCGGCGAGATCGAAAACAAGGATCAGCGCGAAGCGTTCCGGCATGAGTTAATCGTAGATCTTGCCGGGAGTTTTCCGGAGAAGGCCATGGACCTGGCTGAAAAATCGGGAAACAAGGCCCTGTATTTCGACACTTTGGATCGGGCCATTCGCTGGAACTCCGACTCCTCCTACTGGAGCAATGCGGAAATCGCCGGAATGTTTGATCAATTTCCCGAAGACCGCTGGTCAAGCGGCGTCCATGAATTTGGGAAGCGCTGGTTCCATGAGGATCGTGAAAGTGCGGTGAAATGGATGGATGAAATTGAGCATCCGAAGCATCGCCGGGAAGCGATCCAATCCATTCTGAGACAGATGGCAATCGCCGATCCGGAATCGGCAAAAAGTCGGGCCGCCTTGTTTACTGAACCTGCTGACCGGAATGAAGCCTATTCGATGCTGGCGAAAACACGACGGGATTCCGATCCGGCGGAAGCCTTCGCTTTGGCCAATAAAATCAGCTACCGAAAGCGACGGAACCCGATCCTTACAGACATCGTGCGAACCTGGGCAATGCGGGATCCGGCAGCAGCGCGAAGCATGGTTGAATCCGCTCCGAATTTAAGCCCAAGCGAAAGGCAGCGATTGCTGGCACGAATTTATCAATGAAATCGGTGGCAGCATTTCTGTGTTTCAGTTTGATCGGTTTCCTGATTGGGAACCGGAGTAATCGCGATGCCGGATCTGAAGACGGGGATCCCGGGCCGCTTGCAATCACTTTTCAGGGTGATGGTTCCGAATTGTCTTCGGACGAAATCTCCCAAAACCTGTCGGCGATGCCACCGGGCGGACGATATTCGAGAGCCCAACTGTTGGAATGGATGGCGGGGGATGACTTTCGCCTTTTGCAGGGAGCAATGCGGGAGTGGGTGAGAACCGATAAAGATGGATCGGGACTTCGCGCGCTGCACAAAGCTGGATACACGACAGAGGCCTGGTCTGCGCTCGGTGTATGGGGGGAAAAGAACCCACTCGAAGCAGCGAGGATTGCCTTTGATTGGCCGCCGGGAGATCGTGTGGAAAATACTGTTTTTGAGTCACTGATCGCTCGTTCAATCACAGACTTACTAATCTCCGGATCGGATTCCGTGATCGAAATCGCCAATCGTTACTCTCCCAGATCCAGAAACAATTCTTTCGCACCGCTACAAATCGATGGTGAAAAATGGAGCACTAAAAAAGTGAGAGACACCCTGGATCTGGTGCAGCAGTTCGAGTCTACGTGGCAGAGATACGGTTTTGCGGAAGCCCTGGTGAAAAAGCTCGGTGAGACCGATCCCGAGTCGGCACTCCAATGGTGCGATGAGAACATGTCTGTTTCACATCGGATCAGCATTCGCGATGACATTCTCGAAAGTCTACTCAAGAAAGATTCTGCGAAAGCAGTTGAGTTCGTGGACTCCATGGAGGACCCGCATGATCGCGAGCAATGGGCAGAGCTTCTCGTCTGGAAGATGCATTCTGCCTCAGACAAATCCCACATCCAGAACTGGCTTCGAAAACAGGACCGTGAAGCAATGGCCCCGCCGCATTTCTCACCCTTCGTCGACAATTATTCAAAATTCCTCGGTGAGGAATTTTCCTGGATGGATGGGGAGACAGGAAACTCATTCGAACCACTTTTCAAAGACTGGCCCATCGAGACACCGGATCAGGCAAAGGGTTGGATTAGCGGATTGATTTCCTCCAGCCGCAAGGCCTTGCCCGATGAAGATTCCTTCGAGCAAGTCCAATCCGCGCTGAAACTGCTTGATGAATCAGGTGAAGAAATTTCACCTGCGGCCGTCCGCAATCTGGTAAAGGCATTCACAAAAAACGATCCATCAAAAGCCATGCAGTTCGCTTCTGAATTGCCCGAACATCTCACCATCGAGGCGGCAGATACCGCCCTGAATTCCTGGTTCAACACCAGCCCGATCGACGCTCGCGAGTATGTTGAAGCTATCCCTGACGGCGAGTTCAGGCGCTATGCGGTTGAGAGGCTTGCGAAAAACTGGCTATCCATGGACCCGGAGCCGGCAATCAAATGGGTCAATCGTATGCCCCGGGGAATCGACAAAGACATCGGGCGACGGGAAATTGCGACTACCTATCAGTACCGCAATCCGCAGCGGGCATTTGCTCAGGCCAACGCCATCGACCACGCTGTAATCCGCGACGAGATGTTGGAGTCCTGTCTCTTATACACATCTCCGAGCCCACGAGACCGAGGCTGATCTCGTA
>OJCB01000864.1_pt1 | contig 10931 bp, 9 predicted proteins | sample 1591501 | NCBI WGS metagenome assembly OJCB01 (sample SAMN05416813, study PRJEB24817) | seawater metagenome | isolation source: Sea water | place: Canada:Atlantic | collected 2013-07 | reverse complement strand
CAGTTAGGAGTTAACGGCTCGGGTGGGGTCGACTCCCACCTCTTCCGCTCTAGGATAGAAAACAAGCAAGTTCTGCTACTAGACATTTAGAAGCGAGAAGCGAGACTGCCGAGGTGGTGCATCTGCCTAGCCTATCTCTCCTCTGTCGTCCCTGCCTAGTCGCAGGCTAGGTGGCCTCTGACTTCCCTCTTTGTCCAGTAATATGTAAGCAAGTATAGTTCAAAGGCTAGAATTCCTGGCTTCCACCCAGAGGATGTCGGTTCGAATCCGACTACTTGCTCAAAATGACAACACAAACAACAGTGCTTCGGGCTCACTCCGTTCCGCACCAACGCGTTCTCTAGCTGGTATAGCATAACAGGAAGTGCACTCGATTTGTAATCGAGAGATTATCGGTTCGAATCCGATTACCAGCTCTTTATTAGTAATCGGTCGATAGTCGATGGTCCATAGTTGTCTCACTATCGACAATAGACCATCAACTATCGACTAAACATTCCGATGTAACTCAATTGGTTAGAGTGCTCGCCTGATACGCGGGTGGTTAGTGGTTCGAGTCCACTCATCGGGACATTACGCGCGGTGGATGTAATGGTAACACACAAGCCTCATAAGCTTGTAATTCTGGGTTCGACCCCCAGCTGCGCGTCTAAGTGCTCTTTGACAAATGAAATTGAAATTGGTCGCTGAGGCTTTGCTTCGGCTACTATTTTCACCGGCAGCTTACTGTCGTCACATAAACCTGGTAACGGGGATAAATCCGGTCATTGAATTAACAATACCGGAGACTTTCTTTCGAGAGAGTTGGAGTAAGCAAGCAACGAACATGTTGCGTCCAGGCTACCAGGGGCGACCGCTGAGGTAGCAGGAACAACATATGCCGAGAAAGACATCGGTATTGAGGTGGGGACACCAATAGGGAAAGTTGTAGGCTATGGGTTTGGCGAGGATTATCCCTCTTCGTCAGGCTATAGCCAGTATCAAGGATAAGCGCCTGGCAACGGGTCGTTGTCCTGAAGTACCGTGGATCGGGAGGTCCACAAGAAGGAGCCTGGTATTCTGTAGGCGAAAATCTACGGAGCCACACCCGGGACGCTTCTTCTAAATGTCTAACGCCAGAGTAGTTCAATTGGTAGAACGTAAGATCGATTATCTTAAAGCTGTGGGTTCGATTCCCATCTCGATTAACATCAGCCCAAGTCCCGGGCGTTGTGATGTAGTAGATGCCTAAACCCGTTGCAAAATACGGGCTGAAAGGGTCCGCAAGATCACTTCAGGCGGTATACATTCGGTCAGGCCGGCTTCGGAGCATGCTTCGGGGAACGCCTGTTAATGGCGAGGGAACCAACCCTCCTTGTGCAAAGTGCGGACATAGGAGCCGCTATGCAAGTCATGTCTAAGGTGCCGATCAGTCACAACGTAGTTTCTTTTTGGAAACAACATTCATGGCATTGGACGATCACCTCGCCCTGGCGACAGGAAAGGGTGGATAACTCGGGAACACTAGGATTTGCTCATCCTAGTCATAATCTGAGGAAGGATCGTCTATACAAAGCTGTAGTCTCAAGCTTTTATTTTTTTTAACGCAAAATGGTTTAGAATCTTCTCAAGTTATTTTGCGTCAGAACATACTGTACTTGAAGAGCGTTTGGATTCCCAAACTTCTTCGGCCTCAGTATACATGGCAATCTAGCTCACATGGCGAGAGCGTCGGTTTGAAGCATCGGAGGGTAGGGTTCAATTCCCGGATTGCCACAATGTTTAGGGAGGTTGATGGTTATCGGTCCATGGTCGATAGTGTCGTAGCGCTCCTAATGCTTGGAAAATACCCAAGTATAATAAAGTAGTTATGTCTACAATAAATGGATGACTATTGATAGCGATGTCTTAGCCTAGAGTCTATCGACCATCGACCACAAACTATCGACTGCCTTACGTCACGTCCCAGTACAAACCATCGACTATGGACTGACAACAATGGACTACCTACTATCGACTTCTAAAATTGCTTCGTAGCTCAATTGCGCAGAGCACTGGTCTTTTAAACCGGGGGTTGCAGGTTCAAATCCTGTCGGGGCAACTCTTTTAATGAAGCTCCTGTCTTCTAATGGCTTAGGATATCTCGCTTTCTACGAGATGATGCGGGTTCGAGTCCCGCCGGGAGTTCTATACTGAACTAAATTTGATGACCCTACATCATCATTTATTACCACAATTAAGTCGCCATCTCATCTAGCCTTTCCAGCTGTCCCACCATCAAAATCACCATAATTTTAAAATCGGGGAAAAATCGTTACTTTTCTATTGTCTAAATGGAGAGAAAGAGGCAACGACTGTGAACGTAATTCGTAAAACCTTTAAAGCTGGTGGTGGAAACCCGATTAATGCGTACAGATACAGAATTGATTGCGCTAGCGAGTAGTGGAGACGAAAATGCTTTTCGTTTCTTAGTGGAGCGTTACCAGCAGCAGGTACGGGCTACGGTTGTTGGAATGTTGGGAGAAGTGCCAGAGGCGGATGATGTATCACAGAGCGTATTTATTCGGTTTTATCAATCGCTGGATAAATTTCGGGGAGAATCGGGCTTGGGAACTTATTTGACGAGGATTGCGATCAATTTATCCCTCAATGAATTGAAGCGAAGAAAGCGGCGTTTCCAACGTTTTTTTTCCTTACAAAAGGAGGACAAGGCGATGGAGATCCCGGATGAGAGTGAATCGCCAGAACGGATGGAAACGCGAGATTTAATTAGTCAGGCCTTGCGGCGTTTAGAGCCCGATTTTCGGGCGGTAGTGGTATTGCGATTAGTGGAAGGGCATTCTGTCAAAGAAACGGCAGAGATGTTGGAATTGCCGATGGGGACAGTGGCTTCTAGGTTAGCCCGGGCGCAACGTAAGTTGAAAGAAATAATAAACAATTACAGCGAAAAATAGGATACAATGGATAGGGATTATGAAAAAATGCTGGAATTATTGCTGCGATCGCTGGATGAAACGCTTTCTCCGGAGGAAACGGAGCAATTAACTGAAGCTTTACAGCAATCAGAGAAATTGCGGCAAGAGAAAGCTACGTTTTTGGAACTGAGACAGCAGTTGGCAGATTGGCAACCTGCTCCTGATGCTGCCTTCTCGGCTCGGGTAATGCAACAAATTGGCAAGCAGGCAGAAGAAGATTTGTCGGCGGTAATTGTCCGGTTATTTCCTCGGGTGGCTGCCGCTTGTGTAGTCGTTCTTTTTCTAGCTTTAGGCGGTATTTATTATACAGAAGGTAACCTCATGATGGAGAATATTATCGGGGTGAATGAAATGCTGACGGAGGATGCCATTATGCTAGTGGACAATGGTTATTAAATAACTACACTAGTTAAAATTTAGAAGAATGAAGACATTTAAAACAATACTCACCATAAGCGGGCTTTTAATTATCGGTTTTACCGCAGGCTTTTTCACGAATCGTGAATTGATGACAAGGCATATCCAGAAAGTGGGGGCTATAGGCGGTGGCCCTAGAATGGAAACCCACATTTTCACGGCGATAGGTGCTAGCGATGATCAAAAAGAGGAATTGGGACCAATTATCCAAAGCTATGGAAAAGAGCTAGGCCAATTATGGCGAGAAAGTCGGAATAACCGACGAAGCATCATGGATGAAATGTTTGCAGAAATCAAACCTAAATTAGATGCGGATCAGCAAAGCAAGTTAGTTGAATTCAGAAAACGCTATTCGAGAAGTAAGAGTAAAAGAGGGGAGCGAGATCGAGGCAAGAAAGGCGAATTTAAGCAACGTCGCAAGGATGGTGATCGGAAGAAAGAGGAGCAGGCTGAAATGGAAGGGGAATAAAGTCTATTTCAATTATTTCTAACCTTTAGTTTTTTCCTATGCTGTAAAAAGGATCGTTTTCCCGCCGGCGTGAGATAAGGGTAGATAGATTCTGATAAAATAAGTTGGTAGCGCTGTATATCATGTTCTGTTGCTAAGCCCGAAATCGTGGCGGCGGATAGCCAAAAATCACCAAGGATACTCATACGTTGGTATAAATGATAAAACTCATCTTTAAACTCCTCTAGTCGTACCAATTTTTTGTCCTGTAATATAGTAACGGTCTGTTGAAATTGCGCAATTCTAGCTTGCTGTAACTGCAGGTAATGTTCTTTTATACTCGGATTCTCCCGCATGATTTGTACGAAATCAAGCATAAAAAAGCGAAAGTTATAGAAAGCCGCTAATACCCCCCTATTCGATTCAAAAATGAGTAGAATATCTACTTCCTTAGTCACTAGATCTTGGAATATTTCGTCCATCCTCCCAACCAATTGGAAATACAAACCCTCAATAATATCCTGCCTTTTTTTGAAATGATAATTGAGGTTGCCTTGACTTATTCCCATCTCTTTTGCAATGGTTCTCAAGGTTACCTGAGATAGGCCTCTTTCATTGAAGAGCGATAAACTGGTCGCTAATATCCTGTCTTTCGTTTTCATCATTCATTATTAAAGTCCTGCAAGATATAAAAATTAGTAAACTTGACCTAAATGTTATTTTTTAGTAACTTTGACCTAAAATGTAACAAAAATGAAAACAATCATCATTGGTGGGGGAATTGCTGGCTTAACCACCGCTATTGCTTTAGAACAAGTTGGGTTTGAAACTGCGGTATATGAAGCTTCTCCCCAGCTGGGTGTAGCCGGAGCTGGGATTTGGATGGCAACGAATGCAATGCAGGTATTTCACCGCTTGGGATTGGCCGAGGAGGTAAATGCCCAAGGCGTTTCTTTGGATCGTATCGAGGTTGCTGATCATAAAATGAAATCCATCCAAGCTACGGAGCAACTTCTCTTTGTTGAGGCCTTTGGATATAGCGTTACTTCTATCCTTCGTAGTCGTCTTCGCGATATTTTGGTATCCCATTATGGAAAACAGATCCACTGTGGTAAAAAACTGCAAAAGGTAGAGGCGGATGAAAAAGGGGTACAAGCCTTTTTTGAAGATGGAACCTCCACGACCGGAGATATATTAATTGGAGCAGACGGGATTCATTCGGCAGTTAGACAACAATTGGTTCCTTCTGCCCGCATACGTTATGCTGGGCAAACCTGTTGGCGAGGGATAGCCCCGATTTCACTACAAGCGCCTTTAGAAAAAGCTTGTGTGGAAACCTGGGGGAAGGATTATAGGTTTGGTTTATCTGTGATTTCAGATACTGAGGTGTATTGGTTTGCTGTGGCGAAAGCACCAGAAGGACAAAGAGATGAAGGAAATCGCAAAGCTAAATTGACGAAAATGTACGCAGATTTTGGCGACCCCATTCCCGCTATTATTGCCGCCACACCGGAAACTAGTATTATCCGAAATGATATTAGTGATCTAAAGCCCATCCCGAAATGGTATCAAGGCCGAATTTGCTTGATCGGAGATGCTGCGCACGCTACCACGCCCAATATGGGGCAAGGCGGTGGGCAGGCCGTAGAAGATGCCTGGTTTCTTAGTCAGATATTGAAAGAAGAATCTCAACCGGAGCTAGCCTTTAAACGCTTTCAGGACAAGCGCCGTAAAAAAGTAGACCAGGTGGTGAGAACCTCTTGGCAAATAGGAAAAATAGCGCATTTACCCTTTGGACAAGGGCTGCGCAATTTCCTATTGCGAAAAACACCGAAAGCACTAGCCGAAAAACAAATGCTAGCACTGTATAATATTGATTATTGAGAAGGTGTTTAAAACTTTGAAGCATGGAGCCAGATATCAGACCTAGCCCAGCTGGCGTCAAATTTCTCTTGAATCTCAGCGGTGTCCTTACCCTGTGCTTTCAAGGCTTGTAAGAGGCCGAAATAAGACCAGCCATTATTAGGATGATCATCTAATTCTGCTTGATAAGCGGCCTCAGCGGCGGCAAATTGTTTCATTTTTAGTAATAGCGCTCCTTGCCAATGTCTTGCGGCAAAAGGAAGGGGCTCTGGTTCGTCATAAGCCATGGCGTCTTCCCATTCTACGGCGCGCTCAAAGGCTGCTAAGGCTTTATCCATGTCGTGCGCCATCCAATGCATTTCCCCTTCTAGAATCCCGGCAAGCGTACCGAGTAAGCGTTCAGCGGGGTGACCGCGGTATTTGGCTTCAGAGGTGTCGGCGGTGGTAAGCAAGCGCTGTAGGTATACTTTCGCAAAATCGGCTTCTCCGGTCTTAAGGTGGGCATAACCTTGAGCAAAGTCCCACATTCCCCCTGCGATATCACTATCGGGTCGATTTTTGATCGGAAGGATCTCATCGAATCTTCCAAAACGGATCAAGGTAAGCACATGAAACATGGTGTTGCCTGTCTTCTTTGCAAAATCTCTTCCGCCTTGAATAGCTATCGCTCCTTGGCCATCAAAGGAGGCCGCATAAAGCAACATGTGTAGGTTATGAGAAGGATAAATGGCTACCCCCTCTCCTAATAAATCTGCTTTTTGATCGGTATGAGAAGCCTGTAAATTCGCTCTCACAGATTCGCCCCAACGACCTACTTCATTGAAAGTATGAGAGGGCATGTGATTAATGTGACTAGCCCCGGGTATGGCATTTCCTATATATTCCGCGCAGGGCTCGCCCAACTCGGGCTGGGTAGTTGCCTCCGTAGCGTGAATGTAGAGATGACAAGCACCGGGATGTTCGATAGCTTTGCCTAGTACTTTTTCCAAAACACGCATGATCAATTGCACATCAGGATCATTGATATCCCGAGCACCACGACGCGGTTCCAAAACGAAAAGTGCTTCTGCATAAATGGTAGCTACATCATCATCATCGGGATATTGCTCATATACTTTGGCCATGGTTTTGGCATAGGCGGAATCTTGCTTGCCACGTGTTTCTTTGTCAAAGTCTTTGACGTAGCGGGGTAACATGGCCTTGATCAGCGCCTTTTCAACTGGGCTGGCATGTTTCTTGGCTAGTTTGGAGGCCTGTTTTATGGCTTCGTAGGCCCGAGGTGCATCTGATTCAGACAAGGAACCATTGAGGTAGGCGCCTAGTGCCCAGGCCTCGCCCCAATAGCAGATCGCACAGTCAGGGTCTCGCTTTTGGGCTTCTCGGAACGACAAGGCAGCTTCACTCACGCCAAATGCGTATTTGAGTTGGATACCTTGAGTGAAATAGGCTTGGGCCTCTTCATTTTTTGTGGAAATTTCTCTTTTAAATTCGCCCATGACATCCGTAAATAGAGCGATCGTATCCTTTTTGGGTGCCATAGGTCCATGGTCACCGTGTTGCGCAGAGAGGGAGAGAGAGAAAAGAAGACAGAAAACTAGCGAAGTAATAGTAGAGGGTCGATAGTACATAAAGCGTTGGTTTATTATTGCTAAGCGCTTATTTGTGGTCTGTCTGGCAATCAGACAAGCCCAAATTGTTGCCTCCAAATAAGCCCTTAAATGTAAGTGGATTTTTTCTAAGGATAATGCAATTAATGAAAAAATGAAAATACTTATGCAGATTGGATTGTTTTACCACCATTGTAACTAATGAGGTCCTTTACCATTATGAAGTAAAACGCCTCATGAAATTTTTACCGCTCTTAACCCTACTACTCTTTAGCACTGGATACCTTTCAGGTCAAAATCTAGTCCCCAACCCAAGTTTTGAAGAATGCAATAAAAAGCCCAACCGATGGTCGGGACACAGTGGTCATTTTAATGATATCAGTAAGCAATGGATGTCGCCGAATCAAGGATCACCAGATGTGATTTGGGAAGAAGCGATGCATAAGCTGTATCCTACTAGGAAGGGAATTTCTTTTGTAGGACACAAAGCGCGTACAGGAGATAAAATGGTAGGGATAAAAACCTATGGGTGCAATTCTGGCGTTATGCAATGTAGAGAATATGTAGAGATCAAACTACAGGAACAGCTGATTCCTTGTGCAAAATACTACTTAGAGTTTTGGCTAAACCCAGTGGCCAAATCGATCAAAGTCAACAACTTTGGTGCAACAGTTTTGGATAAGCCCCTGATTGAGCCTTTTGCCGAGTTGTTGGAAGGTTACGATTTAGTACTGAACGAAAGTGAAATAGTGGAGGGTAAGCCTAATGAATGGCGCAAAGTGTCGGGGACTTTCGTAGCGGATAGTCCAGGTCTATTCCTGGTTATCGGTAACTTTTATACGGATGATGAGACAAAAGCTAAATCAGCTGCAGGAGATATTCCCTATTCTTTTTATTTATTGGATGATATATCGTTGAAACAAGTTCCCAATGAAGATCCATTGGCGTGTTTGTTGACTTTACCGCCGGGCGAGACGCTCGTCTTAGAGAACGTATATTTTGATCATAACAAGTACAGCATTCAACCCACTTCCTTTCCAGCATTAGAGCAGTTGGTTTCCTTATTGGAGGAACGTCCAAGTCTAGTATTGGAGATACAAGGACATACCGACGATACGGGGACGCCTACCTTTAACCTGGAACTTTCGGAGCAAAGGGCTAAAGCTGTGGTCGACTTTTTGATAAAGGCAGGCATAGATACTTCCCGCCTACAATCGAAAGGCTTCGGGACGACTCAAGCCATCGCCGATAACGAAGATGAAACGGGAAGGCAATTGAATCGGAGAGTTGAAATCAAAGTATTGGCTCAATAAATGAAGGCATACTACCGGACAAGGACTGTTTATCCGTTTACTAGTTTAAGGCTTACTTCCCTGGTATAAACCTTCAACCCTGAACTTTTAAACCCCGTTGAAGTAATATGTCCAGCAGGATGAAAGTCGACCAGCAATTTCTCATTGTGGGCGGAAATGCGAATTCGGAAGGTGGAACGCGTGTCGCCATGGCCTTCTTTCCGATTTCACTCAGCTCAATAAGCTAGAAAATAACGTTTCAGAACACGGAAATACTTTACCTGAGAAACTGCTGAATGTAGACTTGCCGTCTTTATAATGTATGGGAATAGAAAGAAGATATTATACCAATTCTAACTCTTCTTTATGGCCTTCTAGTACGGGAATGATGAAGTCAATTAATTCGCGTAGTTCCCAGCCTATGAGTGCGGCTCCTTTTCGCACCTCTTCTCGATCTACAGAGGCGGCGAAGGTTTTGGTCTTGAATTTTTTCAAGACAGACTTAGCCGTCATTCCCACGATCTTGGTAGGACGAATGAGCGCAGCAGCATAGATAAAACCCGTTAGCTCGTCCGCTGCGATGATACATTTATCCAAGATTGTTTCGCGTGGAACGCCCCAATGCGTGTAATGTCCAGCAATGGCATGGGCTATTTCCGTCTCTCCCATTTCATTAAGTTGTTTTACAATGACATTGGGGTGTTGATCGGGATGTTTTTCGTAATCTGCATCGTGGAGTAATCCTGTTATTGCAAATTTTTCCTCATCTTCTCCGAAGTGGCGAGCGAAGGCTCTCATGACGAGTTCTACGGTGCGGGCGTGGCGAAGGAGGGAGGTCGTTTTGGTCATTTCTCTCAGTATCTCATCGGCTTTTTCGTATGTCAGCATATATCTGGTTGGTTTTGGGGTAAAGATAAAAGAAATGTAGAATCTCCTCGCCGTTGCGGGCGCCTGTCTAGCTAGCCAGGTAGATTTTTCACCTGCGATATCCTCGGAGCCTAGGATTCTAGGGAGAGATGTTGGTGGGAAACACACAACATCGGCGGGGGGCTTCTGCCTACGTATCATTTTACTGCATAATAGCCCAAGCGCATGGGTAGCCCTTTGCTATCATAAACTAGAGGGAATGGAATTTGCTTCCAATTTTCAGGAAATTGTTGGGCTAATACCCCAGCTACTGCCAGGCCCAAGGCGTCTACAATGTCATCCGCTAAGACTGCCTTGCGGAGGGTGCTCTGTAAAATATTAGCGTAGAGTTTCTTGACAATGGGAAAGTATTGGGCGACTAATGCTAGCCGTTTTGCAATACCCTCTTTCGTTTTTTTACTGGCTTGTAAGGGTTGGTTCTTATTCAAACCACAAAAAATCAATTCGGGATGTGCTTCAATAAATCGAGCTTGGATGATGGGCGTTTGTTGCAGGAGGAATGTATCCAATTCTCGGATTTTTGGAATAATATTGATGGACTGCTGAGATAGTTTTTTGCCGGTATGTTGAAAGTTAATGGCAGAAGCTTCTGATGGTGCTGCGTACAGTGCAGCGCGACAAGGAGGCGTAAATATACTAGTATGTCGATAGGGACTCAAAAGTCTCCGAGCGAGGGTATCGCAGGCGCGGCCTACTGGCCCTTGGCCGATGAGCCCGATTGGCATATCGATCAAGAAAGTAGTCGCGTTTTCATAAGCTGCAAAGAGGCTTTCAATATCGGGAAAGAGGCCAAAATTCCATTGGCCGTTTATGGTATCGATAGCCATCCAACCGGCTTTACAGCCATCGATACCCACTACATGCTTACCCTGTAGCATTTTTTCTTCCAATCTAGTTGTATTGTGTCGGGAGGTGAATAGAAAACCGGAGAAACTACCCTAATTTAATTGAGATTCCTTTGCTAGCAACTCCATATCTCTTACCAATAATCTACGCCGATCGAAGGTTAGAATGTTCTTATTGCGTAGATCATTTAAAACCGTTGTGACCGTTTGCCGGGAAGTGGCAGTTAGGTTGGCGATTTCTTGGTGAGTCATGAATTTCCTTACCACTTGTTCGTAGCCGACTCTTTGGCCTTTATTGGTCGCGAGACTGTGTAAGAACTCTATAATGCGGGTTCTGGAATCTTTGAAGACCAAAGCTTCGAGGCGCTGCTCCATTTCAAGCATACGGGATCCCATGATTTTCATGAGGAAAAGGCTTAGGGAGTTGTGGTCTCTCATTAAGGCTTTCATATCGGGGACCGTAAGCGTGCAGAGAGAAGTATCTTCCATCGCGTAAGCAAAATCTCTTCGTGTTTCTTCGCCAATTAGCGATAACTCTCCAAAGACCTCCCCCTGTCTCTTATACACATCTCCGAGCC
>OJCB01000862.1_pt1 | contig 10934 bp, 5 predicted proteins | sample 1591501 | NCBI WGS metagenome assembly OJCB01 (sample SAMN05416813, study PRJEB24817) | seawater metagenome | isolation source: Sea water | place: Canada:Atlantic | collected 2013-07 | reverse complement strand
AATCGTCTCTACTGAAAAAATCAGTACGAAAGGGGCTCGCTTCTTAGCCGTAAAAAAGCAAGGCACGATCCAGTTGATCAAAAGCGAAGAGGTATTGTACATAAAAGGAGCAGGCGTTTATACCGAACTTTTTCTAAGCAACGGACAAAAAGAATTACACGATAAGTCTTTAGAAAAGCTAGCCCAGCTACTCCCCCCCTCTTTCGAACGCATCCATAAATCCTATTTGGTAAAAATGACCGAAGCCACAGGTATCAGGGTGAGTTCGGGCAGTAAATATGGCTTAGAACTGAGTAATGGCGAGGTATTGCCGATTGGGCGGACTAGGTATAAGGGGGTTAAGGAGCGGTGGTTTTGAAGTTGCGCGTTGGGGAGGTGTGAGTTGCCTTCAGGGAGTAAATGCACAAATGGTCAAATCTTCGGCGCAATCGATCAATTCTAGCGTTCAAAATTCCAACACCTTTGTCATGGCAATAAGGAATGAGGCTCTACTAGCATCACTTTCCTTCCCAGGAGCCATTGTGTCGTGAACTTTTGCTGGTTTTCGTAAGCAATGGATTTTAAGCTGGGATTCTTTTCATTTCAAGTTCCAAAATCATGGCAACCTTAAAAAGTATTTTTGCGATTATCGGCATCCTTTACGTTTTGTATTTATTAATGGGCCTAGTCATAGATATCACTACATTTGATCAAACCAAAGGAGGCTATCAACCCCCTTATGAAGGATGGTCGGGTAAGGCTGTAGATTGGGCCAGTATGGATAAAACGACTACAGGTCTGGTCAAAAGAGGCTATGCTATTGACGTTCATATCAATGGAACGACTGGTATGATTTCTTTTGGTTTTTTAGGTAGGAAATTTGATTGGCAGACGCCCTCCGGTCGGGCTTTGAAGGTACATCAACCAAGAGAAGCACTGATCAACAGGGGCTTTAATCCTCAATTTTAGGATGATTACCGCGAGCGGGTCTGGAGCGCGCGATTTAGGCCTGCCAGCTAGGCACTAAACGGACAATTGATATTCCGAAGGGGTCATGTTTGTCCATTTTTTAAAATTTCTAGAAAAAACGGCTACTTCCGAAAATCCTAAGAGGTAAGCAATTTCACTTTTACTTGCTTGTTTTTCTTTTAGATATTCCATGGCTAACTCTTTTCTAGACTCATTGAGGAGCTGTTGAAAGGAGCTGTCTTCTGCTTTTAATTTGGCTTGCAGGCTTCTTTTACTCATCGCCATTTGTTGGGCAACGTTATCTAGTGTTGGTACCTTCCCTTTGAGGATATCCAAAATAGTTTGCTTCACTTTCGATGACAGTTTTTTGTTTTTATCCAGTTTATTAAAAACCGATGTTGTCATCCGGTCAAAATGTTCAAAAAGAGTGGGATTAGCGCTAATGATCGCTGTATTCATTTGTTCTTTCCGATAGGCTAAATAACTTTCCTTTACTCCCCAAAGCACCGGAGCTGGCGCAAATACTTTTTCGTAATCTACATAATTGCCGGGTTTTGCATAACTAAAACCCACCTCAAAAGGAATGATTCCTTTAGCGGTGTTATTTTTTGTCCAAGATAGGATAGCAGCCATCATCACATCCATTGTAAACCTCAGTTCTTCTACCCAGTCTGTCCACATGATTACTTTTACATGGTAGTTTTCATCATCAAAGGTATGTTCCATCCCCATCGAGTTGCCAACAAGTTTTTGATAATTGCACATTTTCTCAATGGCTACGGCGATGATAGGAGCATTCATCATTACATAACCAATGACACTAGCTACTCTGATTGGAAAATTTTGCCCACAAACAAGTCCAATATCTTCTCTTCCTGTTTGTTGAATGATACTTTTCCAAACTTGTCGTTCCTTTTCAAGGGGTATTCGACTTTCAAAATCGTCAAAATCGGCTTGGCTTAGTCTAGCCTCTTGCATAATTTGAGCTGAATTTGCCCCCAATTGTTCTGCAATTGTCAGACGATATTGAATAATAGGTGATATGACGGAGATGGACATGTATAACTTAAACTTAGAAATTATTTGCCAATAAATCGGCTTTATGAATAGAAGTTGTTTAAAATGATGGGGTTGCGCGTTGGACAACGCGCAACCTCATCACTCGCAACAAAAACAACTCGTCACTCACTGCTACTAATTCACCCGCTGGCTTTCTTCCACGGCTTTGCGTTGTCTAGCCGACTTCAGTTTTTGATTTCCAAAGTTTCGAGAATAAGTCAACATGAAGGTACGCTGAGAAAAATCAAAGCGCCCATTGTAGACCAGGTTTTGGGCTTCCACACTCGCCGTTCCTAGCAATACAATGGAGTTAAAAACATCATTTACATTAAATCGTAAAGTCCCTCCATTGGAGCCCAAATTTTTCTGTAGGCCCCAGCTGAGCCCATACATTTCTCCAAAGCTCAAGGTGCCGGAAATTCGAGGTCCGGTATAGAAAAAGGTAAGCTCGGAGGAAAAACCTTTGGGCAAGTTAAAGCTCTGCTGCGTATTGAACTGCACATAATCTCGCTTCAACTGGACAGCTTGCCCTTCTAGGTACGAATTGTTTTCCTGCTGGAAATACATTGCATTGGCTCGCATATTCCACCATTTGGCGATTTTGAGCGGAAAACCAAGGGTAAAAGACAAGGTCTTTGAATTTTTAAGGTTTTCAGATAGTAATAATAGGCGATTCGTTGCAGGGTCATAGCGCTGTTGAAAACGGGCAATCGTACTGTCCTGGACGGAATATTGCATAGAAAAGAAGATCGTCTTATACCGTAGATCCACTTTGTAAGCATCGGTAAAAGAAGGTTGAATCGCCACATTTCCTGCAAAAAAGGTAGTCGGGTCGACCAAAAAGACGAAGGGTGCCATCTCATTAAAAGTGGGGCGGGTAATCCGGCGAGAATAAGCCAAGTTAGCCCCAAAGTTTTCACTGAAACTATGCGCCAGATAGGCACTAGGAAAAAGTCGGCCAAATTGGCGATCGATCACTCTTCCATCGGTTTCAGTATCCAATCTGGAATTGGTATACTCATAACGAAGTCCAAATTTTGCGTTAGTCTTTTCTCCCAGTTTTACATCTGAAGAAGCATAGGCTGCCCAGATTTCTTCGGCCAAATTGCTATTGCTACTCAAGCTAGGATCATCGACCCATTGATTACCTTCAAACATCCGTACAGTCACGCCATTACTAAAACTAGAATTGACCGCTTTCACTCCCAGGTCTAAACTGAAGTTCTCGTTAAAACGCTTGTGATAATCGGCCTTTCCTACCCAGATATCAATAGGTGTTATCTTTTGAGATTGGGTTAACTCTTCTCCTAAAAAGGTATTGGATCCATCGAAAACGGAATTGATGTAGTCCGTTGGATTTTCATTGTAAAAATCGAGGTAATCCACATCAAGACTTATATACTCATTCTCAGTAATATTATGTTTCAGATTCAGGTTGACACTAGCATGTCGCCATTGATTGATTTCATCATTCTTGACCCCATTCACCTTCACCAATTCATGATCCTGGTAGATTTGATTCGTATTCAGGGCATCCATCGTCCACTTATTGTCATAGCCTGCAAATAGACCGCCAATGATTGTTTTATCGGTCAGTTGATAATCTACCCCAAATCGGATGTTATGGTTTCGTTGTGTAGGATTACGTACCCCGATGGTCATAGAACGATCTACAGTCGGGCCGCTGATCGTCCGATCGGTTTCAAATATTTGCTCTCGCCCATTGAGCAAAAAGGAATAACTCCCAAATAGGTTGACCTTATTTTTGCGGTAGTTTATGTTTATATTATCATTTGACATATGCCCTCGGCCATAGCCATAGGAAGCAGAAAATGAACCATTGAAGCCTTCATCAGTTCGTTTTCTCAACCTAATATCGATATAACCAGCATTGCCTTCTGCATCAAACTGAGCCGGCGGTATGGTAATCAATTTGATACTCTTGATATTATCTGCGCTCATCCCTTCCAGGAATTGTACCAGGCTTGAGATCGGCATATAAGTCAATTTGCCATTGATCATCACATTCACCCCTTCTTTGCCCACCAAGGAGATATTGTTATTTTGTCGATCCACTACTACCCCAGGAGAACGTTCCAAAATATCTAAGGCAGTCGCACCAGCAGAGACGATACTATTCTCTACATTGATAACTAAACCATCCGGTTCTGGCTTATAGAGTGGCTTTTTATCTATCACCACTACCTCGGCCAGGTCAAGTCCACTCTTAGGACGAATAGGCGCTAGCTGCTTACCTTGGCTCCCCGACAGCTCAAACACAGTGGTGTAAACATTGTTATAACCAACCGAAGTAACCTGTACAATATAAGATCCCGTTTTTACCTTTTCGAAGATATACTGCCCATCGTCATTAGACATCGTCCCGCGAATAAAGGAAGTATCTGCCGCTTGCATAAGGTATACATTGGCGGCGACCATTCCTTGTTCATTTTCATCAAGAATTTTCCCGCTTATCGTACTTTGTGCACTCAATCCATTAAATACAAGAAGGCACAAGAATAATTGAATTAACTTTTTCATGATTGTTTGGTGTTAACTAAAGTTTGTAGAACATGTTTATTACCCGCCAAAGATGCAGGGAATAGGTCATCGTTTAAACAGTTAGCTAGTAATGGGTAGCCTATGGCCAGTAAGTGGTCTTTTTGACGGTTTTAGTGGAGAAAGAGAGATTTGAATGTAGATATTGAGAAGTGTCTATATATTATTGGGATCATCCCCCTGGGAATCCCTTAACAGTCATAAAAGCATCATAAAAGAAAGTACAAGTATGAAAGGGAATAAATGGATATGGATCACGTTGTTGAATTTAATGGCCATTACCTTCCAGGCAAACGGGCAACATTTCTTAAAAGCCGAAGGAAAAATAATCGTCAATGAAAATCAAGATACCATCCTCCTGAGAGGGATGGGTTTAGGGGGTTGGATGGTGCAGGAGGGCTATATGTTGCAAACGGCGAGTTTTGCCAATCCACAACATAAAATAAGAAATAAAATAGAAGAATTAATTGGCACGGAGGATACCGATTTATTTTATGAGGCCTGGCTAGCGAATCATGTCAGACAAGCAGATATCGACTCCCTAAAGTCGTGGGGCTTCAATTCGGTCAGGTTACCGATGCACTACAACCTGTATACCTTACCCATTGAAGATGAACCTGTAGCAGGACAAAACACCTGGCTGACCAAAGGTTTTGAGTTGACCGATAGCTTAATCTCTTGGTGTAAACAAAACGAAATGTATGTGATTTTAGACTTGCACGCCGCACCAGGCGGACAGGGATATGATGAAGGCATTTCAGATTATGACACCTCAAAACCCTCGCTGTGGGAAAGTCAGGAGAATCGAGACAAAATGGTGGCGCTTTGGAAAAACCTGGCAGAAAGATATGCCGATGAACAATGGGTCGCTGGCTATGACTTACTCAATGAAGCGAACTGGAATCTGCCCGGTGGTACGGCTTTGAAAAACTTATACCTCGAGATCACGGATAGTATACGTACCGTTGACACCAAACATATCCTGTTTATAGAAGGCAACTGGTTTGCTAATGACTTTACGGGATTAACCCCTCCTTGGGATGACAATATGGTGTACTCGCCCCACAAATATTGGTCGGTGAATGACCAGGCTTCCATACAATGGGTGTTGGATATTCGGAACACCTATGATATACCGCTTTATTTGGGTGAAAGCGGGGAGAACTCAAATGTTTGGTTTCGAGATGCTATCCGATTATTGGAAGACAATAATATTGGCTGGGCCTGGTGGCCTATGAAAAAAATTGAGTCTATTGCCGGGCCTTTGTCGGTCATAAAAACCGAAGCCTACCAATCCTTATTAGATTATTGGAATGGAACGGGGTCAATGCCTTCCCCAGCCGTTGCGAAGGAAACCTTAATGCAGATTACTGAAGGCCTGAAAATAGAAAATTGTATCTACCAGAAAGATGTGATAGATGCCATGTTCAGACAAGTCTATTCGACGGAAACCATCCCCTATAACACGCAAGACATTCCGGGTGTTGTTTACCCTACTGATTTTGATATGGGTGTTTTGGGAAAAGCGTATTACGATACAGAAGTGGCCAATTACCAGGTGACAACGGGAAATTATACTTCGTGGAACAATGGCTGGGCCTATCGCAATGATGGCGTTGACATTCAAGCCTCTTCAGATAATGTGAATAGTAATGGATACAATATCGGTTGGCTAGAAACAGGAGAGTGGATGCTCTATGATGTCAATGTAGCCAATACTGCTGTTTATGAAGTCAAAGTACGGGTAGCATCAGGAATTAATGGTGGGCGATTTCATTTTGGCGTCGGAGATGCCGATATTTCTAAGCCTTACCAAACCTCAGGTACCAATGGCTGGCAAAACTGGGAAACGGTAGTCATTCCAAATGTCATTTTGGATGCCAGCGATAAAAAGCTGAAGTTCTATATGGATGAAGGCGGGTTCAACCTAGGCAGCTTTGAGTTTATTGAAACCGGAGCCACTACCGCTATCCCTACAGAGTTTGTCGCGGCCGGAACGACGGGTGAACAGACGGTGCAGATGAATACCAATAAAATACTGACTACCCCTTTGCCAGCAGCACCAGCCGGTTTCGAAATTTCGGTAGATGGCAACACCATACCCATCACTTCTATCACGATAGACCCCGATAATTCCAGGATAATTCATTTTACCCTTGATCATATTTTTGATTTCCGGCAGTCCATAAAAATATCTTATGCTGGGGATCAAGTCTTGGCCACAGATGGTACTGTGCTCAAAGACTTCACCCTCGAAAACGTAGTCAACAACTTACCTTCTTTTTATCAGGTACCAGGCCGAGTAGAGGCAGAAGGTTACTTTTTCCAATCGGGGGTACAATTAGAAAATACTAGCGATGCTGGCGGCGGCCAAAATATTGGATTTCTTGATCCAGGTGATTACTTGGACTATGAAATCGATGTAGCCACCTCGGGAACCTACCAGGTCGATTATCGAACTGCTTCAGAAACTTCAGACGGTACAATAGAATTGCAGCTCATAGACGACGAACAAAACCCCATTGTTTTGCATTCGCCCACCTTTCCGTTAACAGGTGGTTGGCAAAGCTGGACGACAAGCAGTGAATCTTTGGAGTTAAGCGCGGGCAGACACAAGATTCGCATGCTGATCAAGCAAGCCCCCTTCAATGTAAATTGGTTTGAGTTTTTCCTCACTACGACCTCGACCGAGGCGCCTGAGAGCGAATCCTTTACAAAGGTAAAAGTGTTTCCAAACCCTAGTAATAGTGTCTTTAACTTGGAAGCGGAATTAACTAAAGTACAGCATGTACAGATAGCCGTTTTTAATGTTAACAACCAGCTTATTTATACCAAATCGCTTGGAAAAGTTGCTGCACTACACGAAACAATCCCCTTAGCTCCCTTTCCGAATGGTTTTTATTCGCTGGTTATCCAATTGGAAGATGGGACCATTTATGCTGACAAATTGATAAAAACAGATAATTAGCACCTATTTGGGCAGACCTGATTAGTCACCAGTCTGCCCAAATATGCGCTTAGTAATAATTATTTTGGACTGTAGCCTGTTAGTTCCCGTAATCCGGAACGGCCTTACGCCAACCATCAGCCAACTGTGCTGACAAGTCTTTCACTAGGGTAGCAGATTCTCCTTTTTCAGCAATATTCACTTTCTCGTAGGGGTCATTCAACCGGTCGTATAACTCTGCTTTCATATATTCACCTCTTGTTCCCGTGTTATGATCCCAGGTGTACCACTCGATGTAATGATGCGCTGGTGTATTAATGGAATACCCCATGTAGCGGCCACCATCTGCGGCGACCCTGGGCCGGCGGTGAAATTGACTGAAAGCTGCTTTTTTCCAGGGAAGCTCGGGCTCGCTTAGCAGCGGAACGAAACTCGTACCCTGTGCATAATTTGGGACTTCTATGCCGGCCAGTTCGCACAAGGAGGGAAACATATCTACCAGCTCAGTAATGGCATAAGTCTTCACGCCTCTTTTTTCTTGGCCAGGATAACGAATCATCATGGGCACCTGCAGGTCGATATTATAATTTGTCATTTTGCCCCAGCTATTATGTTCACCTAATTTCCAGCCATGGTCTCCCCAAACCACAATGATAGTGTTTTCGTATAAATCCAAGGCCTTCAAATGGCTCACCAAGTCTCCTAATAAAGCATCCACATAACTCACGCTGGCGTAATAGCCATGTTTCAAGATGCGCGCGGTATCCTCGCCCATTCGATAGGAAGAGTTGGGATGGCCAATATGTCCAAATCCGTCATAATGCCTGAGTTCATACATGGAATTCATGTTCCATATCGGTGAGTCTTCGGGGACATTCGGATTAGCCGCTAGCGGAATTCGTTCGGGCTCATATAGGTCCCAATATTTCTTAGGCACAGCAAAGGGAAGGTGGGGACGAAAGTAGCCTAACCCCATATAAAAAGGCTCGTCTTTTTCGGCCAAACGAGTCAATGTTCTTTTGGCTAATTCGGTCTGGGCGCCATCGTAATAGAGGGTATCATGCACATCGGCGGCCTCCCATGCCGGGCCCGTATTCCATCCATTGGCATATCGAACAGGTCTTAACTTCAACAATGAATCCCGCTTAATCTCCTGCGACTTATTTACGGTTTCGCTGATGTAAAAAGTCTCCCCATCTCTCCCCAGCCACTCTGGGCGCAGATATTGAGCAGGCCGCAAATCTGGTTCATCCCAGGATACAGAATCCGGCATATAGTTGTGAAAAATCTTACCAATATTAACCGTGTGGTAACCGAAGCGGGCAAAATATTGTGGCATGGTGACTGTGGCCGGGTTGATCTTTCGAAATTGATCCCCCAAATGCCAAACCCGCGTGGAATCGGGCCTTAGGCCTGTCATCAGGCTGGCTCGGGACGGGGCGCATACGGCAGCCTGGCAAAATACCTGCCGAAAGGTCATCCCCTCTGCTGCCAATTGATCAAGGTGGGGCGTTACAGCTACCTTGTCATCATAGGCGCCCAAGGTAGGACGAAGGTCGTCGATCGAGACAAATAGTATGTTGGGTTTAATGGGATCGACCTGGTCATCGCAACTAGAGGCGATACTCACAAGACAAACAAAGAATAAAGCAGGAAGGAGGTTTTTCATTCGTATCACAGCATTTATTGAAGTGGTGAATTTAAGCATCTTACTTCTCTAAGTAGGTATATTGAACGCACTAACTTATACTTGAAACAACCCAATTCTCAGGCACACCTACCTGTCAAACCTAATGATAGTACACTATCCCTCTGAAAATTATCCAGGATAGCTTATATTAGTGGCAAGGCCATAAAGCTATACGGGTACCCTTCTAAACTTGAACAAGGCAACAAGGTGAAATACGACTGTCTAAGAAGAATCCCCGGATAAACGATCAACGATGAGTGAAGCCATTCCATTTCATGATGTTATTATTGTAGGTGCAGGCCTATCCGGCATCGGGGCTGCCTACCACATCCAAAGCAAATGCCCGAACTCTAGCTATACGGTACTGGAGGCGAGGAGTTCCATGGGCGGAACCTGGGATCTGTTCAAATACCCCGGACTACGTTCCGACTCGGATATGTACACCCTGGGTTTTCCTTTTTACCCTTGGAAAGATCCTAAGGCGATCGCAGATGGCCCGGCCATTCTATCCTATATCAAGGAAACAGCGGCTACATTCGGTATCGACAAGAAGATACAATACAACCATCAAGTCAGCGATGCGAATTGGTCCAGTGTTGAAAAGGAGTGGACCATCACGGTAAAAGTAAACCCTGAAGTGACTAGTCAGATGCGCTGTAAATTTTTGATGATGTGTAGTGGCTATTATGACTACGACCAGGCTTATATGCCAGATTTCCCGAATCAAGCTGCTTTTCAGGGCAACCTGATCCATCCCCAACATTGGGATACAACACTAGATTATGCCCATAAGAAAGTCGTCGTCGTTGGAAGTGGAGCCACAGCCGTCACGATCGTGCCCGAAATGGCCAAAACTGCGGAAAAAGTGATCATGCTACAACGTTCTCCTACTTATATAATGAATATGCCCAGCGAGGATGTCGTCTCCAACTTCTTAAAGAAAATATTGCCCAGCAAACTAGCGCACACCTTGGCCCGCTGGAAGAATATTCTCTTTGGCATGCTGTTTTACCAGCTATCCAAAGCCAGTCCGAATTTTGTCAAACGATTGATCCAAAAAGGAGTCGCCAAAGAACTCGGCGATAAATTTGAAGCCAAGCACTTCAGCCCCACCTACGATCCTTGGGATCAAAGACTTTGCTTGGTGCCAGACAATGATTTATTTCAGGCGATTCGTGAGGATAAAGTAGAAGTGGTGACCGATACGATCAAACAATTTACGCCGACGGGTATTGAACTCCATTCGGGTGATCTACTAGAAGCTGATATTATTGTATCAGCTACGGGACTAAAGGTCCAACTATTTGGCGGTATGCAGGTCAAGGTAGATGATCAACTCATCGAGATGGGAAAAGAGTACGCCTATCGGGGGGTAATGTTTAGCCATCTTCCCAATTTTGCGATGGCTGTCGGTTACACCAATGCTTCCTGGACATTGAAGTGCGACCTCAACTGTCAATTCGTAGCGAGGTTGATCAACTATATGCAAAAAAAGCAGTACAATAGTTGTGTCCCCATCTTCGATAAAGCCACATTTGGTGAAGAAGACTTGCTGGATCTAAGTTCTAGCTATATACAACGCGCCAAAAACATCTTGCCTAAACAAGGAACAAAGAAACCCTGGAAGGTCCAGCAGAACTATATCAAGGACTTATTCATGTTGAAGTATAGTACAGTGGATGACCTGTCTCTTATACACATCTCCGAGCCCACGAGACCGAGGCTGATCTC
>OJCB01000858.1_pt1 | contig 10944 bp, 10 predicted proteins | sample 1591501 | NCBI WGS metagenome assembly OJCB01 (sample SAMN05416813, study PRJEB24817) | seawater metagenome | isolation source: Sea water | place: Canada:Atlantic | collected 2013-07 | reverse complement strand
TCTACACTATCCTCTTCGTCGGCAGCGTCAGATGTGTATAAGAGACAGGATTATTGCCATTCATGACGTTGGTGCCGGTGGTTTATCTAATGCCTTCCCTGAACTGGTCGATGACAGCGGTCGTGGCGGACGTTTTGAACTGCGTCTTGTGCCGAATGATGAATCTAGCATGTCACCGATGGAAATCTGGTGTAACGAGTCTCAAGAACGTTATGTCCTGGGTATTCATCCGGATCGTGTCGATGAGTTTCAAGCCATTTGTGAACGTGAACGTTGTCCGTGGGCGATTGTAGGCGAAACTACCGAAGAAGAGCATTTATTACTTGGTGATGCTGATAACGAAACCTTGCCAATTGATATGCCATTGTCATTATTGCTCGGTAAACCGCCTAAGATGTTGCGTGATGTTAAGCATGTCAGTAAGCACTATCCAGAACTTGATTTTAGCGGTATCAATGCTGAACACGCATTGGAGCGAGTACTGAAGCTGCCTACGGTTGCCAGTAAAAACTTCTTAATCACGATTGGTGATCGTTCTGTCACCGGTTTAGTTGCTCGCGATCAAATGGTTGGTCCTTGGCAGGTGCCAGTTGCTGATTGTGCTGTTACCTTGGCGGACCATCATGATCTGCTGGGTGAGGCAATGGCGATGGGGGAACGCACACCACTGGCCGTTATCAATGCACCTGCTTCAGGCCGGATTGCTGTGGGTGAAGCGATTACCAATATAGCTGCCGCCAAAATCGACAAGTTAAGTGATATTAAACTCTCTGCAAACTGGATGGCTGCCTGTGGGCACCCCGGTGAAGATGCCTTGTTATATGACACGGTAAAAGCCGTTGGTATGGAATTGTGTCCTGAATTAGGTATTGCCATTCCGGTTGGTAAAGACTCCTTGTCGATGAAAACGGTTTGGGATGAAGCGGGTGATACCAAAACCGTCACATCCCCTGTCTCACTGCTGGTCAGTGCTTTCGCGCCTGTCTCTGACACCATGAAAACCAGCACGCCACAATTGCGTACTGATTTAGGTGAAACAGCACTGATTTATATCGACTTGGGTCATGGTGAAAATCGACTTGGTGCGTCTGCTTTAGCACAAGTGTTTAACCAAGTCGGCAAAACCGGTGCCGATCTGGATAATGCGGCAAGCTTGAAAGGGTTCTTTGGCGCGATTCAGCAATTAAAACAAGATGATCTGATTCTGGCTTACCATGACCGTGGTGACGGTGGTCTGGTGGTGACCTTAGCTGAGATGGCATTTGCAGGACACTGTGGTGTTGATGTGTCACTTGATGGGCTGGGTGAAACATTACCCGTATTGTTCAGCGAAGAATTGGGTGCTGTCATTCAAGTTCGCCAAGCCACTTTAGAAACCGTTGAATCGGTATTGAAACAACATGGTATCAATAAGTTAAGCCATGTGATTGGCAGCGTTAATGACGAACAACGAATTCGCATTAGCGTTAATGGTGACAAGGTTATTGATCAGTCGCGCGTTACCTTGCAACGCTTCTGGGCTGAAACCAGTTACCAGATGCAGACTTTACGTGATAACCCAGACTGTGCAAAACAAGAGTTTGACACCTTGCTGGATGAAAACGATCCAGGCTTGTTTGCCAAATTAACCTTTGATGCCGCTGAGAATGTAGCCGCGCCATTTATCGTGTCAGGCAATCGTCCGAAAGTCGCTATTTTGCGTGAGCAAGGCGTAAATGGTCAGATGGAAATGGCTGCTTCGTTTGACCATGCAGGCTTCGCTGCTATTGATGTACATATGAGCGATATTCTCGAAGGTCGAGTTAACCTGAAGGACTTTGTTGGTCTGGTTGCTTGTGGTGGTTTCTCTTATGGTGACGTGCTGGGTGCAGGCCGTGGTTGGGCGAGCACTATTTTGCATAATGATCGTGCTCGTCAGCAGTTTGCCGATTTCTTCCAGCGTACCGATACCTTCTCCTTAGGTGTGTGTAATGGCTGTCAGATGTTGTCACAGCTTAAAGAACTGATTCCGGGAAGTGATCACTGGCCACGTTTCTCACGAAATATGTCAGAGCAGTTTGAAGCCCGTTTTTCTCTGGTTGAAATCGTTGATTCACCATCAGTGTTATTACAGGGAATGGCTGGTTCAACGATGCCAATTGCGGTTGCTCATGGTGAAGGGCGTGTTGACTTTAGCGAGACCGGTTCTGCAGCTGAAGCGATTGTTGCTATGCGTTATGTAGATCATTATGGCAAGCCAACAGAAAGCTACCCAGCCAATCCGAATGGTTCAGAGCAGGGGGTTACCTCGCTCACCACAGAAGACGGTCGTGTCACGATTATGATGCCGCATCCAGAACGTGTTACACGTACGGTGCAACACTCATGGCATCCTGACAATTGGGGCAAAGATGGACCATGGGTTCGTCTGTTCCAGAACGCCAGACGCTGGGTCGGTTAATTCAGTGATAGTGCTTCGCAGCCAAGCTCTGCGGAGCCGTATTAGCGGCTTATTGGTCGCTGTACTGCTAGGGCTTATCTGTTTTAGTCAGATAGCCCTGGCTGCACCCAAAAGCATAGATTTGGCTGAACTTGACTGGCAATACCGCTGGGACGACGGTCAGAACACGGATATTCCATCCGATACACTCAAGGATGAGGGCTGGCAGTCTATTGAATTTCCGGCCAATCCGCCTGAACGTAATGGACAAACTCAAGTGTGGTTCCGTACTGTCTTGCCAGCAGTCACCATGTCGGAGCCGGTTATCTATGTCACCAGCATTGATATAAATGTCGAAGCCTTTGTTGGTGACAAACTGATCTACCGTTTTGGCGAGTTTGATGATGAAGGCAATGGCACATTTTTGGGCTGGCCATGGCATGACATGCCATTACCCAATGATTTTACCGGTAAACCGCTTTACCTGAAGGTTTATTCTGACTACACCCAAATAGGCCTTTGGGGGGAAACAAAAATCCAAGACCGAGCAGATATGTTGCTGGATGTGATAACCAGCGGGTTACATGAGTTGATTGTCGCAGCGTTTTCCTTACTTATCGCGTTTATTGCCTTAGTCTTTGCGGTTTTTCGTGGCACTCAAAGAGAGTTTTTCTATCTTGGCCTGTTTTCATTGGCAACAGCGGGAACGCTGATAGGTGAAAATCTGGCGATGCAGCTTTTGATCAGCTGGCCGTTGCTGAAAACCTACCTTGCAGCAATAAGTTACTTCGCGATGCCAATTTTTATTGCGATGTTGCTGTATTACTGGGTTGATGATGCTAAGGGTGGTCGCTTATTGAAAGCGGTTGCAATATTGCATCAGGTGTATCTGATTGCTGTGGTGTTGTTATCGGTCACCGGCATGATCAATCTGGCTACTGCCTATCCGTTGTTTGATTTTCTGTTCGTTATATCTTTACTACTGATGCTGACAGTGACTTTACGCGTATCAAGGCAGATGAACATTGTCAGGCAACTGGTAATAGGGGCTTTTGGGCTGTATGCAATCATACTGCTGGCTGACATGCTGATCGCGCATGGTTTGATACCTTGGGTAAACTTCCCGATGGCATATGGTGGTTTGCTCTTTTCACTCGTGCTTGTGGTAGTGTCAATTCGTAACTATATTCAGACGCATACTGAGTTAGAGGCACTCAATCAAACGTTAGAACAACGTGTTGTTCAGCGTACAACGCAGTTGAATGATTACGTCAAAGCTGAAAAAGACAGGCGAATCAGTCTGGAACGCCAAAATCTCTTTGCTTCAAAGCTAGAACGGTTTAATACTAAACTTCAGTCTTGTAATTGTTTAGCTGAAGCCAGTGATTTGTTTCGCGATAAACTTGCTCATGTTTTCTCTCCGGCCATAGTCGAAGTTAGTATGGATGGACAGGAGATGGATGACTTACCGGACGGCCAACTGCGTTTGCAAGAGCTTAAAGGCAGTAATCACGTATTTGCCTCATTACGTCTAGAAAGAGCCGCCCCCATGCTGCCAAAACAAGATGCTGAAGAGATGATCCGGCGAGCGTCACAACGACTGTCTGTGACACTTGGCAATATTAAATTACGCGAAGATCTTCAACGCTATTCATTCGAAGACTCCTTAACCGGTCTACGTAATCGGCGGTTTTTTGATGATGCACTTAGCCGTGATATCCAGCTTGCAGAACGTGAGCAATCAGCTTTATCGCTATTAATTTGCGATATCGATCACTTTAAGCGGTTTAATGATCAGCATGGCCATGAAGCCGGTGATGTTGCCCTGCAGTCGGTTGCGGCTAAACTCAAACAACAATTTCGACAAAGCGATGTTCCCTGTCGTTTGGGCGGTGAAGAGTTTGTGGTATTGATGCGGGAAGCAAATCTGGATGATGCCCGCGCCAAAGCAGAGACGTTACTTCAGGCTATCGCTACGAATCATATTGATTACCATAACGAAAAGTTGGGTCCGCTGACTGTGTCAGCTGGCGTAGCTTCATGGCGAGGTGATGAGCCTGATGCTGAAGCTCTGCTTCGCAAAGCCGATAAAGCGCTTTACAAAGCAAAACAGACAGGGCGTAATTGTGTTGTGGTATTTGAAGAAGATAAACCGTTTGATGCAGCCTTATGACAATAGATATAGATGGTTTTGATGCGCTCAGTTACTACATTGACATGCTGTTGGATGCAATTTGTGTGGTTGATCCGGATGGCCATTTTCTTTATGTCAGTGCAGGTAGTGAGAGAATATTCGGCTATAAACCTGAAGAGATGATCGGTCTACAGATGCTAGAGATGGTGCATCCAGATGACCGGTCGAAAACGCTCAGTGTTGTCGATGAAATCATGTCAGGTGTTGCCAAGGTTGATTTTGAAAACCGCTACCTTCGTAAAGATGGATCAATTGTTCACCTTTTGTGGTCAGCGCGCTGGTCAGAAGACGATAATATTCGGGTTGCTGTGGCGAGAGATATCACTGCACAAAAGCAAGTTGAAGCTCAGCAAAAGGCCTTATTCAACATTTCTGAGGCAGCCCATACCGAAGACAGTTTGACTTCTCTTTATCAGCGTATTCACCAGATAGTTGCCGAGTTTATACCTGCTAAGCAATTTGCCATTTCACTTTACGATGCGGCTACCGGGGTACTGAGTTTTCCTTATGAACAATTAACGTCGAAAGGCCTCCAACACCCCCTCGATATTAATGCGTTTTGCTGTAATGTCAGTAAACAAGGACTGACACAAAAGCAATTAACGCAAAATGCAGAGGGTGACAGCTGTGAATGGCTGGGTGTGCCACTAAAGTCTCAAAAAGGGGTAATAGGCACGCTGGTGGTCAAAACTGACTTGCCAGATCAAAACTATACGCATAACGATCAGGAAGTCTTAGAGTTTGTTTCAACCCAAATTGCTGCCGCCATAGAACGTAAACAGATGATTGAACATCTGCGACAACTCGCTATGTATGACAAACTCACTGGTGTGCCAAACCGACAATTATTCAGTGACAGAATACATCAGGCGATAGCTATGGCACGTCGAGGTGGTCATCTTGCCTTACTTTATCTCGATCTGGATACCTTCAAAGAAGCAAATGACAATCTGGGTCATGAAGTTGGCGATCAACTCTTAAAACAAGTGGCTCAGCGACTGAGAGGGTGCTTACGTGAGGCTGATACTGTGGCTCGCTTGGGTGGCGATGAGTTTGTGATCTTACTGGATAATGTAGATAGGCTGGATATGGTGCAAGAGGTCGCTGATAAAGTGTTGCTGACGCTAGCTGCACCTTATCAAGTAGATACTATGAAAGCAGAGATGTCAGCTAGCATTGGCATCTCATTTTATCCCGACAATGGCGAAACAGAGCGTGATCTTTTAAAACGGGCAGACGATGCTATGTATGAAGCGAAGCGACAGGGTGGTAACTGTTATAGTCTCGCGAAAGTGACGCAAAATGAGGCCGCGAACACTTTATGATTAGTGATTGATGTTTCCTAAAGGCTCGATTGAAACGTTCAATCGCACTTTAGTTTATCTTTGTTGTCCATAGCACTGAAACCAACAGGAGGTAATATGCAACATATCAAATCATTGTTTATAACCACTATTATGACTTGTCTTTTTGTCGTTGGTAGCGCCCAAGCAGCTGACCATACGGTAACCGCCAGAGGCCTGGCATTTGCACCATTGGTTATCAAAATAGCTCCGGGTGATACCGTCTATTGGGAAAACATGTCAACGCACAACGTAAATATGATGGAAGGTCTGATTCCCGAAGGCACTGAGGCCTTTGTGACGCCAATGAGTGAGTCGGTCACCAAAACATTTGATACGGAAGGTATCTACATTTATCAATGTGACCCGCATATCGGTGCCGGCATGGGCGGTGCGTTAATTGTTGGTAACCCGACAAATCTAGACGCGATTAAATCACAAGATGTGTCAGGTGGTTTGGGACGTGTTGTTGATAAAGCAATAAAAGAAGCGGAATCAATGTAATCTTCTTTTTACCGAAGCTAATAATAAACCGGCTGTTTTTTTACAGCCGGTTTTTTTATGCTTGTTCGATATGCATTATTCAATCACACCACACGCTAAGCGAGCTCCACCACCGCCAAGTGGAGCAGGTTCATCGGAATAGTTATCACCATTAGCATGTACCATCAATGCACGCCCTTTGAGATCTGCAAACGTTAGCCGTGGTGCCAGCACCGGTTGGCTCGCATTGCCTTGTTCGTCAACATAGAGCGGTGGCAAATCACCTTTATGGTTGTTTTTACCCCAAGGTGAACCATGTTGGGCTGTTTCTTCGGGATCAAAATGACTGCCAGCCGCGCCACCAGGCACTGTTTCACCATTTTTTTGACTGGACTCACACGATGGCTTTTCATGCAGATGAAAGCCATGCATACCAGTAGGCAAGTTGTTTAATTCAGGTGTGAAAACCACCCCATGTTGATTACTGGAGATGGTGACAATACCGGCAGAAACACCGGAATGCAGGTTGGTCATGCTGACTTTGATATCATCACTGGCGGCAAGAGTTGATGACAAGAAAATAACGGTGCATAAAGCGAATTGAATTTTCATATACCCTCCACGAAATTCACACAAACCTAAATAAAATGACTGCTGTCATCAATCGAGGTTCCTGCTTATTAAATTAAGTTGGAATGCGAACAAAATACTCAAAAAGAGAACTGATGCTTGTAATACAAATAGTGATAAAACAATGGGATAAAGCGCAAACAAGCGAGCAAGATATTCAGGCAAGGCAGCAGATTCCTAACCATTATCAACTCACCCCCTCAGCGATCGATGTTATTTTCGATAAAAAGGTTGCCCTTGAGCAGATAGGGGATGATGTCATGGGCGATCGCATTCGCTATGAGCTGCTGGATGACGATAAATTTATCATTGATCGGTTCGGTTTTGATTTAACGAATAAAGCGGTGGTGTATTTCCCTAAAGCTGACTCGATGCAGTCACCCAGTCATATCACGACCTTAGATTCTGGCTGGGCGCAATGTGAGTATGAATGGCGTTACAAGGTGTTTCAGGGCGGTTATTATTACTGGCTTTACGAACACGTGACGTTGAATGCTAGCTTTGTGGAGACATTGTCTGAGGATGTATTTACAAACACAGCACCAGTGTTTGAGTTTAAATCATAGTTGGATTTAAAAGCATAAGAAAACTAACGTCCGTATAAAAGACAGTTGTCTGTGTGTCTCGTAAAGGCATATCCTGCCAGAATGAATTTAATGCACGGGTTATGTGGTGCGCGGCGCAAACATGATAATTGCCATACCCACTAAGGCAATGGCAGAACCAAGCAAATCCCAGGCGTTTGGACGGATGCCATCAACTGCCCACAGCCAGAGTATTGCCATAAAAATATAAACGCCGCCATACGCTGCATAGACTCTGCCAGCGGCCGTCGGGTGTAATGACAGCAGCCAGGCAAATGCTGCAAGACTCAGCGCGCCCGGCACTAGAAGCCAGATAGTTTTGCCCTCGCGAAGCCAGAGATAAGGCAAGTAACAGCCGATAATTTCCGCTAACGCGGTAACGAGGAACAGGCCAACAGTTTTTAACTCAGGCAATAGAATCTACTCCTTGACGGAATACATAACGCCGCAAGCAAAAGCGATCGTAGTGAAGTCCAGCCCCCAAGGTGATTTTGCTTTGCCTACTATGCATTTCACAAACCTTCTGGAAAAGCACTAAAACAGGGAATCCCTTCATAGGGTTCACACCAATTCGCTTTTGATTCGATATTAATGTGAGCGACAGGCTTTAAATCTAGAGGTGTATCTACAGTTGACAATGAAACACAGAAGAAACTTACTCTATCCGGAGAGTAGTTCATTAACCTAGTACCACATTCAGAACAAAATGCTCGATAACCACCTGCGCCACTTTGATGCTCTTTTAGGTACCCGTTCTTATCATCGAGCTTTAACGTTGAAGCATCAGCTATGGCCATGGTCGCGTAATCCGAACCGTGAGCCTTGCGACAGAACTTACAATGACAGTTCAGCACTTTGTCTCGATAGATTTCGATTTGATACTTAACCTTTCCACAGAGGCAACTTCCCTCAACCATGATGTTTTCCTATATTAGATTTCTAAAATAGAAATAACCTGCTATCCCGAATGTGTATAACAACCTAATTTATGCCTTTCAGCTAAGCGCTCGCAACTAATTTGGCATAAATCCTGCGAAGATAGTAATAATAACCTTTGCTAGGGGATAATAATGCAAGTTAGTAACATTTCGCATATAACTGCGGCAACACAAGCACTCAAAAGCGGCAACAACCTGCCGCCTGCTAAAGAACAAATCTTACAAGCCCCACAAGAATCCGCTTCTACCTCTATACGAGATCTAGCAAAATCTATTGATCCCAGCAATATGAGCCGGAACGACGCCCGCGCCATCGTCGAAGCTCAAAGACAAGCGGGTGAACGAATAGAATTGGACAATCCACTCCTCTTACACAGCATGATCTTGGTAAACGAAAATGGTCAGTTACGTAATGCAACTGAGACAGACCCAATTATGAATGAAAAATTTAACATGTTCGCTGCATTCAAAAGTGAAATTGAATTTAACATATCAAAAGGTCTTCCCACAGACTCATTAGAAAAAGGGTTAGATTTCTTAGAAGAATTTAAAAACTTAAGAGGCAAGCCTGAGATAGACCTTTACGTATAACACCTCAATAACCGGCAGCTGGAACGAAGCGAAGCGTAGTGTAAGCTGTCCGGCGCCGAAGGCGCGTAGTTAATTGACTTGTTAAGCGCTTGCACGGAACAACCAGCCAGGATATGTTTTTTGCGTCTTCTCTAGTACCGCCTGCTCTGAAATACTAATTTCGGTATCAGTAATAGGCACACCCAAGAGCCATTTCACCATTTGACCGGTGGAAAGTTTAAACGCAAATGGCGATGGAACATAAGCCATGTGCCTATAAGTGCTTTTGGCATTATCTTTAACCACATCTTCGCAGACCAAAGGCCACTCATCACAAGCACGCTCAGTTAGCCAATAAATAGAGCTTGCTAGCGAATTAGGCAGCCATTCATTGGAGCCCGAGGCTGCAAACTCGAAACTCCCGGCTGGTAAGGACAGCCCCATATCACAAGCCCCGATGGTAGAGAAAAAATCTCCTCCAAATTGACCAATGGGAATAGGCCTATTTCCATTATTATCTCGATAGGCTGCCACTGAAGGATTTCCATCGAAATTATCCTTCAGAAAATTTGCCAATTCTTTATGATGGCTCGGTGGCACGTGATCTCCTTTGTGCGCTTAACAGCCTGTTTATGAGGCCACTGGCCTCATAATAAATATTATCGGGCGGCCTTTTAATTTCTGAATCAAATTGGCTGAACGGTTGTTCTGCAGGTGATATTTTGGTCTTGGCATTCTCAACTCCCTTTGAGCGTGATCAGTTTTGTACTAACTAGTCTTGATGCAATCGCCTAAGTAAAACATATAATGCCCCGGTGCCGCCATCCTCAACGGTTGCACTGCAAAACGCCAGCACACTATGACTCTGACGTAACCAGAAATTGAGTTTGGTTTTTAACACCGGTTTGTTTTCTTTCGAACCTAAGCCTTTGCCATGAATAATTCGCACAAAACGAATCTGTTCTTGCTGACAGTATTCGAGAAACTGGCTAAGAGTTGGCTCGGCTCGGACAAGGGTCATGCCGTGTAGGTCGAGTTCGGCCTCGATATGGATTTTGCCGCTGCGTAGTTTTGAGAACAGTTTGTGCTGTATGCCGGGGCCACGGTATTCCAGATATTCCTCGTTGCCAACAGTTTCAGGGGCGAACATGTCTGAGAAGGCTTGGCCACTGACTTCATCATCTTGTAACTGGTGGCGTCGCGCCTTGGGAGCGGGCTTAGGATTATCATGGAGCAGACGGTCATGGCGAATGGGCGTCGCATCGCGCATTTCTTTGCGAAATAATGCAAACTCATCGTTGTCCTGATTGTCTTTGCTGTCCGCCATGAGTCGGGTGTTACCTGTGTTTCCGTGTGTGTTTTAACTGTTATTGTGCCAGATAGCGCTTGTGTAAAAAATCCATTTTGATTTACTATGCCTGTCACTTGTCGGGGTGCCCGACCGGAATTTTCCGGAAAGGCTGAGATGAAACCCGTTGAACCTGAAGAAGTTAAGACTTCCGTAGGAAACAAGCAGGATACCTGCACATTTTGCCATTACTGGCTTAAGTTGTATCCGTTTCTTGTTCGCAGCCGCGCAACGATCTCATCTTTCCCCGATTTCGGTTTTCAGACAGGGGAAGTGATATGTCCACACAAAACAATAAGGTCATTGATATAACTGGCCGCACCGGTATTACCACCGCGCCATTAGCTGGTTCAGAAAAAATTTACGTCACCGGTAGCCGTGATGATATTCGCGCTGTCTCTTATACACATCTGACGCTGCCGACGAAGAGGATAG
>OJCB01000857.1_pt1 | contig 10945 bp, 10 predicted proteins | sample 1591501 | NCBI WGS metagenome assembly OJCB01 (sample SAMN05416813, study PRJEB24817) | seawater metagenome | isolation source: Sea water | place: Canada:Atlantic | collected 2013-07 | reverse complement strand
GATCAGCCTCGGTCTCGTGGGCTCGGAGATGTGTATAAGAGACAGGCGCTGGAGTTGATGGCACATTACGATATGCTCACCCAGCTTCCTAACAGAACATTATTTGCCGATCGCTTCCATCAAGCTATCGCTCATAGTAAGCGTAACCACAGCTTACTCGCTGTGGTTTTTTTAGATCTGGATGGCTTCAAGCCAGTTAATGATCGTTACGGCCATGACGTTGGTGATCAATTACTGATCGAAGTTGCACAGCGCATTAAAGCCAGTATTCGCCAAGATGATACCGCGTCACGGTTGGGTGGTGATGAGTTTGTTTTATTACTGAATGATATTAGCTCCGTCGACCACTGTGAACGGCTGATTAACCGCATTCGTCACGCTATTGAGCTGCCCTACCAACTAGACGAAGACACAATAAGCTTAAGCGCCAGCTTAGGCATTACGATTTATCCACTTGACGATGCAGATGCCGACACCCTGCTCAGACATGCCGATCAGGCCATGTATCAGGCTAAATTAGCCGGACGGCAGCGACATCATATTTTTGATGCATTACACGATCAACAGATAAGCCAACAACAAAATCAATATAAAGCCATGCAGGATGCACTCAAGGCTGATCAACTTGTGCTGCATTATCAACCCAAGGTCAACATGGGAACCGGCCAAATCATCGGTGTAGAAGCTTTGATCCGCTGGAACCATCCGGAACATGGTTTGGTACTGCCTGGCCGCTTTCTCCCCGCTATACAAGGCACAGAGCTAGAAATTCATGTCGGTAACTGGGTTATCGAGCATGTCATGCAACAAATCGAAGCATGGTTGCAAGATGGTATCGAAATGGAAATCAGCATTAATATTTCGTCACACCATCTGCAATGGAAGGGTTTCTTTGAACAACTGGATCATGTGTTAAGGCGCCATCCTCATGTGCCGGCTAACTTACTGCAACTTGAAATTTTAGAGAGTAGTGTATTGAGCGATATCAATAAGATATCCAGTATCATCAATACCTGCCGAAATGTTCTGGGCATTCGGATTTCTTTGGATGATTTTGGCACGGGCTACTCCTCCTTAACCCACCTTCGCCACCTGCCCGTTGATGTGGTCAAAATTGATCAAAGCTTTGTCCGCGACATTATCGATGATCCCAACGACTACACCATTATTGATGGCGTTATTGGGCTCACCCAAGCTTTTCACCATCAAGTTATTGCAGAAGGCGTTGAGACCATTGAGCATGGACTGATGCTGATGACGATGGGCTGTGAACTTGCACAGGGCTATATCATTGCGAAACCCATGCCTGCCAAAGACTTCACTGAATGGTTTTCTAACTATGAGCCCAATCCACAATGGCTTAAACATGCCAAAGCCTCTCTAGATTCTCAACAAACCATGATTCAACTGATGCGTATTCAAGGCCATCACTGGTTAGACAAAGTTATCAACAACCTACAGTCAACACCAGACAAAATTGAACACTGGCCATTAATGAATCATAAAAAGAGCCACTTTATGCATTGGCTGGAACAGGCCAAAAAACAAAGCTTGTTCAATAAAACCTGGCGCGAAAATATCAAACTGGCTTACACCGAGCTTTACCATGAAGCGAATAGCCTGAAATACCAATTTCAAGAAGGCTATGAAGACGTCGGTGAAACTGGCATTAAAGGCTTATACGAGCGCTACCAAACGATTGAGTCACTGTTTCGTGAGTTTGATTAAAAACACGTCAGTCAGCAAGAAACCGCCCCAAACTGCGTGGTGACTCATCAACTTTCCACCGGGAACTCTCTTGCATCGTTTCTAAGTTGATAACAGAGACATCATTGCTGAACCAGTTTGTAACAAATCCTTGTGTACCATCGGATGATAAAGAAATGCTCTCGGGCATTTCTCCAACGGGGATTTGTGTCAGCTTTTTGAGCGTACTGACATCAAAAACCCACACATCATTACTGCCTTGATTGGCAACCATAACATGACTGTTATCATGCGTGACATCAACACCATACGGCGCCATTCCTGTCTCAACAGTCGCTTTCACTTCATAGCTTTGACCATCAATGACGGTTAGCTTATCGTCCTGAATAGAAGTGACGAAAATATGGTTTCCATCAGGACTAACCGAAACAGCATAAGGTGCTTTACCTGTAGTGACTTCAGCATACTGGCGTGGTCTATCGGCATCTAACACAGACAAAGTATTGCTGTTTCGGTTAGCCACATATAATCGTCGTTTTTTTGTATCCAAGGCAAGGCCCGCGGGGTTTCCCCCAACAGCTAATATGTCAACGACCAAACGTGACTCGGCATTGATAACCAATACGGCATTACGCTCCCAATCAGAAACAAATACCTGACGTTTACCAGAGTCATCCACAACAATGCCAAACGGTTGCCCACCGGTTTTTATTTCATCGATGACAGCATAGGTCGTCATGTCAATCACACTGATTTTGCCCATTTCAGGGTGAGTGACATAAAAACGGTTGCGTAAGCTATCAATCGCCACGCCAACAGGTGCCTTGCTAACATCAACTTTAGCCAAGACTTTGCCTTCTTGTTCCAAATCGAGCACCGACACTTTATCAACCGCTTGGTGCGTTAAAAATGCTCGCTCAGCTGCCACAGGTATCGCGACTAATAACAGCGAACTCAAACCGATACGCAATAAAGACTTCATTTACTTTTGACCTTCCAGCTCTGCTTTTAACGCATTCATACCGTCTTGAGCAAAATCGGTCATCGCCTCAACGGCCGCTTCATCGCTATAATGTTCTGGTGGGAAATTCCCTGTGTCAGCACGATAAAACCGTCCCTGCCAGAGCATTTCTGTACCGGCATCAGACTCGGTTAGCTCAACGCTGACACTATAGAAACTGACTGGAAACACGTCGATATCTTCTTCAAGCAGACGATATCCCAGATAATGCCGATCGGCATCTAACTCATCCAGACTTTCAGTAATCGTACCCTTATCTTTAAATGCTAAAACACGCGTACCTTGTTCATCTGTCGGTACCGATGACTCCACGGATGGATGCCAGTCAGCGATAGCATTAAAGTCACTTACTTTCTCCCATACCGCTTCAATAGGTGCCTGAATGACTACGCTTTCATCAATTTTTTGGGGAGTGGGGCCATGTGCAAATACAGCATTTGACAGAAGTAGCTGTGACGCGACCAAAGCAGTGGTTGCCCATCTATTCATAATTAGCCTCTAGTTTTACTTGTTAGGAATACGGTTTGTGTGACCCAGCGTCTCAACAGCATCATTGACAATGCCTATCTGGGTGAAGCGATAACGCTTATCTGAATTGACTTGAGTGACGAGATCTCGATAAATCCAGAACTCTATCGTGCCGCTGGTATTTTCTTTTTTTTCAATAGAGTCCGGCTCGCCCAGAGTGCTTTTAATAAAATCTGCATCTTTCCCTGCAAACTCTTTCAAAAAGGCTAATTCTTCATACACCTTTTTTTGATCCGCCTGTGCTGACGATATGCCAGGCAACATAAAGAGAAACGATAAAGCCAATATGGGCAAAAATTTCATAGTAATCCTCGTGGGTTGAAAGTAACCCACTTATCCTACTGAGCATGACCATAGCACCGTTAGAGATAACGGCTTAGATTTCACCGGGACGCGGTCATGTTACCGACTATGAATTACTCCTCATTTACCCTTCCCCTCTGTGTTCTCTTCGCATTCTGATTCATACTTCGAAAATTATTAATACACACACAACGGGTTAACTTCCTTCCTTTACTCATGAATGCTACTGATAAACAACGCATGCACCAAGATACCCTTATCGTGCTCATCGTGACATTGCTGACCTATCTCGTGGCAGGCTATTTTGATCTGGCTGAACGTTACATTGATTGGACTGCACTTGGCGAGATTTATCAACTTGATGAAGCAGTCTTTGTCCTTTTAAGTGGCTGTATCGGCATGATCTGGTTTAGCTTTCGACGTCGTTCTGAATTAACGAAAAGCTTACAAACCAACCTTGCCATGCAAAATGAACTACAACAAACCAATCAGCATATTAGCCACTTATTAGATGAAAACAAGGCTCTTATAAAGCATACCGCCCTTGTTAGAGAATCAGAAAGACAACACCTGGCCACAGAACTACATGACGTTTTTGGTCAACATCTCGCAGCCATGGATGCCAACTTAACGGTAGCACTCAATGTTACTGATAATGATGACTTACAAACGATGTTGCAGTCCGTGATGGACAGTACAACGCACTTACGTTCAATCACAAAAAATAAGCTTCGTAACCTCAAGCCCCCCATTCTAAAAAGCATCGGGTTGTCGGGTGCATTACAAGAGCTATTTCAAGATTGGCAACAGTCATTTCCTGAAATAAGCCTCTCATCGTTACTATCTGTCGAGGATGACATCCTCGATGAGGAAACCGCTCTCACTTTGTATCGAGCAGTTCAGGAAGGCTTGGTCAATGTTAGTCGCCATGCTCAAGCCACCGAAGTAAGTATCGTACTAAATGAAATATCGCCTTCTTCACTTGCTGGCAACACATCACTACATCTCAGGCTCAGCGATAACGGTAAAGGTTTACCCCCCAAAGAACCTATAAAAGGTCTGGGACTAATAGGGATTCGTGAACGCGTGGAAGCACAAAGTGGCACCTTTTCTCTTGTAACAGCAAGCCCTCAAGGCACTCAGCTTGAGTTAACTATTCCTCTTAATCTGAACAAGCAAGGTATCTAAATGAACACCACTGTTCTTCTTATTGATGATCACGCAATTTTACGTGATGGCTATCAGCAGTTATTAAATTCGGCTGGTTTTGATGTTGTCGCTCAAGCCAGTAGTGCTGAAGAAGGCTATCGCCTTTATCTCAACCATAAACCAGATATATGCATTATTGATATCAGTATGCCAGGCGCCGGCGGACTGGAATGTATACGCCGCATTTGTACACGCGATCCTCACGCATTGGTTTTAGTCTGCACTATGCACGAAGACTCAACACTTGCAATGCGTGCTATGGAGATGGGAGCGAGAGGTTACATCACCAAATCGTGTCCTTCATCGGTGTTAATTGAAGCCGTTAAAACAGTGGCTGATAAAGGCCGATATCTCAGTACTGAAATTGCTCGTTCGATAGCCATAGAAAAATTAGTGCATACCGATCAAAAAGTGCACTCATTATCACATCAAGAATTTGCTGTTTTTCGTATGGTTGCTGAGGGAAAAGGTATCAACGAGATGGCTGAAAGCCTGGCACTTGCACCTAAAACAGTCTCTAACTATAAAACGAATATGATGAGAAAGCTGGGTACCAACAATTTAGCTGAAATCATTTTTCTTGCTCAAAAAACGGGCATTATTCAACCACCGCCAACAACCGTCTAACGCTGTCTTAACTTTAGTACCTATCATCACCAGCATTGCAGGTTAAGCTAACTCATTGTTTAGTAGGGAAACCTTTCCCATTTACCACTTTTACCTCCCTATATTAAGGATAGTTTCCCGAACCGTTTCAGGCTTAGCTCTCTATCTAGCCTCTATTTAAAAACGGATGATGACTTTCGTGCTCAGTAAACGTCATAAAAACGATACTGCATCACAAAGTCAGCATGGGCTGACACTTAAAACAATTAGGAGGATATATGAGAGAAACGCAACATAACCGATGGTCCACAGTCGGTACTGCACTTGCTGTCTCATCTGCAATCGGAATGATGTCAGGCATGGCAGTCGCTAACGAAAAGTTGGTTGAATTGCAGCAAAGTAATGAAAACTGGGTCATGCAGGGTAAAGACTTCTCTGGCACTCACTACAGTACTGCAACACAAATCAACAAAGAGAATGTAAACAGACTTCGTCCATCGTGGTCCTTTTCAACTGGTGTACTTAATGGGCACGAAGGTGCGCCATTAGTTATTGATGGCACCATGTTTATTCACACTCCGTTCCCTAATAATACCTTTGCTGTCGATCTGGATGAGCCAGGCGTCATTAAATGGGAACATAAACCAAAACAAGATCCTGCTGCACGCGCCGTTGCTTGTTGTGATGTTGTTAACCGTGGCCTTGCTTACTGGCCGGGTGATGACAAAACACCAGCCATGATCGTAAAAAGCCAACTTGACGGTCACGTTGTTGCTTTGAACGCTGAAACAGGTGAAGTGCATTGGAAAGTAGAAAACGCTGATATCAGTGTTGGCCAAACAGAAACCGCTGCACCTTTCGTGGCAAAAGATTTGGTTATCCAAGGTTCCTCAGGTGCGGAATTAGGTGTCCGTGGTTACGTCACAGCTTATGACATTCACACAGGTGAAATGGCATGGCGTTGGTATGCCACAGGTCCTGATTCTGATATTGGTCTGCAAAAAGACTTTAATAGTGATAACCCTCACTATGGTCAGAAAAACTTAGGTGTTTCAACCTGGGAAGACAAGGCATGGAAAATTGGTGGTGGTACCAACTGGGGTTGGTATGCGTATGACCCTGATTTAGACATGTTCTACTACGGTTCAGGTAACCCAGCACCGTGGAATGAAACCATGCGTCCGGGTGATAACAAATGGACAATGACCATTTGGGGTCGTGACTTGGAAACCGGCTTAGCCAAATTCGGTTATCAAAAAACACCACATGATGAATGGGATTACGCTGGCGTTAACGTCATGATGCTTTCTGAGCAAAAAGACAAAAACGGCAAAATGCGTAAGCTGCTGACGCATCCAGATCGTAACGGTATTGTTTACACACTAGACCGTGAAACTGGTGACTTGGTGTCTGCCAACAAAATGGACGATACCGCTAACTGGGTGAAAAAAGTCGATCTGGAAACAGGTTTACCAATTCGTGACCCTGAGTACGGTACTCGTATGGGCCACCGTTCACGTGATATCTGTCCATCTGCTATGGGTTTCCATAACCAAGGCTTTGACTCATACGATCCAAAACGTGAATTGTTCTACCTGGGTATCAACCACCTGTGTATGGATTGGGAACCGTTCATGTTGCCATACCGCGCGGGTCAGTTCTTCGTTGGTGCCAACGTATGGACATACCCTGGTCCTAAAGGTGATCGTCAAAACGGTGTTGGCTCAGGTCAAGTTAAAGCCTATAACGCGATTACTGGTGATTTTGCCTGGGAAAAAATGGAGAAATTCTCTATCTGGGGCGGCACCATGGCAACCGCTGGCGGCTTAGTCGTCTACGGTACGCTGGATGGTTTCATCAAAGCGCGTGACGCCGACAACGGTGAGCTTTTATGGAAATTCAAACTGCCATCTGGCGCTATTGGTCACCCAATGACTTACACCCATGAAGGTACGCAATATGTTGCTATCAACTACGGTGTGGGTGGTTGGCCTGCTGTTGGTCTGGTCTTTGACCTGAATGACCCATCAGCTGGTCTAGGTGCTGTAGGTGCGTTTAAAGAACTCGCACGTAACACTCAAATGGGTGGTGGTGTGATGGTCTTTGCACTTGATGGTAAAAGCCCGTACGACGACCTGAGCTTGGGTGAATTCAGTAAGTAATCATTACTTACAAATTCACTGACGTTCAGTCGTGATTAAACTTGGCCGGTGGCCTTCGAGCCACCGGCTATCCAATCATAAAGCGAGAGCTAAGCATGACGAAACCAATCATTAACCAATCTAAGCCCACCTCAATGAAGTCGCTTTTCTCTGCCGTTCTGGCAGCTGGCTTAGCGATGTCAGCATCGGTACAGGCAAACACTGAAATGTTGAAAGTGTGTGCAGCTACTGACGAAATGCCCTACTCAAACCAGCAGCAGCAAGGTTTTGAAAATGAACTTGCTCAAGTTCTGGCAAAAGAAATGGGACGAGAATTGCAGTACGAGTGGCTCGACAAAGCAGCCATTTTTCTGGTGACAGAAAAACTGCTCAAAAATGAATGTGACGTCGTTATGGGTGTTGATAGTGATGATCCTAGGGTCGCAACTAGCAATCCATACTATAAATCAGGCTATGCCTTTATCTACCCAGCAAACGAAGAGGTGAATATTCAAAGCTGGCAGAGCGATGATCTAAAAAGTATGAATAAGTTTGCCGTCGTACCAGGTAGCCCTTCTGAAGTCATGCTGCGTGAAATAGACAAATATGAAGGCAACTTCAATTACACCATGTCTCTTATCGGCTTTAAATCACGTCGTAATCAATATGTGCGTTATGACCCAGACATGATGGTGTCAGAAGTCGTCAATGGCAAGGCTGACATTGCTCATCTGTGGGCGCCTGAAGCGGCCCGATACGTGAAGTCATCACCCGTACCTTTAAAAATGGTGTTATCAGAAGCTGTCGCACCAACAAATGATGGTGAAGGTGTAAAGCAACACTTTGCACAATCGATTGCCGTACGGACTGAAGACACTGCGTTGCTGAAGGAAATCAATACCGCACTGCAAGAAGCTGACTCAGAAATCGAAGCAATTCTGAAGAAAGAAGGAGTACCGCTTTTATAAAAAGCGCCTTCTCATAAGTAACAGGAAATTATCATTACATGAATTACAAAACAATTTTGCCTAAAAAAATGCGTGGCATCGTCCTCCTTACACTGTCGGTGCTGTCAGTCGCCATGATACCGGTTGCGCAATCTCAACTAATGTTCCGCAACACAGTGACCGGTGATGTGCTCGACCTATCCTTTGGTAAAAAAGGCGAAAAGACTGAAGCGGTGGAGCACTTCCTCAACACGGGTGAAAATCATTACAACACCGATGAGGATGCCATTAAAGCGGGTGAAAGCTTATTTGCTTCTGCTTGCTCAGGTTGTCACGGTCATTTGGCAGAAGGCAAGCTTGGTCCAGCCTTAGGTGATGACTATTACACCTACCCTAAGAATGCGAATGACAAAGGCTTGTTCGAAACCATCTATGGCGGTGCTCGAAGCATGATGGGGCCGCAATATAACAACCTGTCTAAAGATGAAATTCTTCAGATCATGGCTTGGATTCGCAGCATCTATTGGGGCTCTACAGAAAAGGCAGACTGGTTAACTGAGGAAGAAAAAGAAACCTTCCAACCAGCGGCCATGCCAGAAGAGTTCAAAGAAGCTTTAGAAAACTTTAATAAAAATCATTGATTAATGGGTGGTGCATTACGCTCATATCAATGCACCAATTCATTATGTTGTCCGCTAATAAAGGAGAGAAAAAAATGAAATTTAAATCACTTGCCGTTGCAGCTTCTGCTCTGATGATATTGTCAGGCGGTGCAGTAGCTTATGACGGAACAAAATGTAGTGCCCCGGGTGACTGCTGGGAAGCAAAACCAGGGTTTCCAGACAAAATTAAAGGTACTAAATACGACCCTAAACACAGTGAGAAAGAGCTGAACAAACAAACTCAAGCAATGCAAGCAATGGAAAAACGCAATGCTGAACGTGTTGAACAGTTCAAGAAATCCGGTAACTGGGTTTATTAATCCTTGCCACAGCATAACCGGCTCCCTTGGGGGCCGGTTTTCATTTATCAAGAAGACTCGTGTTTATGACTAACGCTTCTCCACACTCTGACATCTCCATATCTGACTGGCATTCGCTAATCAGTCATATGGAAAACAGCATCAACAGCACCATTCTCGGACAAGAACAAATCGTAAGACTGATTACCATCGCGACGTTGTCTCGAGGGCATATCCTACTCGAAGGTGATGTCGGGGTTGGTAAAACCACATTATTGAAAACCGTCGCCGAAACACTAGGCGGAAACTTTGAGCGAATTGAAGGCACCATCGACTTGATGCCACATGATTTGGTCTATTACACCTATATTGCTGAAAATGGTAAACCCGGCGTCAGTTCTGGCCCTGTGCTCAAACATGGCGATGAGCTTTCTATCTTCTTTTTCAATGAGATTAACCGTGCTCGCCCTCAAGTGCATTCACTGTTATTGAGAATCATGGCTGAACGCAGTGTTCATGCGTTTAATCAAACCCATGTTTTCCCACATCTACAGGTATTTGCTGATCGAAATCGTATTGAAAAGGACGAAACATTTGAGCTTCCAGCTGCCGCGAGAGATCGTTTCATGATGGAACTCCACGTTGAACAACCGCAAGCAGAAAACCAATTGAAAGACTTAATGTTTAACCCTCGTTTTCATGATGCTGACAAGCTGGTTGACTCTGCAGATAAAGCCATTGTCCCATTTCAACAACTCAATCATATTGCAGCATCGATACAAGATACGGTCCAAGCCAGCCCAACTATTAAAAACTATGGTTACCATCTCTGTCGCGCGATCCGTGAACCTGCCAACTATGGCATCAGCTTATCCGATGTTGACTCAAATACGCTCATCAAAGGCGGAATGGGGCCTCGTGGTATGAGTTATCTGGCTAGAGGCGCACGCGTAAATGCTTGGCTAAATGAGCGTGAAGCTGTTATCCCTGAAGACTTTCACACTATTATTAAGCAAATAGCCAAACATCGAATTTTTCTTAATCCCGTCTATGATTATGACCGCGACGCTATTATTGATAGTTTACTCGATTCGGTATTAAACACTATTCAGTCGCCATGAGCCTGGTGTTCGACTACAAAGCCACAACGCTGCTTAGAGGGCTTATGCTGGGTATGCATAAAAGTAACCAGCGAGGGACTGGCTCCGACTTTTATAAAAAATCCTCATTTCTTGATGAACCGGACACCTCGCGTCTGGATCTTAACGCCAGCCTCACAGATCCGTTTGAAGGCTTACATGTAAAGACTTTCCGTCAGCGGAGTAAGTTGGATGTTCAGATCTTTGTCGACGGCTCCTCATCCATGCTTTATGCCGACAAGATAAAGCACATCCAACAGTTGTTTGACAGTATTCATCAGTCCGTTGAAGCCGCTTCAGATCACTTTTATGGTTATCTGATGACACAATCACTCCTGTCTCTTATACACATCTCCGAGCCCACGAGACCGAGGCTGATCTCG
>OJCB01000855.1_pt1 | contig 10972 bp, 8 predicted proteins | sample 1591501 | NCBI WGS metagenome assembly OJCB01 (sample SAMN05416813, study PRJEB24817) | seawater metagenome | isolation source: Sea water | place: Canada:Atlantic | collected 2013-07 | reverse complement strand
ACTATCCTCTTCGTCGGCAGCGTCAGATGTGTATAAGAGACAGGTATAGTAAACCCCAGCTTGATAATATTCATCGTCTCCATCTTTAGGTAGCTCTTCATAAGCTTGATAGACGGATGGGAAATGCCCATATTCTCCTTTATTGCTTTCTATACAAGTTCCTTTAGCATTAAACACCTGAATATTTTCCCCTTCTCGCCCATAGATTACTTTCTTGACGTAGGCCTTACTGTGGAAGTCATGTTCAGAAAGAGAAGTTTGTAAAAGCAAGGGATGATTGGGGAATAATTCCCAAAGAATTTGCAGCATCGCCTTGGATTGAAAGAGCATCGTATAAGCCGGGTTTAGGATGACAGAAAAATCCTTCACTACGATTTGCGTAAGGATATCCATCAATTTCGGCTCTTCCCAAGCAATGAACTCCCAAGGCACCAGTTTGAACCAAAAATCAATAGGTAAGTATTCATCTTTCCCCACGGGCATAAAAATACCTTCTTCAGGAGAAAAAACGATCTTCTCCATTGGCATATAGAATATCTCGTAACCAATATCTTTGGCACTATCGGCGATCACATCGACATTCAATTCATCTTCCTCATGTCCTAGGGAACTAAAAAGAATGCTAGTTGGCCGGTCTGGATTCTGCTGACTGAGTCGCTCCAGTTGCTGCCCCAAACTAGATTTAAAGCTATTGAACTGGCTCACATTCTTGAGGCCACTATTGCGAAGTAATTCTGCCTGTATAATGGCTGTTTCGGGAATGACGGTAGCTGTATCAGCATTGAATTCGATCAACTTAGCGGGGCGATTATTGATCACACCGGCCAAGTCAAAGCGTCCATAGAGGTGCAAGTGCTGGTGGCGATTTTCCCAGCTATACTTAATGATCTCAATAGCATTCTCGGGAATACCCGCATCATTCCAGCGTTGGGTATCGATAATGTACTGGGCTGCTTTTTCATACATTTCATACAGCTCTGTACAAGCGCGCTTATACGTTTCTATTTCCCGATTTTCCACTTGTAATAATTCGCCGGTGAGGTATTCCATATCCTCACCACCGAAGTATTGCAGACCAAGTTTTCGCAATTGTTTATTGCTAAGAGCCTGGGTTTCGAATAAACGATTATCCACCAGATGAACGAGTTGATTTGCTTCCACCAAATCCAGATGATCCACTAGATGGTTTGCGAACGGTTGTTCTAGAAGCGGTATTAGAAAGTGTGCGGCCAGCAGATGAATTTACTCTATTGTAAGTGCTCTGGTCGCGATAAGAAGAGGCAGAAGGAGGAATGCTTGTACTACGGCCCATATAATAGCCCATGAGTCCGCCCATCAGAACACTCGACATCCCACTGCGACGACGATAATGATGTCGACCTGTAGAATCGGAAGGTTCGCTAGTGGACGCCAATGTGTTAGGACTAACATCATTGAGCATCAGGGTATCAACCGTTCCGTCCATGTATTGGGTAATGACCCTACTATCGGCGGGTGAATCGACGACCTGTTCATCAATGATTTTGAAATTATTAGTTTCAATCTCTTCTAAGGTCGTCACTAACCCTTTGGTTAATTCGACTTTTTCTTCTTCAGCATATTGTACATTATCACAACTGGTGAGGAAGAGCGCTCCTGCTGCACCAATTGCAAAGAGAGTATGACGAGCAGATGTCTTGAGGCGCGTGAAATTGCGTTTTGGTGTCATAATAAATAATGGTTTGTTGGTATAGAAGTTGTTGAAAAATAGGTTTAGTTAAACAACTTCTCTGTTTCGCAGTCCAAGATAAGGATATTTCTGGTAGAAGGAAAGGAGAAGGTCTACTACCATACAAGCTTTTAATCAGAATTTGCTGCAATTTCTTTTTGTGCAGCATCATAGATATTATTAATTTGTTCTTCTGATAAATCCGGAAAGTTTTGCTTGAACTTCCCTAGTATTTCTTCAGGTTTGGCGTCTTCTGCTAGTGCAATAATTTGCTTTTGAATAAAAGATTTCTCTAATTCAAAGCTTTTCTGAGGGCCTAATTTTTCATCGATAATTTCTAATAGGTCTACTACCAATAGCACAATTCGGTTCATACTATTGACCCTAATCTTTGAAAAGTCGATAAATTTAAAGAAATGGAAGCGATTATCGGCTGTTAACTGAAGGTACTCTTTACTAGTTTTTGGCAATTTTGAGTGGATATTCTTGTACTTGAATCCGGTCTCTGTCATGAGTTCTTCGGAATGTCTTAGCATTTGAATATTTTGATTGAGCTCCGTCAATTTCTTATACATGTCAAAATCAACGATGCTGCTTTCTCTTGTGCTGATGGCATATTCTATTGTCGTAAAATCATATTGCGGCTGGATGTAACGCCAGGTATAAAATTTGCCTACTTCTTGAATGGCAAACAGAGAATCCCATTTTTCATTTTGCGATTTTTGATATTCAACCCAAACTGGAAAAGAAAGTCTGATTCTTTCTAATTCTAACTTCAAGCTAGACCAAACCTTTTCGCCCTCTTTTTTCACATACTGTTCTTGCTGATGATTATTGAGTGAAAAGGCAAGATAAACTCCAATAAAAACGATAAACAGCTCGACGACGACGAATTGCCATTTGATTTCAATGACCCCTGATAAGCGTTTAAATAATTTTGTCAAAAACATGTCGAGTGGCTTAGATGTAACATAAAACTAAAAATAATGTCCCAGATGCAGGTAAAAACTGGTTACTCCATTTGCCAGGTTGTATTCTGTCGCAAACTTCACAGGCCCTGCTCTCGTCAACAAACCCAATTCGAGGCTAGTTCCCCATAGCTGTCCATTTCTTTCGGGTAAGCTCTCTTCACCAAGTCGAAGTTCTTCTAAATGAAATTCGCCATAATTGAAGAATAAAGAAGCGAAGGTATTGGGTATTGGTTCATATTGAAACTTAAGACCCGTGACGAAAAAAGAAGTCGCTGGTTGTTCCATATAGCGCAGTCCTGCAAAATAACTATGTGTTTGTGCATGTGAAAGCTCACGACCGAGATAAAAGGACTGCAATATATTCCCTTCATTAAGTGATAAGGTACCTGCTTCGTTGTACCACTGCATATGAAGTTGAGGGCGAATGGGAAATATTTTACGGAAAGTAAACTTCACTACCCCTTGAACAGGTTCATTTCTGATCAAACTTTCAAAAGGACGAGTCAGTCGACCTGCGATAGCCAATTTGGCATCTAAACTCAGGAAACTTCCCTTTGTTGGGAAATATTTTCGGTCATTGGTATCCCAGAAAAAATTAGCGTAGTTATTGAACTGAAAAAGTTTGATTTCTTCTGTAGTAGGATCAAAGAATTTCTCGTTTTTCGAGAACCGTTCCATCCCTATTCCTATAGAGGCAGACATAGACCTCGCCGAGCTGGCAAAGGCATCGATACGCCAAGAGTAGCGATGGATTTGAAACTCATCTGTTTTTCTATTTCCCCGATAAATGAAGCCAGGATATAGGTGAATTAGACCACTAAGCCGGACGCCTAAGCGAGATTTGGAAGAAAAACGTTGCATATAATCGACCCAGAGAGAGGGAAACTCAGATACCCGTACATCTACATGGAGTTTATCGCCAGGAGTGATCTGGTTTCTCAAACTCATATTGAGTAAGAGTCCCGACTTTTGATCCATATCATAGTTGACACCTAGGTTGATATAGTTTCCTGCCTGGGCACCTACTCGCAGTTTTAGATGATAACCTTCCTCCAGTTCTTCCAATTGGTAATCAGTGCTTCGTACAAATTTAGTACCGAGCAATTGTTTCAAAGATTGTTGTATATCCGCTAGATCATAGGCGCGTTGAGGGTTGAAAGAAAGCAGTCTTAGCAAAGCGGCACTCTGTTCCTTCGTTGTCCCCTCGATACTGACCTGCTTGATGATGATTTTATCTTTAAACAGTTTTGGAAAAGGGATTTCCTTCGGGTTAGATTTCCAATTTATTTGTGCTAATTTTTCTTTAATGATGGGTAACATTTTCCTGGCCGCATTCTCTCCGGCTTCCAATAGTTCATCTACCTGATCAAAACTCAATATCGAAAAGTCCTCAATATTTGGCTTAATGACCACATCTGCCAGTTCTGCCTGATAAACATTGTTTTCGGCCATTCCATAGGAACCGGATTGATTCAATACATCTAAAATAGAGTTGACTTCCTCTTTCTTATACAGCGGCCCACCCACGTCAATAGCGATAGTAAAATCGGCACCCATCTGAAGGGCATCTTGTACGGGTAAATTACGGACCCACGCACCATCGATCAATAATAAAGAATCAATTAATACGGGATCGAAAATAGAAGGAATAGACATGCTAGCACGCATGGCATCTTTGAGAAGTCCATCCTTAAAAATAACGGCCTTCCCTGTTTCAAAATCAGTGGCCACTGCTCTATAGGGAATCGGAAAATCATCAAAGCTCTTATATTGATTAGCGGGTAGTGTAATCTCCGATAAAAAGATATCTAATTTCTTGCCTTGAACTACACCTTTCGGGAGCGAAATGTTGCCATCGATGATAGGGAAGCTTAATAAATACCGATCAGTATGTATTAGTTCTTCGGGCGGAATGTAAGCCCTTTGTAGGTTATCATTAAAGTAATCAAACCAATCTGCACTTTTGGCCAAGGCGATTAAACTATCTGTAGAATACCCTAAGGCATATAATCCTCCCACTATACTTCCAATACTGGTACCTGTGATCAAATCCGGCTGTATGCCAGCTTCTTCCAAGACTTTTAGCGCGCCAATTTCTGCGACACCCTTAGCCCCACCCCCACTGAGTACGAATCCTAGTTTAGGGTTGTTTTGTGCAATTAGGCATTGTTGAAAAAAGAAGATACAGCAAAGAAGAAGTAATTTTTGGTTACTGAGGTTAAGAATGAAGTGCATTGTTTTCTCTATTTATATTCGGATTAAAAGGTAGCACAACTTAGTGGCACAAGATACTAATAATAAAGAAGTTAGTTTTCTTTGTTAAAGGAGACACGAAGGGCTACTTTTTACTTGAATAAGATGACGTAAGGACTTTGTGAGAAGAGTTCGACTACTGAAAGTGAGGGGCAGGGGCACGACCTTTGCCGAAAAAATGGCGACTTTTGCCGAATTTTAACATCCTAAAAACACTAGTGTACTATATTACTTATTATTTTGGGGGATAATATGGTGAATTAACGCCTGTAAGTCCTCCCGAAGATCTTCTTGAAGATTAAATGCGTTAGATAGATAGGAATATATTTTCCATCACTGCTACAAGTACCTTCTGTTACTTAAAAAGCATAAAAGGAAAGAACATGAAGAAAATTATTGAGAAATATAGAGGCCGTTTTTCTGAAGTCAAGCTGTGGGGTAAGTTGAAGAATTATGCTCGACAGGCAGGAGTCAAGATGGTTTATACCGTATTGTTATTGTTTTATGCCTTTAAACGAAAAGATACGCCAAAGTGGGCAAAAAATATTATTATCGGCTTGCTAGGCTATTTTTTGGCTCCGATTGATGCAGTACCTGACCTCACTCCATTCATCGGTCTTACCGATGACTTTAGTTTGCTGAGCGTTGGTTTGGTGACTGTCGCAGGTTATATCAATAAGGATGTTAAGGAAAAAGCCCGAGAGAAACTTGAGGCTTTGTTTGGCGAATATGATCCCAGCCAATTAGTTGAGATCGATAAAAGATTGTAAAAGATAGCTACCATGAGATACGAACCACTGGACACTGAGCTTTACAAACTCAATCGCAAGCGATTTACGCGAAAAATGATGCCTGATTCTATCGCGATCTTCAATTCAAATGATCTGATGCCGAGATCGGGAGATACCTTCTACCCTTTTCGGCAAAATGCGGGCCTGTTCTATCTGAGTGGTTTGGATCAAGCAGAGACAGTAGTGGTTCTTTTCCCAGATTGTATCAAGGATGGTTTTCATGAAGTCGTTTTTATCAAACGAACCAATGAATACATCGCTACCTGGGAAGGACAAAAATATACGAAAGAAGAAGCCAGGAAAGTTTCCGGTATTGAACGTATCTATTGGCTGGACGAAATGGAAAGTATCTTGCATGAATTGGTATTATTGGCCAAGCGAATCTATGTCAATCTGAATGAGCATGATAGATTTAAGTCAGGCATCAATTCTCGAGATCAACGTTCTACCCAGCAATTGATGGAGCGATATCCTGCGCATAAGTATCATCGATCTCAACCTATTTTGAAGAAGTTGATGATGATTAAATCCCCTTGGGAGGTAGATGCGATTCAAGAAGCGATTCAAATTACGGGGCAGGCTTTTCGCCGTGTCTTGGAATTTGTGAAGTCGGGGGTAAAGGAATATGAAATAGAAGCTGAAATTATACACGAATTTATCCGAAAAGGTGCGACAGGTCATGCCTATGATCCTATAATTGCCGCGGGTGAAAATAGCTGTGTTTTACACTATATTGACAACAATAAGGTCTGTCATGATGGCGATTTGATTCTGATGGATTTTGGAGCAGAATATGCCAATTATGCTGCAGACCTTACCCGCGTCATCCCTACTAATGGACAGTTTTCTGCTCGACAAAGACAGGTATACGATGCCGTTTTACGGGTGTTAAATGCCTCGAAACAGTTGCTTGTACCCGGCACAATGATGGATGAATACCACCGAGAAGTAGGACGCTTGGTAGAAAGTGAATTGATTGGCCTCGGTTTATTAGATAAACATAAGGTCGCCAAGCAAAGTGCCGAACGACCTTTGTACAAGCAGTTCTTTATGCATGGGACTTCTCATCATCTTGGACTCAATGTGCACGATCTTTCCAATCGCTATGATCCTATTCAAGCGGGCATGGTCTTTACTTGTGAGCCAGCCATCTATATTAGAGAGGAGCGTATTGGGATACGGCTAGAAAATGATATTCTAGTAACCGATGAAGGCCCGATCGACTTGATGAAGCACGTTCCGATCGAGGCTGATGAGATTGAAGAATTGATGAATGCTGGTGTTTTGAATTAGATTGTCCTTATGATCTGGTCAGAACTGGCAAGAATCGCATTAATTGGTACCGATCAAATTACTATTCCAGATGAGGTGATGGAAGTCCTTTCCGCCCGTGGAATAGAAACCACATCAAGCCAAGATCGAATACTACTAGATACCGCAGCTGCTTTTAACCAGTTGCGGAAAGCTGGCTTTGTTTTGGCTAGCTTCGACGAAGTCCTGCCAACACCAGTAGAAATCCTCCCCTCTTCCAATGCTTGTAGCCCGCAATCCATCCGACACTTAAGAAAGATTTTAAATGGAACCTATCAATATGCATTGATTGAGTTTCTTGAAGTCATGGTGCAGTATGAAAAGTACTTACCACCCGAGTTTTTGCCCGAAATTATCGAATCGAGTTTAGTGGATGAATCACTTTGGGCGATCATCGCACCTAGTTTAAGTGAAAGAGCCCACTGGTTATTGAGCATGAATCCTGATTGGGAACACCTATCGGAGGTAGAAGAAGATATTGACTGGTATAGTGCCACACCAAGTAGAAAACTCGTCTTATTTGATCGCCTTCATCGGCAAGAGGCTAGTAGTGCGATTGCACTATTGGAGACACTATGGGACACACTCGACTATAAAATTAAGCTGGAATATATCGATCGTATTGGTAAGCGTTTACAAAGTAGTGATGAGGATTTTTTAGAGACACTTCGTAAAGATAAACGCAAAGAAGTGCGTTTTAAAGCGGCGGAGGTTTTAAGCCAACTTCCGCAGTCGGCGCTATCTAAGGCTCTATTTGAAGAAGCCACTCGTTTGATTGAAGCCGATAAGAAACGAATGTTGCGCATTCAGTTACCCGAAGAGATCCCCTCCAATACGACAGATTTAGGCATTGATTTATCCAAGGTTAAAAAACAATTCAAAAGTGGATTAAAAGCCGCTTGGGTAGCTGCTTTAGTCAGCAAGATTCCACCCAAAAACTGGGAAGATTATCTAGACTTAAGCCCAAGCAATATCATCAGTGCTTTCTTGGAAAGTCAATTGAATGATGTCTTAGATACCGCTGTCTTAGATGCCGTTATTCGGCATAAAGATGCAGAATGGGCCGCTCAACTCATTCGCTACGAAATGGGCCGTGGTACACCCAATGCTTGGCCGATTGCAAAAGTCAAAAAACTAGTAGAACTGTTGAGTCCAGTTACCTTCAATGACGTGGTGTATTACTTTTTACAATACAATGGGGCGATGTTGGAGGATGAAAACCATATCATTAGTAGAATATTGATGTTGAGAGGATTCTTTTGGGATGAGCGAGTTTCTCGTCAGCTTATTGAAGGATTCCGACAGTGGATGACCGAAGCACAAACCTTTTACTGGAACCTATTGCACTATCAGCGCCTATTAGAGGCGGCCTCCTATAATGCTCCTGCTGCCCTTGTCGATACATTTAGCCGTGATTGGCCTTACCACTCTCCACTTTGGCCTCGATGGGAGGCTGCTGTTCAGCGGTTTCTGCAGACTTTGAGTTTTCGGAAAGAGATGATTACTGTCTTGAAGCGACCCTAAACGCTTCAATCCAAATACCGAATCACATACTCGATCGTATGATGATGGAATTTCACCGCTAAATCCCCATACTTCCTGCTAATCTCTGGGTTTACCTTCTTACTCATTCCTTTGGTTTTAAAGGAAAGTGTAGAATATCGACCCATGAAGTCATCAAAAGGCTGATCAATTACAAACTCGACATGTTCATACCCTACTGAATAAGGGCTACCCGTTTTGGGCGAGGGAAGTTCGACACACCAAATTTTTCTCCCTTTGCATTGAATAGGCTCGAATAACTTGAAAGTAGCGATAGGTCTGCCTCCAATCAGTGACTCCGTAAGTAGGTCACCCAATGAATGTAATAGTGTTTTGAGATGTTCATATTCCTCCTCCGTTTCAACACGATAGCAGACATGATCGAGTTCGTATTGGGAGACGTCAATGCCATCTTGATCCAGTAATTGGAAAATGCGATCGAGGAAGGGAGTGATAGGGCCTAATATGGTTTCCATTGGATTAAATGTTATGAATATGAAGGCTTGGCTGGGACTATGCTGCAGGTGGAAAATCTATCTGGCCAGCTAGACAGGCACCTGCAACGGGCATTCGAATATCATAAAATAATACTTCCCAGGCCACCATCGGCGACAATGGCTTGCCCTACAATAAAATTGGAATCAGGGCTCCATAAGAATAAAGCTGTTTTAGCGATCTCGGAGGCTGTACCGATCCGGCCAATGGGGTGTTGTTGTCCCCAATCTTGTAAGATCTGCTCGACTTCCCCGTGTTGGGCCGCTCCATATCTTAATAGAGGCGTATCAATAGAGCCAGGGCAAATACAGTTGACATAAATGCCTTCTGCTGCATAATCCAAGCCCATGGAGCGTGTCATAGCGACCACCGCTCCTTTAGCGGTGGCATAAGCTAGTACATTTTTTTGACAGCGAAGTCCTTGAATAGAGCTGATATTGACAATAGCTCCTCCCCCGTTTTTTCTGATTTCGGGAAGCACTTGCCGGCTCACCAAAAACATGCTTTTTAGATTGATATCCATTGTCAGGTCCCAGTCTTCTTCACGGGTCGTATCTATTGTTCCGTAGGTTTGTAGGCCAGCGGAATTGGCTAGGTACTTAATGGGACCTAGCATACGAGCTTGCTCCAATAGATGTTTTATGGCTCCTGTATTGGTAACGTCGGTTTGGGTGAAAAAGGCCTCTCCTCCTTGTGATTTGATATGCTCAACAGTAGCCAATCCTGCTATTTCATTGATATCGGCAATAACTATTTTTGCACCTCGACTTGCTGCTTCGAGGGCGATAGCTTGGCCAATTCCTGATGCTCCACCGGTTATAATAGCGACTTTTCCGTTGATCCAATTATTCTCCATAGCTAGGTTCTTAAAAAGAATGAAATGCTAATATAAATAGAAAGGCTCCGTTATAAATTTATTCGGCTCTAAAAATAGGAAAGGTGGAATTTGGAGTTTTCATACTATTATTGAGTGCAGGAATTTTCTGGCTAGCCTTTTGTAAAGCGCAAAAAAGGTCCTATCAAATAGCGCTGTATCTGATTCTTTTATCGGGTCTACTATTACGTGTTTTTGCTGCTGCTGATTTGTATGTGCATGAGTGGGATGAGCGCTATCATGCCTTAGTCGCCAAGCATATGATGGAATTTCCCTTTAAACCTATGCTGTACGAGTTTCCCATTTTAGATTATGACTACCGATCTTGGGTTAGCAATCACATTTGGTTACATAAGCCACCCCTGCCCTTATGGTTGATGGCTTGTAGTTTTCATGTGTTTGGAATAAACGAATGGGCTTTACGGCTACCCTCCATCATCGCCTCCACAATGGCCATCGTTTTAACCTATGAAACCGGGAAATACTACCTGGATCAAAAATGGGCTCTACTCGCGGCATTTTTACATGCGATTCATGGCTTAGTGATCGAACTGACAGGAGGAAGAATAGCCACGGATCACTATGATGTACTATTTCTAGTATTTATTGAATTGGGAATCTACTTTGCTATTCAGTATGCCAGGAATACCTTTCATCCAAAGTGGTGTATAGCTATCGGACTGAGTATGGGATTAGCGATACTGACCAAATGGCTTCCTGCCCTTATTGTCTTGCCTATCTGGAGTATATTAGCGTTATCTTCCAAATTATCTTGGCGCTATCTTATCCGAGATGGTTGCTTGATTGTTTTGATTGCAGCCTTGCTAGTTGTTCCCTGGCAGTGGTACATCTTTCATAAATATCCACTAGAGGCAGCTTGGGAATTTGCCTATAATGCACAGCACATTACACAAGGTGTAGAGGGGCATTTAGAACCCTGGTACTACCATTTGAATAAATGGCGCCTCATCTTTGGGGAGCTCATCTATTTCTGTCTCTTATACACATCTGACGCTGCCGACGAAGA
>OJCB01000853.1_pt1 | contig 10984 bp, 1 predicted proteins | sample 1591501 | NCBI WGS metagenome assembly OJCB01 (sample SAMN05416813, study PRJEB24817) | seawater metagenome | isolation source: Sea water | place: Canada:Atlantic | collected 2013-07 | reverse complement strand
CTATCCTCTTCGTCGGCAGCGTCAGATGTGTATAAGAGACAGGAACAGTATCTTACCAATGGCAATCGTCTGCTAACGCAGCGGGACCATTCGTGGATATTGCCGACGCGACGGGAGCTACCTACACCACGCTAGCTTTAACGAGCACGACTTACTACCAAGTAATAATCAGTGCCAGCGCAAGCGGATGTGATGCAGCCACTTCGGCTGTAGTGGAGGTGGAAGTGATCGACGATATTGTTATTACCGCTGATCCAAGTGATGATAGTATTTGTGAAGGAGGAACGAGCACATTATCAGTAGCCATTACCGGCGGTGCTGGCGATATCACTTACCAATGGCAATCGTCTGCTAATACAGCGGGACCATTTGCAGATATCGCTGATGCGACAGGAGCAACTTACATTACGCCAGCCTTGACAGCGACCACTTATTACCAAGTAATAATCAGTGCTAGCGCAAGCGGATGTGATGCAGCTACCTCAGCAGTAGCCGAAGTAGAAGTAATAGATGATATAGAAATTACCGCACAGCCAACAGATGATTCTATCTGTGAAGGCGGAACAAGCACACTAAGTGTAGCGATCACCGGTGGCGCTGGAACAGTATCTTACCAATGGCAATCGTCTGCTAACGCAGCGGGACCATTCGTAGATATTGCCGACGCGACGGGAGCGATTTACACCACACCAGCCTTGACGAGTACTACTTATTACCAAGTAATAATCAGTGCTAGCGCAAGTGACTGTGATGATATTACCTCGGCGGTGGTCGAAGTAGAAGTAATCGAAGACATCGTGATCACGGCACAGCCAACAGATGCTTCTGTCTGTGAAGACGGAACAAGCACACTAAGCGTAACGATCACTGGAGGAATTGGAACGGTATCTTACCAATGGCAATCGTCTGCCAACGCAGCGGGACCATTCGTAGATATTGCCGATGCGACGGGAGCGACTTACACCACACCAGCCTTAACCAGCACCACTTACTATCAAGTAGTAATCAGTGCTAGCGCTAGCGGATGTGATGCAGTCACTTCAGCAGTAGCCGAGGTAGAAGTGATCGAAGACATCGTGATTACAGCGGATCCAAGTGATGATAGTATTTGTGAAGGAGGTACAAGCTCATTGACAGTAGCGGTCACTGGTGGCTCAGGCGATATCACTTATCAATGGCAATCGTCTGCCAATGCAGCGGGACCATTTACAGATATCGCTGATGCGACAGGAGCGACTTACACCACGCCAGCTTTAACGAGCACGACTTATTACCAAGTAGTAATCAGTGCTAGCGCTAGTGGATGTGATGCAGCTACTTCAGCAGTAGCGGAAGTAGAAGTAATAGATGATATTGTCATCGAGGCACAACCATCTGATGATGAAATTTGCCAGGGTGGTACATCAACGATCTCTATTGCGGTGAGTGGTGGTTCTGGATCTATTAGTTACCAATGGCAGACGGCTGATGATATCGCTGGACCTTGGACTGATATTTCAGGGGCGACTGCAAGTAGCTACACGACCCCCGTATTAAACAATACGACTTACTATCAAGTAGTAATCGGAGCTTCTGGAAGTGGTTGTGACGATGTGACCTCTTCGGTTTCAACGATTACAGTAGTTGTAGACCCAACGATCGTGGCGCAGCCACTGTCACAAACTATTTGTGAAGGCAGTAATGCAACTTTAACTGTGGAAGCTGTAGGTGGAACACCTAGCCTCACTTATCAGTGGCAGACTTCATCCAGTGCAGCTGGGCCATTTGCAAATATTGGTGGCGCAACAGATCCAACTTACATCACCCCAATACTTACGGAAGAGCAATTCTACCAAGTGATTGTCAGCGCAGCTGGTGAAGCTTGTGGAAGTACTACTTCCGAAGTTGTATCGGTAGGTGTCAATCCGTTAGTGATTGTCAATCCAGGTGATGATGCTGAGTCTTGTTCCAATGAAGGATACGTATTATCTGGTGAAATCACCGGAGGTATCGGTCTGGGTACTTGGACGACAACGGGTGATGGTACTTTTGAAGATGATCGAGACTTAAATACAGTATATACACCAGGTCCTGAAGATATTACAGCGGGTACAGTTGATCTGATCTTGACTTCAGATGACCCAGATGGTGATGGACCTTGTACTAATGATGCCGATTTCATGGTGTTGACGATCAACCCAGCACCAGTGATCACTTCAACTACGATTACACCTTCATCTTGCGAAGGTGATAATGGTGAGATCAGTATTGTGGTCGAAGGTGGAACAGGACCTTACACCGTGACTTGGAGTAATGGCGCCACTGGCCTAACGGCAACAGACCTGACTGCAGGTTCTTACATTGTGACCGTAATAGATGACAAAGGTTGTACGATCGAGTCTACGATTGAATTGGTGAAAGAGTGCTTCGATTTAGCATTGACGAAAGAGCTAATTAGTGCCGGACCATTCTTCCCTGGTGATCAAGTAGATTTTGAAATCGCAGTGACCAACCAAGGAAATACAGATGCGACTAACGTACAAATTACAGACTATATACCTACAAGCCTCACGCTGATCAGTGCAAACTGGACGCCTGCTGGAACAACAATTATTCCATCCGTAGCTTCTGGTACAACTGAGACCGTTACAATATCCTTACAGATTAATGCAAATTATTCCGGAGGCAATATTGTTAACTATGCAGAAATTAGTGCCGCAACCAATGCATTAGGTTTGATCGACGAAGATTCAGACTTCGATCAAGATAATACCAATGATGCAGGTGGTGCACCAAATTCACCCGCCGATGGTTACATCGATGGTGACGGTACAGGAGCCATTGGTTCTGGAGATGCCGACGGTGATGAGGATGATCATGATCCTACGCTAATCTTTGTACAATCTCTAGTAGACCTAGAGTTGGATAAGAAGGTGAACAACAGTACACCATATGTAGGATCTAGAGTGACATTCACCATAACAGTGGTCAACAAAGGGCCTAGTACTGCAACAGATGTTACGATTCTAGACTACATACCGAATGGTTATGATGATGTACAATTCGTAAGTGTAGACGGACAAGCCATTGTCCAAAGCAGTAGCGGAAACATTATCTGGCGTATAGATGAGATCGATGCCGGTCAAACGATCAACTTAGTCTTCTCTGCTCTCGTAGTGGAGGCAGCCGATAACCAATACACGAATAGTGCTGAAGTATTGGCTGTAGATCAAGTAGATGTTGATTCTGAACCAAATAATGGTGTCGATACCGATGGTGACGGCGATTGCAGTGATGATCCAGGTGATGAAGATGATGCCGATTGTGTAGAAGTTGATCCAATCAAACTGATCGACCTCGAACTTGATAAGAGTGTCAGCGATGAAAAACCAGATGTTGGATCCACGATTATCTATACAATTACACTGACCAACCAGGGACCAAGCTCCGGAAGTGGAGTAGTGGTTACGGATCAACTACCTTCTGGTTTAAGCTTCGTTTCAAGCGATGCCGGAAATGATTACAACAGTAATACCGGTGAGTGGGCAGTCGGTACTATCGGAATAGGTGAAACACTGACACTGAATATAACAGCACTCGTAGAGCCTGATGGAGATTACGTCAACTTAGCAGAGGTTACCTCCGCTAATGAGGAAGACGTAGATTCCACGCCTGGCAACGGAGTAGATACCAACAACAATGGTAATGTAAGTGATGATCCAGGTGATGAAGATGATGGCGATGGTGCAATTATTGATCCAGTGCCGATCATTGACCTCGAACTAGATAAGTCAGTTGATGACTTGAACGGCAATGTGGATGCTGGTGAGGAAGTGACCTTTACCGTTGAACTGACCAACCAAGGTCCAAGTACAGCCAACGGGGTAGTAGTGATGGATCAATTAGAAGATGGATTCATTTACTTAAACCACTTCACCGCTACTGGGGATTTCAATCCTACCACAGGAGAATGGAACATCGGTACTTTACTAGCGGGTCAAACCGTATTCTTAGACATCCGAGTAGAAGTGGCTGTAGCAGGTAATTACTTCAACCTGGCAGAAGTCACAGAAGCGGATGAGGAAGATTCCGATTCTACCCCAGGTAATGGTGTTGATACAGATAATGACGGAGACTTTAGCGATGACTTCGGCGATGAGGATGATGGTGATGGTGTAATCGTTGATGTGGATTGCGACATGTTAGGTAATGTAGCCGATATCGTTTGTGACGATAATGGTACTCCATTGAATCCTGATGATGACGTATTCTATGTGGATGTAGTCGCTCAAGGTTTCGGTACGGGAACCAGCCCAGGCTGGAAAGCGACCGTAGATGAAGTGGTAGTAGGTACCGGAGATTACGCAGGTACAGTTGTTACCCTCGGACCTTTCCCAATCAGTGAAGGCGATGTGACCATTTACATTATCGACGAAAATGATTCGGGCTGTCGTGTGATTCTCAGAGGAGAGGCACCTGCACCTTGCTCATTGCGTCCTTGTGATTTGGTAGCAGAAATCCTTAATACTGAATGTGATAATAACGGTACGGGTAATGATGCTAGTGATGACGTCTTCTACGTCAACTTCACAGTAGCAGGTTCTAATAACAACAGCTGGAGTGCACGGGCCAACGGCCAATTGATGCTCACTGGCTTGAATTACAACCGAACGGAAAGATTGGGACCATTCTCTTACACAGATGGAGCAGTTGAAATTGAACTATTCGATGATGAAGTAGGCGACTGTAGCAAATTATTTACCGTCGAACCTCCAGCGAATACCTGTTCTCAGGATTGTTCAGTATCGGTTGTCTTTGCACAGGAACCGGTTTGTAATGATAATGGTACACCTGGTGATCCTTCTGACGATACCTTCTCCTTTAGCCTACTAGTTGATGGCTTGAATACATCAGGCACAACTTGGATTGACAACTTCGGTACAAGTGGTACTTTCGGAGAAGTAGTGACATACAATGATTTCAGCATAACAAATGGACCATTCACGATCACTATTGCAGATGAAGGTGCGAATCTCTGTCGAACAGATATTCTAATTACACCTCCTGCAACTTGCTCTAATTCTTGTGATATTAGAGCGGTAGTGACTGGATCGCCAAGCTGTACAGATAACAATACACCAAGTAATCCAAACGATGATAGCTTTAGCTTCACTGTCTTTGTTGATGGCGACAACGTCGGCAATAGCGGATGGGAAGCACTAATTGGAGACGAGGTAGTAGCCACCGGTAACTACGACGAAAGCGTGGAGTTTGAAGGACTCGCTATTATTAGTGGTGATGTTCAGGTTACATTCAGAGACATCGATGATCCGACCTGTACCATCTCCGTTCTTGGCGAAGCACCAGCTACTTGCTCAACAGATTGCCAAGTCGTTGTGACGCAGCCAGAGACTAGCGAATGTAATTCCAATGGAACAGAAAATGATCCAACGGATGATACCTTTACCTTCTCGCTTGAGATCAACGGTAACAATGGTAGTGGAAGATGGAATGCTTATATCGATGGCCAGTTGGTTGATAATGGTACTTCGGGATCAACGCCAGACTTTGGACCATTCTTGATTTCTGATGGCCCTGTAACAGTGACGGTTGAAGATGAGCAAGATCCAACTTGTTCTACCTTGATCACGGTCAATCCACCAGATGACGCTTGTTCTTTAGAATGTGCAGTAGAAGCCATTTTAGAGAATACCATCTGTACAGATAATGGAACACCATTTGATCCTAGTGATGATCTCTACTATGCTGTAGTGAAAGTGACTGGCTTCAATGTGGGAGCACGCTGGTCTACGCCAGAGTTATTCCAGGCAGGTACAGATTACGCTTACGGTGCTACGATCCTATTCGGACCTTATCCAATCAGCGGTGGTGATCGAGTACTCAATTTCTTCGATCTTCGAGATGAAAGCTGTTCGGCATCTTTATTTGTGGATGCGCCAGCTTCTTGCTCCGAGGAATGCTTGATTCAAGCAGAAGTAGGGGAGATCGTGTGTAACGATCAAGGCACAACTGATCCTTCAGATGATACCTTTACGGTTCCTGTTACCATCAATGGTCAATTCAACTTTGGCTCTTGCTGGCGAGAACTAGACGGTACTGAAAGAAGAGGTAATTATGGTGAAACAGTAGAATTCGGACCATACCTCATCTCCGACGGTGATGTAAGCATTAAGATTGCTGATTGTCAGAATATCACCTGTCAAGTGATCATTGCAGCTACTGCACCTGAAGCTTGCTCGCAACCCGATTGTGAAGTGATCGGAGATTTGCAAGCCGTAAGCTGTGACGATAACGGAACGCCTGCTGATCCTAGTGATGATGTTTTCCGTGTAACGATGGACATCGCAGTAGCTAACTCTGATGCAGGTTCAGCTTGGAGAGCGACCTTACTCGATGGAACTCCTATCGGTACAGGTACTTTCCCAACTACACATACCTTCGGACCATTTGATATTGCAGGGGGAGAGATCGGAATTATCCTAGAAGATGTGATTGATGTCACCTGTTCGGATACTTTCTATATCCAACCACCAGCGACTTGCTCCGATGCTTGTGCTTTTGAGATCATTGCTGCGGCAGTGGGTACTTGCTCAGATAACAGTACGCCATTCGATCCGTCAGACGATACTTATGGCTTTACCATGACTGTGAATGGTACGAATGGTAGTAGCACTGGATGGCAAGCAAGTATTGATGGTAATGTAGTAGCCTTAGGTACTTACGGTAGTACGATGACGATCGACAATATAACTATCGGTACTGATGTAACGGTGCTAGTGAATGATGTCGATGATCCGACCTGTGGATTTGAAGAGGTACTCGTGACCTCGCCTGAATCCTGCTCCTTTGATTGTGGAATCACAGAGGTTATCGTTTCGGATCCTGTATGTACTTCAGATAATACTTACAACTTTACCATTACGGTAGTAGGAACAGGAGAAGGATGGGAGACAACGGATGGTACCTTTAGTGGACCATACAATACAGAAGTTACCTTCCCTGATAGAATCGCTGATGGATTGCTACAAAGCTTTACCATCCGAGATCAATCGAATCCAATCTGTGTAGCTAGCTTCGATGTACAAGCACCAGAAGAGAATCAATGTACTAATTGCGATGTGGAGGTACTGATGCCAGACCTGTACTGTGATGACAATGGTACACCAAATGATCCGTCGGATGATCTCTACTCCTTTGAGATGATCTTCAGCAGTACGGCTTTGGCTGGTTCTAGCTGGACAGCGGAAGACCCGAATGGTGTAACAGGAACATTTGGAAATGATGTAGTCACCTTCGGTCCATACAGCATACAAGATGAAGGCGCTGTATCCTTCTTGGTGATTAGCGATGTCAATCCTAATTGTCAAGTAGCAGTATTTATTCCAGCGCCAGAACCTTGTTCTGCGGGTTGTCAGATAGGTGTGGAAATGGTGGATGTCATTTGTAATGATAATGGCACGATCAACAACCGTGAGGATGATGTCTTCATCACTTCCTTGAGATTTACAGGCGAGGTAGAGGGAAGTATTGGTTGGAATATCCAACTCTTGGATAGCACTTCCATGGGATCAGGATTATACAATACAGAAAGATACTTTGGACCATTCTCCGTCAATGATGGACCGGTTACATTGATTTTATCTGATATGATGTCGCCAGCTTGTCGTGATACAATCGTTATCGATCCTTCAGTCGCATGTAGTGTCGCAGTATGTGATATCAGAGCGGTAGTAGAATCGACCAATTGTAGCGATAATGGTACACCTGACGATCCGAATGATGATTTCTTCACGGTCGATGTAAGAGTTGATAGCGAAAATGGTTCCGCAACTGGTTGGACCGCTGCCAATGATTCTACCGGAGTCTATGGAGAGTTATTCACCTTCGGACCATTCAGCCTAGAACAAGCGACTTACGAAATAACGATAAGAGATAACGAATCGGAAGATTGTGAAACGACGCTAACCATCAAGCGACCACTACCAGAGGTGGTTTGTCCAGCGGACGTAGAAACGGTAGCAGGAACGGATGGTAATGCGGTTGATTTGGTTTGCACGGATATCGATCAGATCTTTAATAATCCAGCAAGTCTGGACTTGACAGGAGCACCAGTCATCAACAATGACTGTGGAGTTGATGCGGTTGATTTTGAAGATGAAATTATCGGCGGAGACTGTGACGATATCGTCATCCTAAGAACATTCACGATCGATCTGATTTCCGGTGAAAGCATTACTTGTGAGCAAAGAATCACAGTTCGCAAAGCTGCTATCGGCGACCTTAGCTTCCCTGCAGCTGCTGACTTTGTTTGTACAGATACTTATCAGCTAGACGAAAACGGACACCCACACCCGGATGTAGTCGGCTATCCAAGTATACAAACAGCTTTCGATACGCATGTATTGAATCCTGATTATTGCAACTTAACAGCTAGTTACCAAGATGTTGTTGATCCAAGCTGTGGTGGTGCTTCTACGATCACAAGATTCTGGACGATAACGGATAATTGTACGGGAGAGTCAACGACCAATAACCAGATCATCTCTATAACAGGTGATGGTAATGTACCGACAATAACCTGCCCAGAAGGCTACGATGCAGGAGTACTATTTAGTACGGATCCTGGTCTTTGTACAGCAACGGTTGATATACCAGAACCTAGCTTCGAGCAAGCAGGTTGTGCACAAGGCTGGCAGTTGAGAACCACTATTGTAGATAGTGAAGGTACGACCATCGCGACCATTGAAAATGGAGCTGATCGTACACTTGATGGAGTTGTAGTCGGAGACTACGAAATCCTCTACACCGTATTTGATGATTGTGGTGCCTCTACTACAACTAGTTGCTTCTTCAGTGTAGCTGACCTAGAGCAACCCGTAGCGGTCTGTGAGCCAGGTATCAATATCTCACTAGGTGGTATTGGAGTAGCCAGATTGTTTGTCGCTAATATCGACGCAGGTAGCTACGATAACTGCGAAATCGAATCCATCGAAGTACGCCGTATCTACACTAGAGATCCTGAAACATGTGATTCGCTAGAAACTGAGATCTATTCTGATTGGGGACCATTCGTCGAAGTTACTTGCTGTGATGCTGGACAATTCGTTACAGTTGAAATGAAAGTAACGGATGCTAGTGGTAATGTAAATGTATGTAATGTTCAAGTTCTTGTAGAAGACAAAACGCTACCATACTGTTACGGACTTGAAGATGAAATCGTTTCCTGTGATGAACTACCTGATGGCTTCGATCCTTACAACTCCAACCAGATGATAGACCTATTTGGTCTGCCATTAGTGGATGATAACTGTGCAGGAGAAGCTATCGAACTAGAGCCTGAGGTAAGCCTAGATGATTGTGGATTCGGATACATCATCCGCCGATTCGTAGCCGTCGATATCGTCGGTAATGTATCAGAGGCGGTATTCGAACAGCAAATCATCTTCGATTACAGCCTCAACTACGAAATTGGCTTCCCAAGGGATACGGAGACTAACTGTATCTTCGATGTGGATACGCTCATCGTTCAGAAAACGGGTTGTGATTCGATCACTGTTACTTATGAAGATGTGTTCTTACCTGTTGAAGGTGCCGAATGTTACAACCTCGTAAGAACCTACCATGTAATCAACCACTGTGAGTGGGACGGCGTATCAGCGCCAAACGTAATCAGTAGAGATGAAGATTGCGATGGTATTGAGGGTGAAGAACGAGTTTGGGTGCTAGTTAGACCTGATGGTACTTATATCGATAAGGATGTGGAGGAACTGAATCGCATTCCGCAAGCCGGTGCGAAAGAGGTGACTTGCGACGGAACGACTAACCCTGAAGGTTACTGGAGAACAGTGACTTCCAATGGTTATTGGATCTACACGCAACGCATCAAAATGTATGATAACATTGCAGCAGCAGTAGTCTACGAACAAGCTGATGCATTCTGTACAGAAAATGCAGATTGTGAAGGGCCAGTGTCCTATCCGATCAGTATCCTGGAGAACTGCTTGCCAGAGAATCTTAATATCCGCGTATTCCTAGACTTGGAAAGCGATGGTATTATGGATGGCGAAATTACTGATGATGCCTTGGTGGGTAGCTATCCAAACTATACCATTACCGGCACTTATCCATTAGGTAAGCACCAATTCAGATTGGATATCATCGATGGTTGCGGTAATGCTAGTACGGAAGACATCAAGTTTGAAGTAATCGATTGCTACGTACCTGAGCCACATTGTCTCAATGGCCTGATCCTTGATCTAGCACAATTGTCAGAACCAGTTGATGCAGACGGCGACGGTGACTTGGATAATATCGGTGCAAGGGTATTCGCTGCCGAATTAGCTAGTTGCGATGAAACGGATTGTACGCCTGGTCTACGATTCTCTGTCAATAGAGTAGGAGATGCTCCAGACGTTAACCAGAGCAGTCTAGTCCTTACTTGTGAGGATGGTGATCGAGTCGAATTAGAAGTATACGTTTGGGATAGTGCAGATAATCCTTATTCCGTACAACCAGACGGAACGATAGGAGGACCTAACTTCAGGTACTGTACAGCTGAGGTACTACTTCGCGATTTGGATAACGCATGTGCAACTTGCGATGAGGATATGCTCATTGCTGGTGACATCTACACTGCTGAAGGCGATATGATCGAAGGAGTAGCGGTAAGATTGGCTGGTGGAATGTCAGCGCAATCGATGACGGAACGTAGCGGTCACTTCGAATTTATCGGAATGGTGGAAGGTCAAGAGTACTCCATCGAACCCAGCAAGGATGGTGATGATCGCAATGGTATTACGACACTGGATATCTTACTCATCCAGCGACACCTATTAGGGGTAAGGCCATTTGATTCACCATACAAACGCATTGCGGCAGATGTCAATGGTTCTAAAACCATTACGACACTGGATCTACTCTTGATGAGAGCCTTGTCTGTCTCTTATACACATCTGACGCTGCCGACGAAGAGGATAGTGTAGAT
>OJCB01000852.1_pt1 | contig 10988 bp, 6 predicted proteins | sample 1591501 | NCBI WGS metagenome assembly OJCB01 (sample SAMN05416813, study PRJEB24817) | seawater metagenome | isolation source: Sea water | place: Canada:Atlantic | collected 2013-07 | reverse complement strand
CGAGATCAGCCTCGGTCTCGTGGGCTCGGAGATGTGTATAAGAGACAGCTCTATCATTGACGCCCTTTTGGATCTGTTTTGAGAAGTCTGAGATGGTTGATCATCAATCCACCAGATTTGGAGCCAGCCATTTCTCTGCATCTTCAAGAGACATTCCTTTGCGGGCGGCATAAGCTTCCAACTGATCTTTCTCAATCTTTCCAACATTGAAATAACGGGCGGCCTCATTGTAAAAATGCAGACCGCTTACGCTTGAAGGCGGAAACATCGCGTAGCTGCTGGTCAGCTCCATCCGCACTGTGTTTTCGGCGTCGAGAAGTTTCCAAAGCTCACCTTTTTCAGTGTGATCCGGACAAGCCGGATATCCGGCAGCCGGGCGAATCCCCCGGTATTTTTCTTTGATCAGTTCCTCAATGCTTAAGTTTTCGGTTTTCCCAAATCCAAGAGAATCGCGGACTCGTTTGTGAAGCAGCTCAGCGAGCCCTTCAGCAAAACGATCAGCCAGTGACTGAATGATAATCGCAGTGTAGTCGTCACCCGCTTCACGGAAAGTAGCGGCGTATTCCTCCACTTCGTTTCCTGCGGTGACAGCGAAAGTGCCAAGGTAGTCGATTCGCCCACTGTCTTTCGGAGCCACAAAATCGGCGAGACTTTGATACGGGGTGCCTTCTTTGATTTTTTCCTTCTGCTGACGCAGGAAATGAAATTTCGCGATCTGATTCGTTTTCTCTACAGAGTCAAAGAGTTCGATATCCTCTCCGGTCGAATGCGCTGGCCAGATTCCCCAGGTAGCGCGGGCGAGGACGCGGTCATTCTCTACAAGTTCCTCAAGAATGCGTTGAGCGTCGTTGTAGAGTTTCGTAGCCTCTTCACCATATTTTTCGTGCTTAAGAATTTTCGGGAAGACTCCGCGCAACTCCCAGGCGTGGAAAAATGGTGACCAGTCAAAAACTTCGACGATTTCTTTCAAGGGAACGGGATCCCAGATCTGCTGCCCGATCTTTTCGGGCTCGGCAATTTCGGCCGCCGCCCAGTCGATCACAAACTGCTGCTTACGTGCTTCTTCGTAGGGAGTGTAAACTGCGCTGGAGCCTTTCCCGGCATGGAGGTCGCGGGCTTGTTGTTCCGCTTTTTTGTGATCAGCGATAAAATCTTCACGCAAATTAGGGGAGAGTAGAGAATTGCAGGCGCCAACGACAAGAGAAGCATCGATCACGTGGACAACCGGCTCGGAATAATACTCGCTGATCTTGATTGCGGTGTGGGCACGGGAAGTTGTTGCACCCCCTACAAGCAGCGGCGTTTTCCATCCGCGTTTCTCCATCTCTTTCGCGTTGTAGATCATCTCATCGAGAGAGGGGGTAATGAGTCCGCTCATTCCAATGATGTCAGCCTTATGCTCGGTCGCAGCTGCCAGAATTTTGTCGCAATCCACCATCACTCCAAGATCGATGACTTTGTAGCCGTTACAGCTCAGGACTACGCCAACGATATTCTTCCCGATGTCGTGCACATCGCCTTTGACGGTCGCGATGACAAAAACCGGAGCGGAATCCTCTTCTCCGTCAACTTTCTCCGCGAGCATGTAAGGCTCGAGATAAGCGACTGCTTTCTTCATGACGCGGGCGCTTTTCACCACCTGTGGGAGGAACATTTTGCCGGCGCCGAAAAGTTTGCCAACCACCTTCATTCCGTCCATGAGCGGGCCTTCGATAACGGCGAGAGGCTTGCCGAGAGCGAGGCGGGCCTCCTCGGTATCCTCGACGATAAAGTCAGTAATCCCTTTAACGAGAGCGTGAGTCATCCGCTCGCCGACCGGAGCATCCCGCCAGGCGAGATCAGGACCGGCTCCGGCTTCGCGCTTGTGGGCTCCCTGGTTCTTCAATTCCTCGGCATAATCGATGAGTGCCTCGGTTGCTTCAGGGTGTTTGTTCAACAAAACATCTTCAACCAAATCTTTCAGCTTCGGTTTGATTTCGTCGTAAATTTCGAGCATCCCTGCGTTGACAATGCCCATGTCCATCCCCGCTCTTCCGGCGTGGTAGAGGAAAGCTGAATGCATTGCCTCGCGGACTACATTGTTGCCGCGGAAACTGAAGGAAACATTGGAAACCCCGCCACTGACTTTAGCGCCGGGAAGGTTTTCTTTAATCCATCGAGTTGCTTCGATGAAGTCGACCGCGTAGTTGTTGTGCTCATCCATCCCCGTGGCGACGGTGAGAATATTCGGGTCAAAAATGATGTCTTCCGGATTGAATCCGACCTTGTCGACAAGGATGCGGTAGGCCCGTTCGCAAATTCGGATTTTGTCTTCGTAAGTGGCGGCCTGACCTTTTTCATCAAAGGCCATGACTACTGCCGCGGCTCCGTATTTGTTTACCGTCTCCGCGCTTTTGATAAAGTTTTCCTCGCCCTCTTTAAGGGAGATGGAGTTGGCGATCCCTTTCCCCTGTATGCATTTCAGTCCTGCTTCGATCACGGTTCCTTTCGAGGAATCCACCATGATGGGCACTGCGGCAACGTCCGGTTCTGAAGCCAGAAGGTTGAGGAATTTGGTCATCATCTCGACGCCATCGATCATGCCCTCATCCATGCAGACATCGATGACCGGAGCGCCGTTTTCAACCTGTTGTCTCGCAATGGAAACTGCGTCTTCCAACTTCCCTTCTTTGATCAATCTGGCGAAGCGGGGGGAACCGGCAACGTTGGTCCTTTCCCCGATCATGAGAAAGTTCTTCTCGGCGGTGTGGTTGTAGGCTTCTGATCCGCTGAGTCGGAGAAGTGGTTCTGCTGTCGGGACAACGCGGGGAGCGTAGCGTTCCGCAACCTTGGCGATAGCGGCGACGTGTTCCGGAGTGTTCCCACAACAACCGCCGATGAGATTCACCAGACCCTGTTCAGCAAATCCGCCGATAAAGTTTTCCATGTCCGGCGGGTGCAAATCGAATCCGGTTGGAGCGAGTGGATTGGGCAATCCTGCATTCGGGTAGACCGAAACAAAAGTCTCTGCAACCTTGGAAAGTTCGTTGAGATGTGGCTCGATTTCAGCCGGTCCGAGCGAGCAATTCAGTCCAAGAGCCAGCGGCTTCGCATGAGCAACGGCGTTCCAAAGAGCCTCCACTTTCTGGGCGGAAATCATGGTCTCCCCGCCACGCCCTACTGCAGCCGATACGATTAAAGGAAACTCTTTTCCGGTTTCGGCGAAGACATCCTGCATCGCGACGATTGCGGCCTTGGCATTCAGTGCGTCGAAAATGGTTTCGACCATCATGATGTCGCAACCGCCCTCGATCAAAGCGAGGATCTGATGATGATAAGAGTCGCGGACCTGATCGAAAGTCACCACGCGAAAACCAGAATCCTCAGCATCGGGAGAATTCGTCAGTGACACCGTCATTGGCCCGATGGCACCGGCAACGTAGCGTTTTCTGCCGGTATCCGAACCGATATTGTCGGCCCACTTTCTACAGATCTTGGCGGACTCGACGTTGATTTCCCAGGCGAGTTCTTTGAGAAAAGGATTGTCGCAGACTTTTTCCTGAAAGAATTCCGGATCTTTCCGACCGGTTCCTTTTTCACGGGGATCTTCGACAAAAAATTCACTCTGAGCCAGAGTCGTCGCAGAAAAGGTATTCGTTTCGATGATATCCGATCCTGCTTCGAGGAAGCGCTTGTGAATATCACCAATCACATCCGGTTGGGTGATGGAAAGAATGTCTCCGTTATTCAGCAGATCCTTTTCGCTGTCCTTAAAGCGCTCGCCGCGCGCTGCCGCTTCATCGAGGCCGTAGCCGCGAATAGTGGTTCCCATCGCGCCGTCGAGCACGAGGATGCGATCATTGAGTGCTTTGGTCAGCTCGTTGTGGAGTTCGGAAGCCATGGTTCTCTGAAGGAAAAAAGCCGAACTTAACAGGGTTCAATCGTGAAGCAAACAGGCTTGAATCGAACTTTCAATTATTCACCAAACAGAAAGCGAAGTCCGGCATAGGCGCCGAGTCCCGAACCGGTGAATCCGGTAGTGGATTGATAGTCCGTATCGAAGACGTTCTCGAGGCGGGCGTAAATGGTCGCACTTTCGCAAATATCAACGCTGCCGAAGATGCGGGCGAGAGTGTAGTCATCAAGAAAAACGCCGGGACTGTCGAAGCGGGAGTAAGCTCCCTGAATCTCAGCACCAAATTTCCAGTCATCGCCATGGAGGGTCGCACCTGCTGTTGCAGTGTGTTCAGGGCGGCGGGGAAGGCGATCACCGGGGCTTCCTCCGAATCCACCGAGATACTGGCCGTCAGTTATCGTTGCGTCCAGATAAGTGTAGGTGGCATAAATGTCGAGACAATCACAGGGCTGCAGTCTCAACTCCAATTCGACGCCATCGGTTTCGGTGTCGACTTGAGTCGCAAAGGCAAAGAAGAGGGGATCGACATCGACGAGATTTTCGATATCTGCCTGAAAGTAAGTCAAGGAAACGGAACCCAGCTCATTCGGGAGGTTCTGACGCACTCCGATTTCCCAGGATTGGCTTTCTTCCGGCTCAATAGTGAAGGGATCCACTCCGGCTGCGAGAAAGACAAAGTCCTGACCGGAGGGAGCCTTGTAGCCCGTGGCGACTTTTCCAAAAATCGTGGTTCCGGTCTGTTCGATCTCATGACTGAGAACTGCCGAGTAGGTTGCCTTGCTGTCAAAGTCGTTGTGCTCGTCGTGGCGGGCGGAGGCCAGAATGTTGAAGTTCCAGGGAAGGTCGATGTCGGCCTGAGCGAAAATACTGGTGTAGGAATATTCGCTGGCGGAAGGAGTATTGAAGATTCCGGGGATCAGTGGAGTACGGCTGAATTCATACTGGTAGTAACCGGTTCCCAGTGAGTAAGTCGCTTCATCTGTCGGGTGAAAGTGAAAAACCGCTTCCGCTTCGTGGCCGGTTTGTTCCAGCAGATTGTCCTGGAAGAATACGTCGCGTGTCGCCTCGAGCTGATTCTCGGTATAGCTGTAGAAAGTCGTGAAATCCCATGCGTCGCGTTCGATGCTGAGGCGAGGTGAGAAAAGGGCCGACTGATTGTCGTTGATTTGGGTTTCGGGAAAGAAGAATGATTGTTCGGATCCCGGCACCTGGACAGTTCCGTCCTGAAGGTATCCCAACACATCAAAGTAAACTCCGTCGGCCAGATCGATGGCTACATTTCCCCGAATGCTGGTGTTCTCGTAGTGAGAAAACGGGCGGTCGTTGTCGGTTTCCTGGTAGTTGGTGTCGAGAGCGATTCCGACTTTTCCATCGCGGATAGTCAGTTTTTCGCCGGCCCGGAAGGTGTTGAAGGAACCTGCTTCCACATAGGTTTCAAGAGCATCTGTGGTGACGAAGCGGGCGTCAGTGGATTTCAAATCGATCGCTCCTGCCAGGGCATCGGAGCCGTAGAGCGAACTGGCGGGTCCTCGAACCACCTGGACGGATTCAAGAGTCGCTGTATCGAGAAATTCGAGCTGATAAATCCCGGCGAGTCCCGGGGGCAGTCTCCGTCCGTTCAAGAGAACGACCGTGTGATTGCTTTCCAGGCCACGAACAAAAGCGGAAGTCTGACTTCCTGCCTGTCCGGTTTGGACAACCGTAATTCCCGCACTCTGGCTAAGCGAGTCAGCGAGGTCGTAACGCTGATACTGTTTCAATTCTGCTCCGGAAATTGTGTCGACGAAAGGGAGCAGCTCCTCTGTTGGCTGAGGCGTTTTAGTCAGCACATTTGGAATCTCGACTTGTTGAATTGAGGACTGTTGTCTCACTTTTTCAGCTGTCGTGGTCGGAGCAGTGGTTGAAGTGACAGTGGTTACCGAAAGAGTGGCGACATCATCGGAAATCGTATCGGACAAGTCCTGTGCGTAGGCAGGAGTAACAAGCAAAGTGGTAAGGAATCCTAAACGGATCAACAAATCATGATTCATAGATATGTTTTAGTTCGGGCATGGGGATGTCGCAAGTAAAAATGAGGAAAAAATCGATCCCTGACAAAGCAGTAAGTTATTCCGGGCTGATTATTTCGGGCCTTATAGGAAGGGCCGAAATTTTTAGTGTCCAAGTTCATCTGGGTAAGCATGCTTTCAGAGGGAAAAACAAAAGTTTGTATAGTTATGATAGTTATGATAGTTATGATAGTTATGATAGTTATATACGAATGAGGAGGGAATTGAGAATTAAGGGATTGACCTTGATGGAACTTTTGATCGGAATTTCAGTCTTGGGAACCGTTCTGGCTATGAGTTCTGCGATCATTGCAAACGTCCACCACAACGCCAGCGGAGTGAAACTCGACAGCGACGTGAAAAATCTGAACCGAAGCGTGAAAGCCTACCAGGCATCGGGAGGCGCTATCGCAGGAGTGAGCGACGAGGCAGAAGCGATTGCCAAGCTTAAAACGGTGGCTGCGTCTGATCTCGCTCATCGAATTCCGGGATTTTCGTCCAGTATGATTGACCCCCGAATTCAGGGAGTAATGCAATCCTTCGAAGAATCTCTCACGGACCAGCCCAGGGTCGTCTGGGACATCGTCGACCGGAAGTTTGTCATTCGAAGAGAAGGTCGGGCGGGATTTAAAGCCTTTGTAAACAATGTTGATCAAGTTGAGCCCGTACCGATCGAAGAATCCCGGGAAGCATCGTTCCTGTATTCAAAAGAAGGGTCCTGGATATGGGATTTTCAGGATCGGGAAGTCACCAAGTCGGCAGCTGCCACTTTGATCCCGGTGGGATTTGTTTCATCGTCTCCTCAGCCTGAGCCCACTTCTACCGGTCCGCAAGCATTGGAACCTCCTGTTTTTTCACCGCAACCCGGAAGCTTCCCCGCTGCTGACTTTGATCTGCACGTTTCGATTTATGATCCGAATTCATCTGGAAAGTCGAATATATTTTATTCACTGGATTATTCGGAATGGCTCCCGATGCCTGGAGATACGGTGCTGGTCGGGCCAAATCAAATATTACAAGCGCAGGCTGTCACCTCGAATTCTGAAAAATGGTCATCCAGTACCGTAAGGGAAGGACTGTATGCGGGACTTCCGGCAACCACCTTTGCAGGATTTACGGATGCTACCGTTTCGGGCGTCACCGCGACCGATGGGGGAAGCGGAAAATACAAAATTAAGAGCAACAACGGTCACGGAAATAATTATGACGGTGTTGATGGAAGTAACCCGGCTACCTTGAAGCAGTTGCTGGAATCCTCTGATTCTCCGGATGATGAGATTAACGTGAAGATGCCGAAAAACAGTACCTTTATTGAAAGCGGCGATCCGGTACATTCACTGATTTTACCTAAGGGAATTCTTATTACCGGGTCTGAATTTGCCTTTGCTTCACCCGGTGGTGCATTCAGCCTGGGGACATTTCAGTATTTTAACGGCGCAACTAAAGAGGGAACTGCTCTTTCCGGTTTTCCCCTTGCGATTCCAATCACCTTCGAACAACCCGAAGCGAAAACTGTCTATCTCGAAATTGCCGTCAAAATTGATACTTCAGCCAGCGATTCAGATACAATTTCCCTCAGTTTACCTAATGGGAAATCCAAGTGGATTGAGGTTACCCTGAGCGGAATTGCCTACGAGATTCGGCCGGCTTTTACCGGTGCCAAAGGAGGTAAAGCCAGCATTTCAGTGAGTAGCGGACAAACCGGAGTGGTGAGAATGGAAGCAGCCCTGGTGCCCGTGGTTACGCAGGCTCCGGTTCCCTGATATCCATTTCTCCAGCATCGCTGACGAATGGCTTCGTGGCCAGTTCGATGCGCAGTCCCCCGTTGAGCGGGGAATTCGAGGCAGAGGAGCGATCCTGAAAAGAAGAGAGAGAATTAGAATAATTACTTTCGGCGCTCGAGAGCGGCTGCTACAAACCCTTTAAACAGAGGGTGTGGGGCAGTGGGCTTGCTTTGGAATTCCGGGTGGAATTGCACGGCAACAAAGAAAGGGTGATCCGGGATTTCGACGATTTCTCCAAGAAGGCCATCAGGCGAAGAGCCGACCAGCTTCAGTCCGGCCTTTTCGAATTGTTCCCGATAATTCTGATTGAACTCAAAGCGGTGACGGTGCCTTTCGTTGATCACCTTCTTCTGGTAAAGGTCGAACGAATGGCTGCCTTCCTCGAGGTGAGTCACATAGGTTCCAAGTCTCATGCTGGCACCTTTTTCGGTGACTTCTTTCTGATCTTCCAGAAGGCAAATAACGGGATGGGGCGTTTCTTCGTCAAACTCGGTGGAGTTGGCGTTATCAAGTCCGCAGACGTTTCGTGCGAATTCGATGGTCGCAATTTGCATGCCGAGACAGATTCCGAAATAGGGCATTCCGTTTTCGCGGGCGTAGCGGGCAGCCTGGACTTTTCCTTCCACTCCGCGCTCTCCGAACCCACCGGGGATGAGCACGGCATCCACTTCTCCGAGCAGCGCTTCAGCGCCCTGCTTTTCAATGTGACTGGAATCAACGCGGAGTACTTCCACGTGCGTGTCATTGGCAGCTCCGGCGTGGGTCAGCGATTCGTAAATGGATTTGTAGGCATCCATCAACTCAATGTATTTGCCTACCACTGCGACTTTTACCACGTGAGTAGGATTGACGATCCGGTCCACCATGTTGCGCCATTCAAGAAGGTCGGGTGGATCCGTCTCCAGTCCGAGGCGCTCACAGACGATCCGGTCGAGCTTTTGCTCGAACATTTTCAGTGGAGCCTCGTAAATGGTTCCCTTGATGTCGAGAAAGGGAACCACCGCTTCTCTGGCAACGTTACAAAACATTGCGATCTTGTTGCGCGAGTCGTCGTCCACTGGTTGCTCCGCCCGGCAGATGATGACGTCGGGAGCAATACCAATCTCCCGAAGTTTGGCGACGCTTTGTTGGGTCGGCTTCGTTTTTAACTCTTCGGCAGCCTTGATAAAAGGAACCAGGGTTACGTGGAGAAAGGCGACGTTTTCATGTCCCACTTCATCTTTAAATTGTCGCAGGGCTTCGAGAAAAGGCAGTCCTTCAATATCCCCGGTGGTTCCGCCGATCTCGGTGATGAGAATATCGGCATTCATTTTTTTCGATACCTCATGGATCCGGGCTTTGATCTCATCGGTAACGTGAGGAATCACCTGAACGGTCGATCCGAGATAATCTCCGCGGCGTTCCCTGGCGATAACGTTTTCGTAGACCTGACCGCTGGTGAGGTTGTTGAGCTGAGAAAGTTTCCCGCTGGTAAAACGCTCGTAGTGGCCGAGATCGAGATCAGTTTCGGCTCCGTCATCCAGCACATAAACTTCTCCATGCTGGAAAGGGCTCATCGTGCCGGGATCCACATTGAGATAGGGATCAAACTTCTGCATGAGAACACTGAAGCCCCGTTGTTCGAGAAGGGTTCCGAGTGCGGCTGCGGCGAGGCCTTTCCCGAGGGAACTGACGACGCCACCTGTAACGAAGATATACTTCATGAGCTAAGTTGCTGATTGAGTTTCGCAGCTTGTTCGGGTGTGTCAATACCGGGAGACTGGTCTCGACTCACAATGACTTGAATGGCAGCGCCGTTTTCGAGAGCGCGGAGTTGTTCGAGACCCTCGACCCGTTCCAGCATGGAGGGTTCCCACCCTACGAATTTGAGCAGGAAATCTCTGCGGTAACCGTAGATTCCTTTGTGCTGATAATAGCAGATGTCCTCCTGTAGATTTCTTTCAAAAGGAATAGGGCTTCTCGAAAAATACAGAGCCCGGTGATAGCGATCGAGCACGACTTTGACGACATTCGGATTGTCGACTTCAGGATCGTCTGCGGCCATCGGGTTGGCCGCGGTCACCATTTCAACGGTGGGATTGGCAATCATTTGACCCGCCATGTGGTCGATCAGCTCCGGTGAAATGAGCGGTTCGTCCCCCTGGATATTGATGATGTGAGTGGCGTCCGGCATTTCAGCAGCTACTTCGGCGATGCGATCTGTCCCGCTGGGATGCTCGTCGCTCGTCATTGCTACATTGCCATTGAATTTCCGAACGGCTTCAGCAATGCGCTCGTCGTCTGTGGCGACGATGACGTGATCGAGATTCCGGCATTGCTGGCATTGATCCCAGACGTGTTGGATCAGCGGTTTATTGTTGATCAAATGCAAAGGTTTTCCCGGAAAACGGGTTGATCCGAAGCGAGCCGGGATCACGCCGATCACCGAAGATTTTTCAGCTGTTGAAGTTTCGTCTGACATTTCCACCAACCATCAAGTAACAGAATCGTAATTTATCAAGGAAATCCGATTGATCTCAAGTCGATACGGGTGAATTCGTGCTCTGAACTCAACCATACTTTGTTTTGAATATCGCCTGCCTGGACCTCGAAGGGGTGCTCATTCCCGAAATCTGGATCAACGTCGCCGAAAAGACCGGAATCGACGAGCTTCTCGCAACGACCCGCGACATTCCGGATTACGACGTTTTGATGACGCAGCGGCTTCGGCTTCTCGACGAGAATAATCTGAAGATTCAGGATGTGCAGGATGTGATCGCCACGCTCAGTCCGTTCCCGGGTGCCGTCGATTTCCTGGAGTGGTTGAAAGAACGGTATCAGGTCGTGATTTTATCCGACACCTTTTATGAGTTCGCGGCGCCCTTGATGAAGCAACTCGGATATCCAACAGCGTTTTGCCATAAACTGGGTATCGACGAAGATGGAAAAATCTCGGCCTACCACCTACGGATGCCTGATCAAAAACGCGAAGCGGTGAAGCGTTTTCACGAGCTGAATTTCAAAGTGGTCGCTGCCGGGGATTCCTACAACGACACCACGATGTTGGGCGAAGCGGAACAGGGAATCCTTTATCGGCCGCCGGCCAATGTAATCGAGGAATTCCCTCAGTTTCCCGTGACGATGGATTACGATGAGCTCAGGGTAGAGTTTGAGAAGGCGCTGGTCGATATGGAGGGCTAAGCCCGTCTGCTGTAATACGAAGCGACAGACATACCACCCTGTCTCTTATACACATCTGACGCTGCCGACGAAGAGGATAGT
>OJCB01000851.1_pt1 | contig 10995 bp, 8 predicted proteins | sample 1591501 | NCBI WGS metagenome assembly OJCB01 (sample SAMN05416813, study PRJEB24817) | seawater metagenome | isolation source: Sea water | place: Canada:Atlantic | collected 2013-07 | reverse complement strand
CTACACTATCCTCTTCGTCGGCAGCGTCAGATGTGTATAAGAGACAGGTCCAGGCCTTGCTCTTTTGCTGAGCGCACTGCTTCCTCCCGTGATTTGGACAATTTTCCGCGTTTTTTATTTCACAAAGGAAAGAGGAAAGGTCAAAACACTGGAGTAGTACCATAGGCTGTGTTTTCTTTGCCTTGCTCCCTGCCCTTGAATGAATCCTGAAGAACAACAATTTGCTGCAGCCCTGCAGGCTGACCCGAACAACTGGGACCTTCGTCTGGGACTGGCCGAACGCCTGATTCAACGCGGAGAAGTCACGGAGTCAAAAACTCTGATTTCCAGCGTCACCACCGCCCCCTCATCGGAGGAACAAATGCGCCGCGCGCTCAGTTTCTTCAGCGGAAAACCAACAGGCGGGAACTGGGGGCCGCTTTTACAAAGTTACCTGAGCGTTCATCGGAACGATGCCAGCGCTCATAAAGCTTATGCCCACATGCTGACAATGGTGGGAAGCCTCGATGGAGCCCGGCAACATTACCTGACAGCCCTTTCACTGGATCCATCTCAAGTGGATCCCGGACTTGCAGATGCGCTTTCTATTCCCGCAGAAGTGGAAATTCAGGAGCCTGTCGTGGATGATTCGGTTCAGGCAGCAGTCCCCGCTGTTATTGAACCAACACCTGTTCAGGCAAAGGAAGAGACCCCGGTGATCGAGCCTGTTGCCCCTCGTCAGGAAATCCAGGAATCGCCCCTTGAACCCGAGCCGGAAATAATTTCGGAAGACCAAACGCTGGAACCGGAAACTCCCGCAGCGGAAGAGCCTGTGCAGGAGAGCCAGGATGTTCAGAATCCGGAAATCGAGGAAGAGGCCAAAACAGAGAGCGAAATCGGGGAAGAGAGCTCCGCAGAAGAAGAAAGCACAGAAACTTCAGAGACAAAATCAGACAAGGCATTGATTACTGCTGAAGGGGAAGTTCCTAAAGCCGCCGAAAAAGAATCCGACCAAAAGGACAAGAAAGCGGCCTTGATTACCGCTGCGGTAATTCACGCCGTGCTGTTGATACTTTTTGCACTCTGGACCGTGGCCCAACCGGCCCAGGCCCCGCCCCAGATCGTGACTCGCGCGCCCGACACCGATCGGGAAGATACCAAAAGCGTCGAGAGGAAAAAAGTGCAGACACAACCCGCATCATCCGCCAACCAGATGAATGTGGTGACTTCCTTCTCTGCATCCGCCGTGGCTCTTCCTGATCTGACCAATCCCACCGAAGCATTTGATGTCGTTGGATTAAACGACCTCGGCTCAAGCATGGATTTCGGAGGAGGCTCAAAAGGCGGAACCGTCTCATTCTTCGGCTCCCGATCCAGCGGCAAAAAGATCGTCTTCGTTGTCGATGCCTCGGCATCGATGAAAAACCAGGGGGAACTCGGGAAAACCCGCTTTCAACTGATGAAAGAGGAACTTAAAAAATCAGTCGGTAGCCTTCCCGCCGGCGTCGCGTATCAGATTATCTTTTTCGCCGGTCCGGCCTGGTTTGCAGGTCAGCCCGTTGATCGTGAAAACTGGCACGACAAGAACGGCCGTAACCATTGGTATTACAAATCCGGGGATGTCTCGGAACTTCCCCAGTCGAAATTGCTCAGAGCAAGCCCCGGCCGGGTTTCCGCGACGATGAAAGACATCGATTCGGCGACGATGGTTTTTGGAACCGATTGGCGGGCTCCTTTGAAAATGGCCATGAACCTGAAACCGGATCTCATCTTTTTCATGACGGACGGATCCATTGAACAGGATCCCGCTCAGACACCTGTCGTGGAAGACATTCTTTCCTACAACAAAAAGCAAAGCAAAGCCAAGATCAACTGCATCTGCCTTATGGAGTTACAGGCTTTTGAGATGATGGAGGAACTCTCCCGAGGTACCGGTGGCGAATTTTCTCTCGTCCTCGAAAACGGGGATGTTGTCCGCGGTCCCGCCGTCGCCAGAATCGCCGCCCAGCAAAAGTGAGATTGGCATCTCTATCCGAGTTGTTGAAATTCAGTATATCCTTATAATCCGGAAAGAGTGAATTTACGCAAAAATGTCAGCCGTTTTTTATACTTGGCTGAACCACAATTCCATAGCATAGTATTGGCTATCTCTTTTTCTTGGATTTGGTAGAGATACGAAACACACGGATGGACTTATCAGGCGGCTTTTTGCAAAGACCGGTCTCACTGCTTGTCGCTATTTGCGTCACAGTGATGCCTTTTGCCGTGTCTAAACCGATTTCCGCACAGGATGGAGTGAACCCGAATGATATTTGGTATCGCGGTTTCCTTCTCGTTCAGGCATCCAAGGAACTGGAAGAACGCGGAAAGTATCTCGAAGCGCTCAACAAGTTGAACGACGCCAGGCCGCTCTACATGGAGCTGGCTCAAAACTTCCCCAATTTCCAACCGGAGATGATCCGGAACCGGCAACATCTCATCGCCGAATCCCGGGACAAACTGCGGGGGCTAATGCGGAACCGCCCATCTGTTTCCTCACCGAATCAGAGAAATGCCGGAACCGGATCGACTGCTGTAAGTGGAAACCCTCCCGGAGAGTTTGATAATGTATCGCCCAATTACGGTTCTCGTTCCGGCGAAACCGAAATACTCACTCAAGAAGGAGAGTTTGCTCTCCCTGAATGGAACGGAAACGATGGAACCAATCAGGATTTCAACAATCGACCGGGTCATGGTCAGCCGCACATCATCGGTCGCCCGCCAACATCCGGAAGCCATGCGATCGACATTCTGAATGATCAGGAAGACAAGGACCGCCTCATCGACTGGCTGAATAAAGAAAATCAAAAGCTTAAGGACAACGAAGCGAAACTGAAAACAGAGCTACGCGTCACTCGTGATCAGGCACAGAGGGAAAGCTTGAAAGTCGCGCAGTTGGAAAAGGAGATGTCTGATGCAAAGAATAATCCGGATCTTGCACAGAAACTGGCAGCAGTAACCGCAATGTATGAAAAAGCGGTGGACGGCTGGAAAGCAGCCAACGCTTTAAATGAGAAGCTCGTCAGTCAGAACGCCGAACTTCAGACCAAGATGAAAAAGACAGTGGCCCGCATGGCCGAGGTGGAACGGGAACGCGACAGCCTTCTGGAAATCGTCAACGGGAAGGGATCCGGCGGCAAAGCGCTCAAAGAGCTGATGGAACGAAATCAGCAGCTCACAGAACAGCTTGATCGTGCCGAGCAGCTCGCATCCAGCCTCTCTGAATCTAACCGGGAAAAGGATCAGGATATCGCCATGCTCAAATCGGAAATCGGCAAGGTGAAGGCAGAGCGCGATCAGTTACTTGCTGAAAATGTCACTCACCAGCAGAACATCGACCGTTTGCGAAACAAGCTCCAACTATTGTCCGACGGCCTGACAGCCGAGGAAAAGAACTCTCTCACTCAGGCCAACCCCGTGGAAGCTCAAGAGAACGAGTTGCTTCGTTCCCTGGTTTTGAAGCAATTGAGGCGACAGGCTCAGATGAAGGAGGCCAAGGAACTTCTCTTACGGCAACTGGATAAAGTGGGCAGTCGCTCGGATGTCCTTCTTGGTATTGTTGAAGATATGGCCAACGGCCCGCAACTTACGGCAGAGGAAATAGCTCTTTTCAGAAGCCCTCAGTTTTCAGAGATCGTCGATGCGGCAACAGATGTCGCAGAAGATGTGGAAAACGGAAACACCGGTGAAACTAAAAATTCGGTATCGGGAACATTGCTTGGCCCCGGCAAAGATGGTGATGTCACTGGAGTGATTAAAGACCAGAAAGTCACCGTCGAACTGGAACAGCTCGAGAAGTCTGCACGTCTCGATTTCAAAGAAGGACGCTACAGCGAAGCGGAGTCCGGCTTTCTCAGCTATCTTCGACTTCGCCCCCGCAGTATCCCTTGCCTCTGCAATCTCGGAGTACTCAAGATTTCGATGAAAAATTTCACCGAGGCGGAGCACTACCTGGAGAAGGCCCTCGCCATCGACTCCGGTTCAGGGCTGGCTCACTATTTACTCGGACGGACATTTTTCCTCCAGGGCAAACTGGACGAAGCTCTATCAAGCTTGGAACAGGGGATATCCAGAGATCCTGGGAATGCAAAAGCTCACAACTGTGTCGGGGTCATTTCCAGCCGCAAGGGATGGGTCACTCGCGCTGAAAAAGCGTTCAACGAAGCGGTGACGCTCGATCCCAAATATGGCGACGCTCATTTCAATCTTGCGATTCTCTACGCGACCAAAGACCAGCCGAATGCCCAGAAGGTTGAGCAGCATTATCGAAAAGCGACTGACCTCGGGATTCCGAGAGATGCAGCGATCGAGGATTTTCTCGACTCCGAGCAGATCCCTGTGACGGTTGGGATGCGCTGATGCGCTGATGCGCTGATGCGCTGATGCGCTGGTAGGCTTTGAAACTCTGCCCGTTCCGGCAGTTGTCGTCCTCCGTCGCCGCCGGGACTGAAATCCCGACTCCAGACTCGAGTTCAAAGTTCGTTCTCTGCCAGGAACACTTTCAATTCATCGACCCCGAAATCCGGCAGCATTAAATCCCCCACCGTCATGGTCGGAGCGCTACTCTGCCCGGAAATCGCAATCATCTCGTCAAACATGTCGCGATTCGCGATCACATCGATTTCTTCAAATTCGTAGCCTTCCTTTTTCAGATAGGCGACAACATCAACACACCACGGACAGCCAGGCTTGATATAAACTTTCATCATTTCAGTCTCAGTCGTAAAAAAGGCTCAGTTCTTACTGCCCCGCCGCTGATTTTTTCACAATCGAATCCATCTGAGTCACCGTGTGCCCTTTCGTCCGCAGTAGCTGAACAACACTGTCATTTCCAACCAAATGAGCAGCCCCTACCAGAAACATGATATTGGTGCTGCCGGCAACTGCCTTTTCAATTTCGGGAATCCAGTTCTGATTCCTCTCCGCCAGCAAGAGGCGTCGAATATTCGAACCCTCCTCCATATGCTTGCTGATGAGCTTGTCGAGCTGCGCTCCATCTCCGACTTTCCAGGCGGCGATCAGAGGTCCCAGTTCGTTATTTCTTTTATCGGCCTCGTCCAGGGAAGCATTGAGAAGGTTTTCCAGCTCCTTGTCTTCAATGCTGTCAAAACGCGAGAGTTGAAATTCGGCGGTTTCCAATCCGCGAGAGGGTTTCCCATCCTTCACCGTCTTGTCATGAAAGGTAAACTCCAGCCCAAGTTGCGGCTTGGCACCGAGTCGGACAGCTTCCAGAGTGCTCACGGTGATGAAGACCATGCTCGGCTTCATCTGATTAATGATCGCCGGCTGAAGACCGAAAGGAGAAGCGTATTGCTGAATCCTCCGGACCGTGTTTTCGGAAAAATGATCGCGAAGGGATTTTCCCCGCGGCAACATTCCTTTGCTCCGGATTCCCTGGAGAACCGCAGGATCTTTCATCAGAGCCATATCGACCTCAAACACAATCTCGGCGCTGTCGTTGTAGACCTTGTAATAAGATGCCGGAAGCGGTAAATCCTCTGCCCGCAGCAAATGAACGGATCCCGCGAGGTAAACGGTGTTGTCTAAGTCTGTGATTTTCCAGATCGAAACCTTACCATTTCCGCCTCCTGTCGGAGCAGGAGCCTGCGCGTATATCGCGGGAGCAGTCAGCAAAAGGAGCAAAAAGGCTGCTGCGAAGAAAAGATTCTGTCGAATTTTCATGTGAGGGAGGGTTTGGTATTGAGAGCTGATTCGTTTCTCTCTAAGTATAGTAATTGCCCCGAGGCAAAAAGCTCTAAATATCCAATCAGATCACTCATTCATGAAATACTTCGTCCACCTCGCCATCGGCCTTCTCAGCCTTCAGGCCATCGCCTCCGACTGGAAAAAACATGTCATCATGGAAGGCGGACACAATACCTCCGCGGTCGCAGCAGACTACACCGGCGACGGCAAGCTGGACGTCATCACCAGCTACAAAGGGAAAGTCAGCCGCTTTGCTGCACCCGACTGGACCGAGACGATTCTCTATCGCTTTGAAAAAGGGAAAGGCACCTGCATCCACAGCGAAACTCTCGACGTCGACGGAGATGGCGATATGGATTGGGCCGGCAGCCAGGCTTTTGATAAACCCTTCTGGCTGGAGAACCCGGGGAATGCCGGGGACAAATGGACTGCGAGAATCATCGATCATGATATTCAGGGAATTCACTGCATCCTCAAAGCCGATGTGGATAACGACGGAAAACCCGACCTGATCATCAATAACTTTGAACCCAAAGGCGTCCTCGCCGATTCAATCGCCTGGTTTCAAATCCCCGAGAATCCTAAATCAGCGGACCATTGGCATCGTCATGTTTTTGCCGACAAAACCGCTCGGGGCGGCAGTCACTATTTCGGCTTCGGCGACATCGACGGAGACGGATGGGGAGAAATCGCCGCCGGTGCAAAAGGGGCTCCCTTCGAAGACGGAAACTGGTTTGCCTACTGGAAAAACCCGGGAGGCGAAAAAGCAAAAGGAGCCTGGGAGAAGACAATCATTGCCGAAAACCAACTCGCAGCGACCTGCATCAAACCCGCCGATGTGAACGGCGACGGGAAAATTGATTACGTAGCTTCACGCGGTCACAGCGCCGGAGTTCTCTGGTTCGAAGCTCCTGACTGGAAAATCCATGATATCGATCCTGATACAAAACAACCACACAGTCTCACGGTAAAAGACCACGATCAGGATGGCGATCTCGATGCTGCCTCCTGCGGTTACGAAAGCGAAGTTCTCCGCTGGTATGAAAATGACGGCAAAGGAAATTTCACCATCCACACCCTCGACGATGCTCAACAATCCTACGATCTGCGTTCAGTTGACATGGATCAGGACGGCGACCTCGACCTTCTGAACGCCGGCCGGGCCACCGGCAATGTCGCTTGGTACGAAAACCCGCTCAAATAACATTCTCGTGACCGGAGAATTCCTCACCCGCCTCACCATCCAGGCGGCGATGTGTGCCTGGACGCTTGGAATTGTTTCCAAAGGTCGCGTTTCAAAGTGGGCGTGGTCGACAGCTATTGTCATTTACCTCGTCCACATTTTCTTCGCCTTTGAAGTCCACTATGGCTGGAGCCAGAAAGTCGCACTCGAAGAAACCGCCCGTCAGACTTATCAACTCACTGGCTGGAACAACGGCATCGGTCTCTGGGTGAACTACGCCTTCACCGCATTTCTCGCCTGTGATCTCTGGAACCAATGGAGCGGGCACCCTGAGAGGCTGAGGAATACAAGAAACGGAATCGTCCTGTTTATGATCCTCAACGGCGCCGTCATTTTTGGAACCGGATTATCGAGACAGCTCGGAATTGTGCTTCTCGGTGTTGTCACGCTGGTTTGGCTTCGTAGGACAAAAAGTAAAATTCGAAACAAAAAGTAGCACGGAATGCCATTCCGTTTCAAAGAATCACGCCAGTGCTCCAGCGGATAGGCAACGCGGACGGAATAGCATTCCGTGCTACAAGGGGAAACTTCGGCAAAGCAGTTTCTCTCCTAAACTTCCAAAAAATTCTTCAGCAGCTTTTTCCCTTCCCCCGTCAGAATCGACTCGGGATGAAACTGGACTCCGTAAATCGGCAGTTCCTTGTGCTTGAGACCCATGATCTCCTTCTCTTCGGTTTCCGCCGTAATTTCGAGGCAGTCAGGAAATGTCTCACGCTTAACGATCAAAGAATGGTACCGCGTTGCCTCAAAAGGATTTTGCACCCCTGCAAAAAGCCCTTCCCCGTTGTGCTTCACCGGCGAAGTCTTCCCGTGCATGAGACGCTCCGCCCTCACGACATCGCCCCCATAAACGTGACCGATACTCTGATGCCCAAGACAAACGCCCAACAGCGGCTTCGTCTCTCCGAAAGCGCGAATCACATCGCAGCTAATTCCTGCTTCGTTAGGAGTACACGGTCCCGGGGAAATACAGATTTTCTCCGGGTCCAGTTTTTTGATCTCCTCCACCGAAATCTGATCATTTCGGTAAATCTTCATTTCCGCCCCCAATTCACCAAAGTATTGGACGAGGTTGTATGTGAAGGAATCGTAGTTGTCGATGACCAGTAACATCAGGCGGAAATCTATGCCTGATCGGTTTCGGGTCAACTGTTCACGCCGATTGATTCCACATCAATTCTGAGCCACACTGTCAGCGAATTCCCGGATTTATCGATCCAACCCTGTTCAATCGTGAAGGCAACCCAGTTGATTCGTAAATGGCTTCCCCTTTCCTGCCTTCTTCTGTGGATGGTCGGAGGGCCGTCGTCCTTGCCGGCTGCGCCGAAAATGAGAACTGACAAGCTTTCCCAAATCGACAAAACGATCGGGGCGGCAATCACCGACGGCGATATTCCCGGGGCAGTTCTCTGGGTGGAGTCAAAAGGTGAAGTTTATACGAAAGCATATGGCTTGCGAATGAAGGATCCGTCGTTCGAAAAAATGACACCGGATACGATTTTCGACCTGGCCAGCCTTACCAAAGTGCTCGCAACCACACCGGCGATTCTTCACCTTTACGAACGGGGAAAGATCCAGATCAATGCTCCGGTCTCAGATTACATCCCCGAATTTCTCGAAGGTGGAATTCTCGAGGAAGCGGAACCCGATCCACCTAAAGATGGCAAGGAACCTGAATTCGACCCCGGGCAGGTGACACCGGAACATCGGAAGGAAATAACCATTCGCCATCTCATGACTCACCAGAGCGGACTGCCGCCGGGAATTTTTATCAGCAAACAGGATTTCTGGGGGCACGAAGAAGGAGTCCGCCGGGCCATCTCAATCGGGCTGAAAGAGAAACCGGGGACACGCTTCCGCTACAGCGATGTGAATTTCATCCTTCTCGGGGAAATTGTGAGGAGAGCTTCAGGACAACGGGTTGATGGCTACGTTCACGATCACTTTTACGAGCCGCTGGGAATGGCCGACACCGGCTACCTGCCGCCGCGTTTTCGCCAACCTCGAATTGCCCCTACCACCTTCATCAAAGAATACGGGCTCATCCGCGGAGAGGTTCATGATCCGACGGCACGCCGCATGAACGAAGTGGCAGGACACGCCGGACTGTTTTCGACAGCTCCTGACATTGCCAAATTTATGCGCATGTTTTTGAATGGTGGGAGCCTCGAGAGCATCTCCTGCCTTCAAGCTGAGACCATTGCTTTTGCCACGGAAAATCATCTTCCCGACAGCATTGGTTACAAACGTGGGCTGGGCTGGGACATCGGCTCAAATTTCGCCTACCAGCGTGGCGAAAGATTTCCCAAGACAGGCTTCGGCCACACCGGATGGACCGGAACCTCGATCTGGGCGGATCCTGCCTCGGAGAGCTTTGTCATTTTGTTAGCGAACCGGAACCACCCGACCGAGTCAGGACGAATCAAACAGCTGCGAATCAAAGTGGGAACCCTGGCCGGAGAAGCCGTCGGATACACCCGGGCTGTTCCTCTATCCGATTCAGGCACGGAAGACTACTCCCGTAACGACGAACAAACCGCAGCTGCTGCGGCAGGTTCAACGGTCCTCAACGGAATCGATGTTCTTGAGAAAGAGAATTTTCAGTCCCTCGCCGGCCGAAAAGTTGGACTGATCACCAACCACACGGGAATCAATCGCAATCGGCGCTCGACCATTGACCTCCTGGCTGCAGCAAAAAACGTGAGCCTCGTCGCTCTGTTTTCGCCGGAACACGGAATCCGTGGCACTCTCGATACCGATTCCATCTCCGATGGAAAAGACGACGCCACCGGCTTGCCAGTCTACAGCCTTTACAAATCCAAAGAGCGCAAACCGACTGCATCACAACTGAAAGGAATCGACACGCTCGTCTTTGATATCCAGGACATCGGCTGTCGGTTCTACACCTACATCTCCACCATGGGACTGGCGATGGAGGCAGCGGCGGAAAACAAACTGAAAATCGTCGTTCTCGACCGGGTCAATCCGATTGGCGGAGTCATCGTCGACGGGCCGGTCAGGACTGGGAAAGGGAATGACTTCGTCGCCTTTCACGACATTCCGGTTCAACATGGAATGACCGCCGGTGAGCTCGCCCGGATGTTCAATGCCGAGCGTAAAATCAATGCCGACCTCCAGGTGATTCCCGTGAGAGGATGGGATCCGGCCTCCCGTTTTGATGAGACCGGCCTTCCCTGGGTCAACCCCTCTCCCAACATGCGAAGCATCACCGAAGCGCTGCTTTATCCAGGTATCGGCCTTCTCGAATTCACCAATATTTCTGTGGGACGCGGCACGGCAACACCTTTCGAACACATCGGTGCTCCCTGGATTGATGATGGTCGACTGGCCGCCCGACTCATCGAAGATAGGTTACCCGGCATATTGATTTTACCGACTCGCTACACACCCGATGCCAACGTTTACGATGGCGAAGACTGCGGGGGAGTTCGTTTTCTGATCACTGACCGGAATACTCTTCGTCCCATCGATGTCGGCTTGTCTATCGGAAGAGCAATTCAGGAAAGTTACCCACGAACATTCAACTTAAAGGACAAAGGGAACGTTTTGCTCCGCCATTCCAAAACCCTCGACGCTCTCGTCAAAGGGAAGTCCAATCAGCAAATTCGGAACTTGTGGAAACCCGATCTGGAGAAATTCTTGAAACGGCGTTCAAACTTCCTACTGTATTCACGCTAAACAAATTTCGAAACGACGATGGGCAGACGATCACAGGATCCAGAGAAAGGTGAAAAACAGGGAAACGATATGAGTCGTTTTTCGGCGGATAACTACGAGCGTCCCGTTCTCGACACTCCTAACGGAGCCGAAAAGATTTTTCTACATTCCTGCTGTGCGCCCTGCGCCGCCGAAATCATGGACGCCCTCGCTGCTTCGGAAATTCAGACGACGATATTTTTCTACAACCCGAATATCCATCCGCGTGATGAATACGAAATCCGCAAGCAGGAGAATATTCGCTGTCTCTTATACACATCTGACGCTGCCGACGAAGAGGATAGTGTAGA
>OJCB01000848.1_pt1 | contig 11005 bp, 9 predicted proteins | sample 1591501 | NCBI WGS metagenome assembly OJCB01 (sample SAMN05416813, study PRJEB24817) | seawater metagenome | isolation source: Sea water | place: Canada:Atlantic | collected 2013-07 | reverse complement strand
AAGCTTCTGACTATAAGGAAGAAGTGTGCGAAATTTTCAAAAGCTTTCAAAAAAAATGACTTCATTTATTTCCGTCCAACTACTAAGACCTAAAAATATCAGCCTAAAACACTAGATTCTCCTATCTTAAGTATAATTTTGCAGGTTCAAAATTAGGAGCTTATGAATGAAGAGGAAATAGGAACAGAAGAATCGGATGATTTGTATGAATTGCAAACGATCACCATTGATCCTAAGCAAACGCCTATCCGTATCGATAAATTTTTGCAGGACCGTATGAAGAAGGTTTCCCGGAATCGTATCCAATCTGCGATAAAGGGAGGAGCTATACGAGTGGATGGTAAGGAAATGGTCAAGCCTAATTTTAAAATTAAGCCTGGGCAGGAAATCGAATTGTTGATGCCCAAGCCACCCGCGCACTCCAAGGGCTTAGTGCCACAAGATATTCCACTTGATATTAGGTACGAAGATGATTACCTCTTGATTGTACACAAGCCACCAGGCCTTGTGGTACATCCGGGCTTTGGAAACTGGGATGGAACCTTAGTCAATGCCTTGGCCTATCACTTCAGAGACCTGCCCATACTGGATGGAAATACCAATGATCGCTTGGGTTTGGTACACCGAATCGATAAGGACACTTCTGGACTGATGGTAGTAGCGAAAACAGATGAAGCATTAACGGGTTTAGCCAAGCAGTTTTTTTACCATACGATTGAAAGAAAATATGTAGCGCTGGTCTGGGGAGATGTAGAAGAAGATGAAGGGAGCATTACGGGACACATCGGCAGGCATTTACGTTTCAGGCAGATGTATACCGTTTTTCCAGAAGAGGAGCACGGCAAGTGGGCGGTGACACATTATAAGGTATTGGAACGCTTGTATTACCTGACTCTAGTGGAATGCCAGTTGGAAACAGGTCGAACCCACCAGATTCGGGTGCATATGAAATATAAAGGGCATCCACTATTTAATGATGAGCGATACGGCGGGCACCGGATTATGAAAGGGACAGTGTATAGCAAGTATAAGCGCTTCGTAGAAAACTGCTTTGATATGATGCCACGACAGGCACTACATGCAAAATCCTTAGGATTTACACATCCCATTACTGGAGAAGCGATGTATTTTGAGTCAGATCTCCCCGAAGATTTTGCAACGGTACTAGCCACTTGGCGACGCTATGTGGAAACCCGAAAGGATTCACCATTATAAAACTTTGCTGCTTGGAGCCGACGGAAAAAGATACTATTATTCGGAATACCCAGCGGTGGTTGGAGGAGGCCGTGATTGGCCTACAACTCTGTCCGTTTGCCAAACGTCCATTTCAGCAAGACACCATCCGTTATATCGTAATGGAATCGGTGACCAAGCATGAAATATTGGAAGGAGTGAAGGAGGAAATGCAACAATTGATGGATAAGCCGGCTACCGTTTTGGAAACAACGCTTATCCTCTTGCCCGATTCCTTTCCTGCTTTTTTGGACTTTAATAATTTGTTGTACGACGCCAATACGCTTTTGGAAAAGGAGGACTTAGTCGGTGACCTTCAAATCGCTTCTTTTCACCCTGACTATCAGTTTGCGGGAACTCAGTTAAGTGATGTAGAGAATTTCACAAACCGAGCTCCTTATCCGATACTGCACCTGCTGAGAGAGGAAAGTATGACGGAAGCCTTATCTAGCGTACACGATCCAGATCAAATTTACCTTCGGAATATTAAGACAATGGAAGAATTGGGGATGGAAGGGATAAAGGCGATTTGGAAAAAATTTAGTTGATTATGACCGTAGCCGAAAGGATAGCCTTAATGATTCGTTTGGGCGAGCATTTGCGGAAAAACGATGATGAATTATTGGAAGCTTGGATGAGCCGAACCCAATATAAGAATCCTTGGTTCACCATCGAGAATCAGCAATCTGCTATCAGTGCCATTGCGGATCATTTTTTGAAAGAGGAAAAGTTAAGGGCCTGGCTAGCGTCCTATGAATTATCGGACTCAGTATTAGCTCATAAAGTCGGCTTAGTATTGGCTGGAAATATCCCATTGGTGGGGTTTCATGATATTCTATGCGTTTTTCTCTCTGGACATATCTCCCGAATTAAGCTCTCTTCCAAAGATGAGTTTGTATTGGCCTATCTAATCAAATTACTCATACAGTGGGATGAAAGAGCAATGGCTTACTTTCAGCTAGTAGATAAATTAGCAGATGTCGATGCGGTAATTGCCACAGGAAGTAATAATTCTGCCCGTTATTTTGAAACCTATTTTAGTAAATATCCAAACATCATCCGTAAAAACCGAAATGCAATAGCGGTGCTTTCTGGTCAAGAATCAACAGATGAATTGCATAGCTTGGGGAAAGATGTTTTTCGCTACTTTGGATTGGGCTGCCGAAATGTCTCCAAAGTCTACGTGCCGACCGGCTATGATTTTGATATTCTTTTGACGGCCTTACATGAGTTTCGAGATGTTATCCGGCATTCAAAATATAAGAACAATTTCGATTATAACTATGCCATGTACTTATTGAACAAAGAACCTTTCCTGGCCAATGGTTGTATCCTATTGCGCGAAGATAAAATGATAGCCTCCCGCATCGCCAATCTTAATTATGAATACTATTCAGATATTTCCAGTCTAGAAAACATGTTGGAGCAACGAGGAGATGAAATTCAGTGCATTGTCGCACAAGAAGCACTACTGAAGAATGACACCTTTTCTTTTGGTAGGGCCCAAACCCCTGGTTTATCTGACTATGCGGATGGCATAGACACCTTAGGTTTTCTATTAGGGCTGCCTAACAATAATTAGTGTAAAGTAAACATCGATAAGCCAAGTCCGGCTACAATAACCAATAACTTACGCCAAGATACCGTATGTTGCCGTTTATCATCTGCCTCAAATAAGATGGTCGTGGAGATATGTAAAAAGGAACCTACCACCAAGGCGACCAGATTAGCCAATAAGTTGAGATCCATCTTCATGCCAGCCGTGATCAAAGCACTTAAGGGAGACATACTAGCAAATAGAAATAGGCAAATCAAAGCGATCGTCTTAGAATAACCAGATTTTACAAAGAGAATCATCAAAGCGAAAGCCGCTGGAATCTTATGCAAGATTATACCAAATAGCAAGTGGTGATCTTCACTGTTTTCCCCATGAGAATGTAAGGCATCGTGAAATTCCGCATAATTACTAAGTGGGAGCCCTTCGATGAAGGCATGTAAGCACAAGCCCAACATAATAGAAATAGCAAAACCAGGCTTGGCACCAGGATGAGCGTGAATATGGCCGTGTTCCACCCCTTTGGAAAGCTGTTCCAGTAATAATTGAATGAAGAAACCGCCCAATAACCAGAACCCAGCCGTTTTAAACTCGCCAGAAAAAACACTCGGCATGAGGTGCAAAACAGTGATACCCAATATATAAGCACCACTAAAAGAAAGTAAAAACTGAACTGCATTTTTGCTCTCAGTCTTAATGAGTAAGGCCACTCCGCCACTAAAAAGAACAGCGGTTAGTAAAGCTAGATATTCCCAAATTGCCATCTAGGGAGTTTATTTGTTGAATTATGCGATTGAGGTGACGGTCTTTTCTAGTCCAATGTACTTATTAAAAAGGTAAGCGATCAGTATTCCGACCAAACTGCCCAACAGGGCTCCGCCTAGAATATCTAAGGGATAATGTACACCGACATAAACCTGCCCTATAGCAATACTTCCTGCCCAAAAGAGCAAGAGCCCCCCCATATACTTGAATCGTCTACCTAATGTTAAAAGTAAAAACACCGCTACAGCAAAATGGTTGGTGGCGTGTGAAGAAGTAAAACTATATCCACCACCGCAGCGTACCAATAGAGCCACATCTTCTTTGATACTGACATCATTACAGGGCCTCACCCGTTGAACATTTTTTTTGACCAACTCACTACTTAGTTGGTCCGAAATTGCAACAGTTAATCCCAATCCCAGTATAAAGTAGAGTCCTCTACGCTTAAACTTCCAGATCGAGAATCCCAGAAGTAGCACATAAAAAGGGATCCAGGTGTATTTACTACGCCAGTAAGGCATGACCCAATCCAGGATTGGATTATGCCAATCGTTATTTATCCAGAAAAATAAGGCTTGATCTAATTGTAATAATGTCTCTATCATAGGTGGTTGGCCAAGTACTTATAGATTGACTGCAAAGATAGACTATGCGGTCAGAAAAAGGGACTTTGCCCGACTAATTTCTTCTTTGTAACTCATTTTTGTAGCCTTGTTGCAAAAAAGAATGAGTGGAAGACTTTTTTGAACGGACTTTGGTCTACACCAAATAGTTAGGACAGAAAGGAAATAGAAAACTAGTAGACATGGATTAGTAATCTCTACTAAAAGTATATAATTTTGAACCTTACAAAAACAATGAACAGTGGCATTAATTAAATCAATCTCAGGAATTAGAGGAACAATCGGAGGGAAAAAGGGCGATAATCTGACGCCTATTGATATTGTAGAATGTAGTGCAGCATTTGGCTATTGGTTAAGTGAACAAGGAGCGCCAAAAAAGTTGGTGATCGGAAGAGACGGAAGGATCAGTGGTGCTTTGGTTAGCCAGCTGGTTTCACAGACTTTTGTTAGTCTCGGATTCGAAGTGATCGACCTTGGCCTGTCTACCACCCCGACAGTAGAAATGGCCGTACCAGCTTTTGAGGCGGGTGCAGGTATTATTGTCACTGCCAGCCATAATCCTAAGCAATGGAATGCACTCAAGTTTTTAAATCATCAAGGCGAATTCATCTCGAAAGAAGATGGAGAAACCTTACTGAAATGGCTGTCAGAGGGGCGGATTATTTTCAATGAAGTAGAGGAGTTAGGTAGTTATCGGGAAGAAGATGGCTATTTAGCAGAACATATTGAGCAAGTGTTTGCCCTTCCTGATGTCGATGTGGAAGCCGTGAAGCAGAAAGCTTTTAAGGTAGTAGTAGATGCGGTTAATTCTACCGGAGCACTATCGGTACCGCCGATCCTTGAGCAAATGGGCTGTGAGGTGATCCTAATCAACGGGGAAGTAACAGGCGATTTTGCCCACAATCCCGAACCCCTGCCTAAACACCTAGGGCAATTGGCCGAAGCGGTCGTTCGAGAAGGCGCTGACTTGGGCATTGCTGTCGATCCAGATGTTGATCGTTTGGCATTTGTGAATGAAGATGGTTCCATGTTTGGCGAAGAATACACCTTAGTGGCGGTAGCGGATTATATGTTGAGTAGAAACCCGGGTGCCAGTGTCTCGAACCTTTCTTCGACCAGAGCACTGAGAGATGTGACAGAAAAGCATGGAGGGAAATACTATGCCAGTGCAGTGGGAGAAGTAAATGTAGTCGACCAGATGAAGGCTGTAGGTGCTGAAATTGGAGGAGAAGGAAATGGAGGGATTATCGTTTCGGCTTTACATTACGGACGAGATGCCTTAGCGGGGATTGCTTTGTTCTTATCGCACTTAGCACAGGCCAATATGAAGATGTCTGCTTTGCGAGCTACTTACCCTCAATATGAAATGGTAAAGGATAAAATTGCCTTAGATGCTTCAATTGATTTGGGTAAACTCTTAGAGGCATTGGAAGTGGCGCACAAGGATGATCCATACAACACAATTGACGGATTAAAGATAGATTTTCCAGATTGTTGGGTACATTTGCGTAAATCAAACACCGAGCCTATTATCCGAATCTACGCAGAAGCGGCTACGGCAGAAAAAGCGGCAGATTTGGTGAATGCCATAAAAGGTGAGGTGGCAGAGATATTGAAAAATTAAAGTAGACCAAAAAAAAGTAAGTTGTGAGCTTAACAACAACACCTACCACCACATTAGAAAGTTTTTTTGCTCCTTTTGCCGAGCATGTAATTGGGAACAAACAATCCTTTCAATCTCCCTACGGAGAAAAACCTATTGTATACGCGGACTGGACCGCTAGCGGTCGCTTGTACCAACCCATTGAGAAATTGATGGGAGAAACAATAGCACCTTTTGTGGGAAATACCCACACGGAAACCACAATCACCGGCTGTTCGATGACCTTAGCCTATAAAGAAGCCAAGGCCTATATCAAGGAACAAGTAGGTGCTAATCCTTCAGATGTACTGATTTCATCCAATTCGGGGATGACCGGAGTGGTCAATAAGTTTCAGCGTATTTTAGGACTAAAACTACATGAAAGCTTTCGCAAGAAAGTCAATTTGCAAGCAGAAGATCGACCCATCGTATTTGTAAGCCATATGGAGCACCATTCCAATCAAACATCTTGGCTGGAAACGATAGCAGATGTCGAGGTGATTAAGCCGAATTTGGATGGCTTAATGTGCTTGGAACATTTTGAAGCCTTGTTGGAGGAATATAGTGATCGGAAGTTGAAAATTGCGGCGATTACCTCTTGCTCAAATGTGACTGGACTGAAGACACCGTATTTTGAGGTAGCAAAGGCTATTCATAAAGTCGGAGGTTTGTGTTTTGTAGACTTTGCTTGTTCGGCACCTTACATTGACATTGTGATGCGCCCTGAAAATGAAGCGGAGCATTTAGATGCGATTTATTTTTCTCCACATAAATTTTTGGGCGGACCGGGATCCTCTGGGATCTTGGTTTTTGACCCTAAGTTATATAAAAATCAGATTCCTGATAACCCAGGTGGGGGGACGGTAGATTGGACCAACCCCTGGGGAGAGCATAAGTATATCGATGAAATCGAAACACGTGAGGATGGAGGAACACCTTCTTTCTTACAAACGATACGAGTAGCACTCTCCATGAAGCTGAAAGCTAAAATGGGGGTGGATAATATCCTAGCGCGCGAAAAGGAGTTGTTGAATAGGGTTTGGGCTCGGCTGGATCAAATTCCTAATTTGCATATTTTGGCTAGCCAACACCGAGACCGCTTGGGGGTTATCTCGTTCTATATCGATGATTTACATTATAACTTGGGCGTGAAGTTGCTCAACGACCATTTTGGGGTACAGGTACGAGGCGGTTGTTCTTGTGCAGGAACTTATGGTCATTATTTGCTGAATGTCAGCCAGCCAGATTCTCGGCAAATTTCAGATGCGATTAGCTATGGTAACCTTTCTGCCAAACCCGGTTGGATTCGCATGTCCATTCATCCTGTGACAACAAATGAGGAAATGGATTATATCCTAAATGCGCTTGAACAACTGGCACAACACCATGTTGCTTGGATAAAAGACTACCACTATGATATTAGGACCAATGAGTTTAGCCATCGCACAGCGGAGAGCGAAGAAACGAAATTGGTTGCAAAATGGTTTAGTACAGAGCTAGTATAGACTTTATCAAGCTAGGGGGGAGATAGCGGCCTGGGGCGTCAGACCTAAACGCTTGAATCCTAAACACCCCGTAGCCTAAAATAATAAGATGAAAAGAGTATTTTTCGACAATGCCTCGACCACACCTATTGATCCGGAAGTAATGCAAGTGATGATTGAATGTATGCAGCAGCATTACGGCAATCCATCTTCGATTCATAAGGAAGGGCGAACGGCTCGAACGGTAGTAGAACAGGCTCGTAGGACTGTTGCACGACTGCTCAATGTCTCAATTGGTGAAATATTTTTCACCTCAGGAGGTACGGAGTCGAGTAATATGGCCTTGAAAGGAGCGGTTCGAGATTTGGGGGTACGTCGGATTATTAGCTCTCCATTGGAACACCATTGTGTGTTGCATTCATTGGATCGTTTAGCCGGGACGAACGAGGTGGAAGTTGTCAATTTGCCTTTAACGAGTACAGGCTTGCCCGATATTAAGGAACTTGAAAAGCTTTTGGCGGCAGGTGGACCAAAGACGATGGTTTCTTTGATGCACTCTAATAATGAATTGGGGCTGATGATCGATATTCATGAAGTCGCATTATTGTGCCAAGCCCATGGTGCGCTATTTCATTCGGACACGGTTCAAACGATGGGCTATTTTCCCTTTGATTTGGAAGAAACGCCTATTTCCTTCCTCACTGCTGCCGCCCATAAATTTTATGGTCCCAAAGGCGTAGGATTTATCTATATCAACGGTGATAACCCAATTGATCCTATCATGGATGGAGGGTCACAGGAACGAAATATGCGAGCGGGTACGGAAAACATCCACGGTATTATTGGCCTGGCGAAAGCTATGGAAATGGCTTATGCTGAATTGGAGATTCGGAAGGCAAAAACGAAGGCCGTGCGGGATCATTTTCTCCGAGAACTTCTTGCCGTGATGCCGGAAATAGAAATTAATGGTGATCCTGAAAATGGTCATTACAAGGTACTGAGCTTGAGTTTTCCGCCTTCTCCAAAGGCTGATCTACTCTTACTCAATCTGGATATGGCAGGAATTAGTGTATCCGGTGGAAGTGCCTGTAGTTCTGGCGCGGAGACCGTATCGCATGTCTTGGCTACGCTTATGCCAGACTCACTACGTAAGACGATTCGTTTTTCTTTCTCTCATCACAATACGGTGGAAGAGGCAGATTTTGTCATTCAGAAATTGCAAGAAATATTGGAGCCAGTGGCAAGTCGATAATACCCCGGCTCCAATATTTTTAGTATTAAATTGAACCTTATTCTTTAATCTTTCCAGCCAAATCAAGTAGGAAAGCATATTCTCGGGCCACTTCTTTGATGCGTTGAAAGCGCCCGGATGCCCCACCATGTCCAGCTTCCATATTGGTGTGTAAAACCAAGGGATTCTGATCAGTCTTGTAAACCCTTAGTCTAGCTACCCACTTGGCAGGCTCCCAGTACTGTACTTGGGAGTCGTGTAATCCTGTAGTCACTAACATGGCTGGATACTCCTTGGCCTCGACTTGGTCGTAGGGAGAATAGGAATAGATATAGTCAAAAAACTTCTCCTCCTTGGGGTTGCCCCATTCATCAAATTCACCTGTCGTGAGTGGAATACTTTCGTCCAACATCGTATTGATGACATCGACAAAGGGCACCGCAGCAACGATGCCTTTCCACATCTGTGGTTCCATATTGATGACAGCTCCCATAAGCAAGCCGCCAGCGCTACCACCCATCGCAAAGAGTTGATCTTCTGCTACAAATTTCTCTTGCACTAAGAATTTACCGCAGTCTATAAAATCAAAAAAAGTATTCTTCTTATTCAGCAGCTTCCCGTCCTCATACCAATGCCTTCCCATTTCCTCACCTCCTCTAATATGCGCAATGGCAAAAGCCATACCTCTATTCAATAAACTCAATCGGGCAATGCCAAAACTTGGATCCATACTCGCACCATACGACCCATAACCATATAGGAGTAAAGGCTGTTGGCCATCTTTCTTAAAGTCTTTATGATAGACGATTGAAATCGGAACTTTGGCGCCATCTCTAGCGGGTGCAAAGACCCGTTCTGACCGATAATCTTTGGGATCAAAGCCCCCCAGTACTTCTTTTTGCTTCAGTAAGGTGAAGGCTTTTGTCCCCATATCATAATCATAGACGGTTGGGGGAGTAGTCAAGGATTGATAGCCCAATCGTAGTAGATTCGTATCAAACTCTAAATTGATGCTGGTATAAGTCATGTAAGCTTCTTCCCCAAAGCTGATATAGTGTTCTTCTCCTTCACTTGGAATGATTCGAATCTGTGTAATACCATTCTTACGTTCGGACAAGACCAAGTAGTCCTTGAAAATATCCATATCCTCTAAGAGAACATCTTCACGGTTTGGAATGACCTCTTCCCAATTTTCTTTAGTGGTGGCGGTCTCTGGCGTCACCATCAAGCGGAAATTTCGTGCGTCTAAATTGGTGCGGATATAGAACTTATCCGCGTAGTGTGCGATATCGTATTCCAAATCTCTTTCTCGTGGCTGTAACACGCTAAAATCTTCATCTGGCGTATCTGCATTGAGTACTCGATACTCTGAACTAACCGTTTGAAAAGAAGCGATCACAATATATTTTTCCGATTTAGTCTTGTAGACATAGGTATTGAAGGTCTCATCCTTTTCGTGATAAATCTCTTCGTCATTTTCTACCGGAGTACCCAAGCGATGCTTGAAAATTTTAAAGGAGCGCAAGGTCTCATCTTTCACCCCATAGAATAAGGTCTTATTGTCATTGGCCCAAACCGCCTTCCCACCTGTATTGGGGATTTGATCCTCCAGCCATTCTCCCGTTTCCAAGTTTTTAAACCGGATAGTATAAATTCTACGAGAAACCACATCTTCCCCAAAAGCTAATATTTTATTATTAGGACTCACCGAAAGGCCGGCAGCTGAATAATAACTTTTGCCTTCTGCTAGCTGATTCACATCAATTATCACTTCTTCAGGGGCCGTAAGCGTATCCTTCTTTCGGCCATAGATGGGGTATTCTTTTCCTTCCTCGTACCGGGTGATATAATAGTACCCATTATCTTTATAGGGAACCGATTGATCTTCCTCTTTTATTCTGCCTTTGATTTCTTGGAATAAGCTCTCTTTGAAGGTGTCAAGATGGCCCATGACTTTTCCTGTATATTCATTTTCTGCCTTTAGGTAGTCAATTACCTTAGGGTTCTCACGATCATTGAGCCAATGGTAATCATCGACAAGGGTGTGCCCATGCAGTTGGGTCTCTTTTTTGATCTTTTCAGCTTTGGGGGTAGGGAGGTGGGAGATAGCGTACAATTTACTTTGCATAAAAATGGGTTATCTGTCTGTATGATGAACGACTTTAGAGGAATAGAATTTAGGGTGCAATTATAGGCCAATAATTTGTTTATCGAGCTTTATTTTTGATAAAATTCCTATCCATATTTCAAAAACAAGATATAACCGCAAATGGTTTCGCGAAACTATTTGAGTACTTAAGCATTAGATTAAGGGAAGTACCGCTCGTAGAAAAGTTTAGAGAAGCTCATAAAAAAAAATTACATTTGCCCCGAATGCAGGTGAAAACTTCATACCGACAAATTATTTCAATTTCAGCCCCAATCTGTCTCTTATACACATCTCCGAGCCCACGAGACCGAGGCTGATCTCGT
>OJCB01000847.1_pt1 | contig 11005 bp, 9 predicted proteins | sample 1591501 | NCBI WGS metagenome assembly OJCB01 (sample SAMN05416813, study PRJEB24817) | seawater metagenome | isolation source: Sea water | place: Canada:Atlantic | collected 2013-07 | reverse complement strand
ATCTACACTATCCTCTTCGTCGGCAGCGTCAGATGTGTATAAGAGACAGACAATATCCTCTTTGCGACTCCGAAGTGGAGGCATCGTGATCGATACGACCTTGAGACGGAAGAAGAGGTCATCCCGAAAGGTTCCTTCCTCGACCATTTTAGTGAGGTTCTTATTGGTCGCTGCGACGACCCGGACATCGATTTTGATGGGTTTGTTGCTGCCGAGTCGTTCGATGGTTCGTTCGCCGATTGCCCGGAGCAGTTTCACTTGAGTGTTGGAATCGATCTCGCCGATTTCATCGAGGAAGAGCGTTCCGCCGTTGGCTTCTTCGAACCTTCCAATGCGTCTTTCGGTCGCCCCGGTAAAGGCTCCGCGTTCATGACCGAAAAGCTCACTTTCCAGAAGTTGTTCACTCAGTGCTGCGCAATGAACGGTCACCAGCTTGGACTTCGGGCGGCCGCTTAAATTGTGAATTGCCCGTCCGATCAGTTCTTTACCTGTTCCGCTTTCTCCCTCGATGAGGACGGTGGCCCGGGTCGGGGCGACCTGCTTCACCGTTTCGAAAACCGGATGCATCACCGTAGATTGACCGATGATGTTCTCAATACCAAAGCGGTCATCGACCTGTGCTTTGAGCGCCACGTTTTCCGCCTCGACACTTCGACTGCGGATCGCCCGTTTGATGACCAGTTCCAGTTCATCAATGTTGAGAGGCTTGCTCACATAGTCGTAAGCCCCTTTTTTCATCGCCTCGACCGCGACGTCGACCGATCCGTAGGCGGTCATTAATATGCAGACAGGTGGCTTCGAGCGACTCAAGGCAGAAGTGATCAGATCCATTCCACTCTCTGCACCGAGGCGGAGGTCAGTCACCATAACGTCGACAGATTCATTCTTTAGAACCTCAGTCGCCTCCGAAATATTGGCGGCAACGTAGATGTCGAACTCATCCTCGAGTGACATCCGCAGCCCGTCGCGAGTGTGCTTTTCATCATCAACGATGAGAACGGTCTTGTCGAAGAAATCCATATTCAGGTCATCCTATTTGGTGGGAACTGCGTCGGCATCCACGTCGATCACTTCAGCTTGCGCTTTCTGTGGCAGGAAGCGCATTCGTTTTTCAATTCGAGGGAAGTGAATCGTAACTTCCGTCCCTTCACCCTCTTCACTTTCGAATTCCAATTCCCCGCCATGTTCGCGAATGATGCGATGAACGATCAAGAGCCCGAGTCCCGAGCCTGTCTTTTTGGTGGTGAAGTAGGGGTCAAAGACCTTGCCGACTTTCTCCGCCGGAATTCCGGACCCGTTGTCGGCGAATGCGATCGATACATTGAAGTCATCGGCGAATGTCCGGATTGTGAGCTTCCCATCTGATCCGATGGCCTGGCCCGCATTTCGAATCAGGTTGTAGATGACCTGTTTCATCTGGTCGCGGTCAAGATTCAGCAAGGGCAGTTCGGGCTGCAAGCTGAGTGTCGTTGTGATTCTTCGGTCCTCGACTTCAGGTGCGATAAAAGAAACGGCCTCCTCGACAATTTCATTTAGATCTGCGGATTCGAAAATTGGCTTGGTTGGGCGCACCGCGCTGAGGAATTTTTCAACAATGAAGTCGAGTCGCTTGATCTCGCTTCGGGCAATATCGAGGGGTTCGAGCAATTCCGCAGCGAGTTCCGGGCTGGCCTTCTTTTTAATCTTCCGATCAAGAAGCTGCAGGTGAATGCCGAGGGAATTCAGCGGATTGCCGATCTCGTGGGCTACTCCGGCTGCCAGCATCGTCAAGGCATTGAGCCGTTCGGATTCAATTTCCTCCTGATGAAGCTGCCGATTCTGAGTGGTGTCCCGTAAAATGAGCACGTATCCGCCGAGCTCTGAGTCGTCTGTGCTTTTGGCCTCAATCTCTTCGATAGGAGCGATGTAGCAGCTCAGGTAGCGATGCTCCGGATACAATACTTCCAGTTCCCGATTCACCACTCGTCCGGATCCGACCATGTCATCCCAATCGATTTCGGGAAAGTACCGGGATATTTCCTGGCCGATGGTGTCGTTCCGATTCAGCCCAAAGAACTCACACGCTGCGTGATTGATGTAGTGAATTGAGCCACGAACGCCCGTGACGATGATTCCTTCCCGCAGGACATCGAAGACTTTCTCGAGAAAGCCCTTTTCCTGAACCGCCTTCAGGACAATACGCTGCACTGCCTCAGGATCGACCTTGTCCAGTCGATCGATCAGTTTGTCGAGGTAGCCGGATTTCATCAAAATGGGACACTACGGCACAGCTGGATGCGCTCATTGCATTGTGACAATATGGCGCAGTTGTGACGTTCTTGCAAATGCTCTGCCGGAGGCCTCTTACTTCCGCGTACCAATAGGGGAGGAGGACAGTCCCTTCGCTGCATCGAGGGACGATTTGTTGGGATCACCGGAACCGTATCGGACGAATGTCCATTTTCCGCCTACCCACTTGTAGACATTGTTGAGTGAGTTGGATCTCAAACCTCTTACGGGGTGGGAAGAATGAACATAATCGGGATGAGTAGGGGAGCGGGGATCCTTGGTCTCTGACCCCAGGGTGTAGCCTTTGCCTCTTTTTCTTTTCGGTGCAGATGCCTGGTTCTTTCTTCTTTCGGCCTCGATCCGGGCGATATGCAGGGCTTTAGTACCCGGAGGATCAATGAAGATGGCATGCGGTTCGATACGAATTTCAACGCCCGTCGTTTTCGAAACATAGTAGAGAACGGTCGACGCGGGGACGCTACTCAATTTCATCGATACTGGAATATCTGCATCGATCATGCTGCTGAGGACGATATTGAATCCCGGACCTTTTGGATTCTCTTCTTTGTAACGATTGGAAAGATAGGCGACGACATCCTTGAGCGGCGCATTAACAAACTCGACGCGATCCATTTGAAATTCCCGAGCACGGATTGCGGGGCCAAATTTTGCCGTGGCTCCTGCTTCGCGGGGGACTTTCTTCGCCAGTTCCCCTTCTCCGGAAGGAAGGATGAGGCAGGCGTGATTATCGATGCGGTAATCCAGCCGCGCATGGTCAATGAGACATACGAGTGCCGTTCCTACGGTGACATCACTGAGGTGAAGGCTGACATGTTTCTCCTGATCCACTTTCGGATCGATCAGGAAATTGATGCCCGCTTTGGTGGGGTCGAGTTCGACGCTCTTGAGGCGGAGAAACTCCACAACATCGGAGAGGGGAGTTTCTTCAAACTCAATCCGGGGCAACTTTGCAGAAATGGATTCTGCGTTTCCGATTGCCGGAAGCAGGATGAGGACGAATAAAATAAGGATGTGAAGCAGGACTCTCATTTCAATTTCGAGATCAAGAATACGGAAAAAATTAATTCAGTTCAAGAATTCAATGCGCTCTGGCGACCAGGGTCATCCGTTGCCACCACCAGACAATTTTCTCATCTTCCTCTCCGAGCTTGAAAGCATCCCGTGCCTCTTCCGGAGCGTTTCTGACGAGTTCGAGAACGGCTGTGCGATTGGACTGCGGAGTGGCGGCTGTTTCAAAATACCATTCCAGATCAGGCATTTTCATCGGCTTCAACTCGCAGTGGTGAACGCTCAGTCCCGCATCGCCACATAGACTCTGCCACTCTCCGGGGGAGATGAATCTTCCGTGACTTGGGTCGCGGAGCTTCTCGACCTGGTGGGTCCAGGCCTCGGCGATTGAGTTGTTGTCGGGAACGGAGCCATCGATCACGAGGAATGTTCCTCCGGATTTGAGGACTCTGCAGCTCTCTCTGACAAAAGAACTGACATCACTGAAATGGTGAGGGGCCACTCTACAGACAACGAGATCGAAATGGCTGTCTGCGTAGGGAAGTTCCTCGGCAGAATGCTGCCCTGTTCCAATCGGGTTACCGTTCTCACGGGCGAGGTTCCCGGCATTCTCCAACATTGCCGGCGTGATATCGGAGGCGATCACATCACATCCTGCCGCGGCGAAATAGTTGGCGGCATGCCCTCCGCCGGTAGCGACATCGAGAACCTTCGCGTTTTCAGGTAGTTCGAAAAATTCGCAGGCGGCGACGATGTCGGAGGTATCGGCGAGAATATGAGATCGGCCGTATCGTTTGCTTTGTTTCTCAAACTGATCGCGGGATGCCTTTTGCATTTCATTGAGCGCCATTCCTCATCATACGCTTGAATGGACTTCGAAGAAACCGGCTCACTTGAATATTCCGCGGCCATCCACGATGGTTGATCATGGAATCGAGTTCAGGAATCTTATTGGTGATGACTACTTTTCCCGATCGGGAGTGTGCTTCCGAAATCGGCGAGGCTTTGGTGAAAATGAAGCTGGCTGCCTGTATCAATCTCGTTCTCGGTGCCGAATCGATCTATGAATGGAAAGGGGAGATCTGCCGCGAGCAGGAGATCCTGGGATTGATCAAAACTGTCCCGGGAAAAGTGAGGGAGTTGGAGGAGGTGATGCTGGAGATGCATCCTTACGAGCAACCTGAACTGATCGTTCTTCCCGTGAGTGGTGGAAATGAAGGATACCTGGACTGGGTTCGCTCGATTGAGCAAGAGGCTTAGATCGACGTCGCGTGCGAGAAGAATTCCGACACGAATCCCTTCGGATGAAACGGCTACCCACGAATCAGGTCCGATGTGGGGGAGGCCAAAACCAAAACGGGCCGAACCTGTGAAGGTTCAGCCCGATTCGCTTGTTAAATTATATCAGGTCTGTCTGATCAGCTTTCAGCTGAACTGACGGACTCCACAGCTTCGTCGCCGTCAGAATCAGAATCAGAATCGGAATCGTCTCTGTCTTCCGGTTTGAATGAGAGAAATTTCTCGTCTTCATCGTGACTCACTTTGATGATCTGACCGGGGCTAACATCTCCGCGAAGGATGTGTTCGGCGAGCGGATCTTCAATGTGCTTCTCGACCGCGCGGCGCATTGGACGAGCCCCGTAATTCGGATCGTAACCGGCTTCGATAAGAAACTCTTTTGCTTTTTGATCAAGCTCAAGAAGGATCTTCTTCTCGGCAAGCCGTTTCAGCACCGTGTTGATTTCCAGATCGACGATCTGGATCAAGTCTTCGCGATCGAGAACGTGGAAGACAATCTTCTCGTCGAGACGGTTGAGGAATTCCGGTTTGAAAGCTTCTTTGGCTTTCTCCAGAATCTTATCCTTCATGTTCTCATAATTCTCGTCCGCTCCGCCCATCGATCCAAATCCGACAGTCACCTGACGTTTGATAACGTCGGCTCCAACGTTGGAAGTGAGAATGATGATCGTATTCCGGAAATCAATCTTGCGACCGAGGCTGTCAGTGATCATGCCTTCTTCCAAAATCTGGAGAAGAAGATTCATGACATCCGGGTGCGCTTTCTCGATTTCATCGAAAAGAACGACAGAGTAAGGGCGTCGACGCACCGCTTCGGAAAGCTGACCGCCCTCTTCGTATCCAACATAGCCCGGAGGCGAACCAATCAGGCGGCTGCTGGTGAATTTCTCCATGTACTCAGACATGTCGATCTGAATTAAGGCTTCAGGATCGCCGAACATGAAGTCGGCAAGATTACGGGCGAGATAGGTTTTACCCACACCAGTTGGTCCGAGGAAAACAAAGGAACCGATCGGGCGGCGAGGATCTTTGAGATCGGCACGGCTTCGGCGAAGTGCTTTGGAAATGGCGGTAACCGCTTCGTCCTGGCCAATGACACGGGACTTGAGTTCTTCCTCCATTTTGAGGAGTTTCTCGGTTTCCTTTTCCTCCATGCGCTGGAGAGGAACGCCGGTCCACTTGGCGACAACACTCATGATGTCGTCTTCCTCGACGGTGACAATTTTCTCTTCGTTCTCTTCACGCCACTCGTTGAGGAACTCTTCCATTTCCTCGCGCTTGTTCTTCTCTTTGTCGCGAAGAGCAGCTGCGTTTTCGAAATCCTGATCCTTGATCGCCGCTTCTTTCTCGGCCACGATTTCTTCGATTTCACTTTCGAAATCTTTCATCGCCGGAGGACGAGTCATTGAACCGATCCGAGCCTTGGCACCGGCTTCGTCAAGAATATCGATCGCCTTGTCAGGCAGATAACGACCGGTCAGGTAACGGGCCGAAAGCCGGACACAGGCTTCGATGGCATCCTCGGTGAAGTCCGCCTTGTGGTGGGCTTCATATTTGGAGCGCAGTCCCTGAAGAATCAAAATGGTGTCATCGACGCTGGGCTCTTCGACTTTCACCTGCTGGAAACGGCGTTCCAGTGCGGCGTCTTTCTCGATAAATTTACGATACTCGTTCAGCGTCGTGGCACCGATACACTGCAACTCACCGCGGCTCAGCGCAGGCTTGATGATATTCGAGGCGTCCATCGCTCCTTCAGCGGAACCGGCACCAACGATGGTGTGAAGCTCATCAATAAAGAGGATCACGTTCTTGGAACGCTTGATCTCGTCCATGACCGCTTTAATGCGCTCTTCGAACTGTCCACGATACTTCGTTCCCGCGACCATGAGTGCGAGATCGAGGGTGATGACTTTTTTGTCGCGGAGCAGTTCCGGAACATTTCCTGATCCGATTTCCTGAGCGAGGCCTTCGGCGATTGCCGTTTTACCGACACCAGCTTCCCCGATAAGAACGGGATTGTTCTTGGTTCGGCGGCAGAGAATCTGAATGACGCGTTCGATTTCCTCGGTCCGTCCGATCACAGGATCGAGATCGCCGTTGTTGGCGAGCTCAGTGAGATCGCGACCAAAAGCCTTCAGCGCAGGAGTTTTTCCCTCCTTGCGACCGCCGGGTCCGGTAGACATTCCTTCTTCAAAATCGATATCCTCTTCTTCACCGGTGGAACCACCCGCGAAATTTGGATCGAGCTCACGAAGGATCTCGTTGCGGGTGCGTTCGATGTCGACCTCAAGATTTTTCAGAACACGGGCAGCAACGCCATCGCCTTCGCGCAAAAGGCCGAGCAAGATGTGCTCTGTCCCTACGTAGCTGTGATTCAAGGCTTTAGCTTCCTTGCCGGCAAGCGCGAGAACCTTTTTAACCCGGGGAGTGTAGGGAATGTTCCCGACCATTTTGGTCTCGGGGCCATTGCCGACCTGCTTCTCGACTTCCATCCGGACAGTTTCCAGATCGAGGTTCATTTTTTGCAATACGTTAACCGCGACACCCTGGCCGAGTTTGATCAGGCCGAGCAAAAGATGCTCAGTCCCAACGTAATTGTGATTGAATCGATCAGCCTCTTTTCTCGCGAGGGCTAAAACTTGTTGAGCGCGGGGGGTAAAATTATTCATCTTCGTCTGTGTCCCTTTCCGTTATTATACTGCTGAATTCCGGTTCAGTCAGCCCTTTTAAGTTGGTCCGGATAATGTCAGCGCGCAAGATATCCCGCTCCTCAGGAGTAAGTTTTCTTTTCGCTGAAATTTGGAGATGGGCAGGCTGGATTTCAGTCAGCAATAAATTGATTGATTCGCGTTCCTCTTCCGGGAAAAATCCGAGGTCACAACCAAGGCGGATCATGGAGAGGTGGTTCAACGCTTCTTTCGAGGAAATGATGTGAGCATGCTTGAGAACCGCATAGGCCCGGCCGCACTGGTCCTGGATCATCGTCGGTGAATCCTCCAGCATTTTGTGGCGGGCATTGTGCTCATTTTTGATCATGTTTTCAATGACCATGGCCAGATTTTCAATCACCGACTCCTCGCTTTTACCGAGAGTGGTTTGATTGGAAACCTGGAAAAGATTGGCGAGCGCTTCGGTCCCTTCGCCGTAAAGCCCGCGAACGGCGAGGCCGATGCGGTTGGCGGCCTGGATCGTTTGGTTGATTTGCTCACTCAAGACAAGTCCCGGTAAGTGAAGCATCGCTGAGGCGCGCATTCCGGTGCCGAGATTGGTCGGGCAGGCGGTGAGGTATCCGAATTTCGGGTCGAAGGCGTAGGGAAGTTCCTCCTCGAGAATACTGTCGATTCCGTCGAGTGATTTGAATGCGGAAAGCAACTGCAAGCCCGGGCGGATCGCCTGCATTCGCAAATGGTCCTCTTCATTGATCATGATGCTGATCGTCTGATTACGATTCATCACCGTCGCACAACCGGGGCCTTTTGCGGCATGCTCGCGACTGATGAGATGACGTTCCACCAGCACTTGTTTCTCGATTGCAGTGAGCTTGGTCATTTCTTCCGAAAAGGAATCCTTCATCTCGGAAAGTTCCTCCAGAACCGGGCGCACGTCTTCCATCACCTCGGAGCGTTCATGCTTGTCAGCCCATCCGGGAAAGGAATGACCCACCAGATTCCGGGCAAGACGGACGCGGCTCGTGATCACGATGTCGCTCTCAGGACCGCTTACGCGCATCCATTCGGCAGGTTTTTTTAACAATGTTGAAAAACGCATCGACATAACGACCACTCAATCTAAGCCTGCTGGAGCAGACTTCTCTTATAATTATTGTCCTGAATCCTCCAGTTGTGATTCCAGTTGGGAGATCGCATCCCGCAAACGGGCTGCCTCTTCATAGTCCTCTGCTTCTACTGAAGCGTTCAAAGATTCTTTCAATTCTACGAGTTTTTCTTCGTTTGTTTGCTCGTGAACCTCTTCCACCTCCTCAATTTCCATCTTTTCAGGAATAAGATCCTCGAAGTGAGTCGGCGTTTTTCCGGAATGTTCAGTGTGCTTGTGCATCGCTTCGAGTAGACCCTCGAGACCTTCATTAAAAACGGAATAGCAGCGGGCGCATCCGAATCTTCCGGTCTTCTTAAAGTGGGTTTGGGTAAATCCACAGGACGGACAGGTCAATTCATCGGGCTGAGCCGGCTTTTCTGTTACAGATTCTTCGCCCATTCCTTCAAGCATGTCAGTCAAAGCAAAGCCCGTCGGATCAGTGACGCCCTTGTCATCGGCGCAAATCTTGCAGAGATTAACTTTCTGCAGCTTCCCGTCGGCCATCTGGCTTAGGAAGACCGTAGCTTTTTCGCTCTGGCAAACATCACAAATCATCGAAACTTCAGCGGCCGCCACATCCTTATCATTGAAAGACGTCCGCCCACTCCATAGTTTACGACAGGAAAATCGTTTAGTAAATCGGAGTACCGCTAGTTTCCACAATTTTACGAAATTCTACCATTAGCTTGCGCGTGATCGGTCCGGGCTCGCCTTCGCCGATTTCCCGCTCATCGTAAGTTCGCACCGGCACCACTTCAGCGGCTGTTCCCGTGAGAAATACTTCATCCGCGGTGTAGAGCTCGTAGCGGCTCATATTCACCTCGGCCAGTTCGTGGCCTTCTTTGGAAATCAACTCCATCACTGCCTTCCGGGTGATTCCGTCGAGGCAGCCGGCAGATACCGGCGGCGTTGAGATTCTTCCGCCTTTTACGACGAAAATATTATCCCCGGTGCATTCGGCAACATACCCTTCGGTGTTCAGCATGACCCCTTCCTGGCCGCCGGCAGCAAGCGCTTCCACTTTGGCCATAACATTGCTCAGGTAATTCAGTGATTTCACTGAAGGAGAAAGCGAATCGTGAGTGGGGCGACGTGTCGCGCAGGTCACCACATTGAGACCGTTCTCGTAATATTCCGCAGGATACAGGGAAATCGTCGAGGCGATTACCACGATGGACGCTTTCTTACAAAGGTAAGGGCTCAGTCCCAGGCCGCCTGTTCCGCGGGTGATGACAAGGCGGACATAGCCGTCCTGCAGTTCATTTTTGGCAATGGTCGAAATCACCGCGGCAGTCATTTCCTCTTTGGAAATTGGAATTTTCAGATGAATCGCTTTGGCGGAGTCGTAAAGCCGGTCGATGTGCTCTCCGAGCCGGAAGACACGACCGCAGTAGAAACGGATACCTTCAAAGACTCCGTCACCGTAAAGAAGGCCGTGATCAAACACGGAAATTTTTGCGTCTTGCTCCGGGAAAAACTCTCCGTCGACATACACTTGCAGGGATTCGGCACTCATAAAAAAATGTGGGCATCACATTGCCCGCACCGGACTGGAAAGCAAGCGCCGCCTTACCGGTTCCATAGCATCGAAAAGATCGCGACTGCGAAAAGATGCAGGGCGGATGCTATGTCTGTCTTTGAGATTCTACTGGAATTGGATTCGAGCGGCATGCGCCGTATGGGGTGGGAAGGCAGCCGGAGCGGCCGCCCTACAGCAATGCATGTGGTCTCGCGCCATTGTAGGGCGGGCGCTGCGCCTGCCTTTGTAACCCTACCGCGTCAGCGGCAAAACTCTCCCTGCGAATCGGATTCGAGCGGCATGCGACGTATTAGGTGGGAAGGCAGCCGGAGCGGCCGCCCTACAGCAATGCATGTGGTCTCGCGCGTTGTAGGGCGGGCGCTGCGCCTGCCTTTGTAACCCTACATCTTCATTCCATCGCTTCGCGGATGCCGATCGACCAGGGCCAATCCTCCCATCGTTCAACCAGGCCGGCCCGGACCGGATTCTCGCGCATATAATTCCATTTTTGCTCGGCCTGCTCGTTCGCCCGCAAAAGCCGATCGAAACTACCGCCTTGCCATTCCCAGGAGGGCTTGTCGAATTTCTTGTTGATCCATCGCTTTAACGCGCCGGATAGATTTCCGACTGACTGATCCCGGTTTTTCAGGGGAGTTGCCAGCAAATGCAAGTGGTCGGGCATGATGACAGCAGCCCTGATATGCCAAAGTCCCCGTTCCGTAAGCCGATTGGCAGTGGTGAGAAATGCATCGAAAAACGTGGAATTTGCCCACGCGGAGCGGCGTTCTTTTTCACTTAGAGTCACGAAGTACACCACCGATGTTCCCCAGGGCAGTTGAACAGGAATTCGAGGAGGGTGCGCCATAGAAAAATGTTCAATAGAACAGTATTATTGCAAGGCGGAATGTGAAGCATCGCTAAAAAATGGATAGCGGCATCCGCCGTATCAGGTGGAAAGCAGCCGGAGCGGCCGCCCTACAGCAATGGATCTGACCTCGCGCCTTGTAGGGCGGGCGCTCCGCCTGCCTTTGTAACCCTACCGCGTCAGCGGCAAAACTCTCCCTGCGAATCGGA
>OJCB01000846.1_pt1 | contig 11011 bp, 10 predicted proteins | sample 1591501 | NCBI WGS metagenome assembly OJCB01 (sample SAMN05416813, study PRJEB24817) | seawater metagenome | isolation source: Sea water | place: Canada:Atlantic | collected 2013-07 | reverse complement strand
GATCTACACTATCCTCTTCGTCGGCAGCGTCAGATGTGTATAAGAGACAGCGCTGCACGTGTACCAAGAGTTACAAGTTGGAGATGTGCACCTTCCTGGTAGCTTGTACAATTTCTATCAGACGATGGATTTGTATTCTTTTCAAAATTATAAAGATGCCATTCCTACTTTGGTAGAGTTGGCAGAAAAGAATGACATGAGTCACATAGAGGTGCGTCATATGTTGGAGGAAGGTGAGGTTGTACAGAATATCCTCGAGGCAGCTGAGAAGGAAGAAGCGGACATCATTGTGTTGGGGACTACTGGTGCCCGAGGCATAAAGGAGATTTTTCTCGGTAGTGTCGCGGGGGAAATTCTCGAGAATGCTACTTGTCCTGTTTTAGCCGTGCCAGCCAATGCCGAATTTGACGGTACGATTGATAACATCGCCTACGCTACGGCCTATCAAACAGCCGATGTAAATGCCCTCAAAAAACTAGTACAGCTCTTTGAGCGTTTTGATCCTAATTTTCATTGTATTAATGTCGACCTGGCTCACACCGCTCCCTTGACCCAACAAATGGATAAATTTCAAGCGGCCGTTGGAGAAACAGCTAGTGCCATACAATATAAGGTAATCGATAGTACGGATAGAAATAAAGGGATAACGGATTACTTAGCCGCAGAGAACATCGATATCATCACCATGTTGACCCGTAAGCGGAGTTTTATTCAAGAGCTTTTTAATTATAGTAAGACTAAAGCATTAGCTTATCATGCGAATACCCCAATCTTAGCTTTACATGCATAGTAGAGGGACGGTAAAACATCTAGCTATTTAATACCCAATAAAGAAATTAAACCATCGGAAAGGGAACCTCGCCAGTTGACATAACTATGGCCGCCATTGAATTCCCTATAATCCACCTCATATCGTTTGATCTGTAGGATATCTCTGAGCGCCCGCTTGGTTCCCAACATGGATGCGCCAGCATCGTACAGGCCCACCTCCATATAGAATTTTATAGGTAAGCGTTTGCTCTGTTTTCAATCTCCAAAGTAAGTACTCGGAGCCGCTAAAGTATCTTTATAAAAAGAGTATTTCGTCATTTCATTCGCGATTTCCTTCGGGCTCAAATACGTGTCGCCTTCTTCCTTGGCGATCTCTTCTTGGGTATTACCGAATGCCTTTCGGACAAAAAAAGCAAAGTCATAGAGTTGATACCCTAAGCCATGTGCTACCGCTCGTTTGTCAGTTTCCCGCTCGAAATTGCGTTGGAACTCATTATTATACTCATAATTATAGGCGATACGGGCCAATTGAAACGATGTTTTATCCAAATAGAAGACCGAATGGGCCAACTCATGCCCAATAATCCCAACTTGCTCATTAAAAGGAATATTGCGCAAGAGTATTTTTTCAAAGAAGTCTGCCGATTGACTACTAATGATGACCCAATATTTTCGTTTCACCCACGGCAGCAATACTGTAATCGGAGAGGGCCGAGACGAAAGCGGGATAAAGGCAGGCTGAACCCGAAAGTCGATCGGTACTTCTTTCAGCTCCGGATAATGAGATAAAGCCAGTAGGCATTGTATCTCAAAACCCTTGGCCAATACCTTGTTTTTGCCGTAGGTAGCCAAAAGGGAATAGTACAAACTAGAATCTATGGGTGGACTATATTCCTTTTGATGTGGCATGTCATTTTTCTCGGCTGGACTTAGTGTGATCGATTGTGCATCGCGATCTAGCCCTACAAAAATGACGACAAGCAGGAGTAAACCTAGGATGCTGAAGAGCGTCCATTTTAACAGTCGGAGGATGGTTTTCATGTACAGGCAGTTTAGTAAAACGGCTTATAATACTAGTCTTTCCTCAAAATTAGTAAAATATAGGGATATGGATTAAGGCTAAAATGAGCTTATTTCATTTATATTTTTCTTAACAGACTTTGTGAATTTCTTCACATTAATCTGCGATTTCAGATCGTTTTAGTGGCGTAATTTGATTCAATCATCCAAAACCAAAGCCATCATGAAACAATCTATGAAGTTGTTGGCAGCATTTGCACTGTTATTAATGATTACCCCTTCTTTTGCTCAAGTTACTGTTAATCCGAAGGTCGGCCTTAATGTATCCGCACTGGATGCTAAACTGCAAAATATGGACGCAGAGGTACGGGCTGGCTGGAATGCCGGATTTGACTTGAGAGTTGGAGATGGGATATTTTTCCTCAATCCGGGGGTACACTACTACAGCTACACCGCACGTCTATTGAAAGAAAATGAGATTGACAATCCGGAGGATATCAAATTGAAAGACGAAACGACGATTCAGAGTGTGCGTTTACCTTTGAATATTGGCTTCCGACTAACGGGTGACAATGGTCTACTCGGTATTCATGCCAAAGGGGGTATTACGCCGTCCTATATCATTGGGGTGAATGAGAAAGAAAACTTTGACTTCAATATGAAAGACCTCAATCGCTTCAACTACGGCGCCAACCTTGGCGTTGGAATCGATTTGGCCTTCTTGACCGTAGATGTAACCTACGAGATAGGATTGAAGGATTACTTCAAAAGCGCACAAGGCAAGAACAATATGCTGACCGCTAGTGTGGGTATAAAATTCTAGCGAAGAAAATTTAAATATAGTCGGGTAATTTATGATAGTCAGTGGTCCGGGCGCCAAGTGTGCTCGGGCTTTTTTTTGCTCCTCCTTCAGGGGGTGAGTGAATTCACCCCCTGAAGGAAGGAAGAGAGGAGCAAAAAACTACTGCTTATCCAGCGCCAATACCGTACCCACGATATTCTTACCACCAGTAGTAGCATTGAACGAAACCGTTTTACCCGCTTCAAACTTCACGTCCGTAATACGCTCCGCACCGATTGCTTCCTTCAACTTACCCGCATAAGTGGGCTGTCGACTTTGGCTAATCCGTCGATTGAATTGGTCGAAATCGAGTTCTTTTTTGGAAACGACGACAGCAATATAATCGGTATTACCAATTTCATCTGCCTTCATCGAGTAGTCTCTAGGAAAGAGGCGTGTCCCTGTAATACCGCAATAAGCCGAGTGTTTCTGCGTATAAGGGAAAAGGACATAACTTGATCCATCCGTTTCCTGGCCAAAAACATAGACATAGCATTCGACGCTATTGGCCACTAAGATTTTGAATTTATCTCCTTTGCGAATGGGACGAGCCGTTCGGAACTCAATATCTGAAGATTGCTGCAAGGCGATTGTACTTTGCGTAGCCAGATCAGCAAGGCCAAATTGCACCTCCAATTTATTGGGGTCATATTGTGCTGTACTGCCCATTGGGTGTAAGCCATAGGCTTCTTTGGTGAAATGCTCGAAATCCCGGTATGTTACCCAGAAAATCCCGCGATTTCCCCAATCTTCGCCCCAGCTATTCATGACCTGAAAAGAACCGCCATTTCTATTATCGTCATAACCAATCACACACATGGCATGACCACCAAAACCCCGCATCGAGTAATCTCGTTGCGATGGAGACCAGCTATCTTGTCCGACCATTCTACTCATAAAGGACCCTCCGACCATCATGCCGATGACCACTGGCGCACCTTGTGCCAGGTTTTGTTTCATCCCTTCTATATCTACCTTATAATTATTGGCACCTAGCGTTAGGCGATTATAGCCTTTGATTCTAAACTGTCGCCCCTTGCTGAGTAGGGAGTTACCGGGCTGGGCATCGCAACTGCGATCATTGTATTTGAAATCATTGAAAGGTACGCCGCCATTTTGAGACATGGCTTTCATGGCATCGAGCATATAAGCACCTTGGCAGCCTTCCAAATGGATCTGATTGTATAGATAGGAAGGACTAAAAGCGATCTGATTGGGGTTTTGCCCAGTCGCTTTAGCGTGTAAGATGGTACGCGCACCATAGGCACTCGCCCAACCTACGCAAGATCCTTGCTGTCCTTGATGTAAACGGCGTGGGGCGTAGTTGGCCAAGGAAACCTGAGTAGGCAACCCGCTTCCGCCATAACCATAAGTCAATGGTTCGAAAACTTTTGCTTGGTCAAATAACTCCTCGTTTAAGGAAGCACCCAAGGAGAACGCTGACGTATCGAAAGAATCCTCTGCAGTTGGCCCTCCACTCAACATAGCCTGTCCTCCCAAAAAGAAATACCAAATCCCTCCAATAATTAAAACAGGAAGAATCAGTTTGGGTCTTTTAAATAAAAACATGATCAAAAAAGGAAGTATTTTCTTGATCATTCCCCCACCACCACCATTGCTGGGGCCGGTAGGCCTATTGTTCCCGCTATTATTTTCGGGATCTTTTTCCATTCTAACAGGCATAGTCTAATTTTTGTAAGTTCGGTTAAGTGATGCGCATGTTTGGGTAGGCAATTGAGGTCAGCTCAAACATGCTCCTAGACGTGTTAGAGAATGTAATCTTTCACGACTGGCATTTTTCTGACGGATAAAATGTGAACAAGACACATTTTTATCTGCTACTAAAACTTAAAATTACAGGTTCTCGCACAAATTTTGTGCTTTACCGCTAGATAAAAGTCGAGCTAGCCCCTTTATTAGGATCGTGATAAGCTAATTCCTGTCCCTAATATAAATATATCAATCCGCTTGAAACTCTCATTCAATACCTTCGTAAGCTAATAATAAGAGCATGCTTACGCAAGCATCTCTAAAAGTACGCTAGACAGATCGTTTGCTACTTGTTTTAAAATGGAGCCTACTAGCAGCCAGGGAAGCTAGCTCTCTTTTGATCCTGAATGGGCAAGTGTAATCTGCTAGAAAACCAAAATCATAAAGTATAAATCACCGAAGCATGGCCTGGCTTTCTTACTGAAAAGTGAGAAGACATGCCAACTAAGCTATTTTTTAATAAACCTACTTTTATGATCACATGGAACACTATTTCGCGCACCAGTGACGACAAAGTCACACAAGCTATTCTGTTACTTGAGACCCTGAGCCAAGATGAAAGTATTCCCATCTTAGAATTTCTTCGAAAAAGAGGGGGAGGCACCTTTCACGAAATTTTACAAAGTTTAACCGTTAATGCCAAAGACCTAGAGCGCCAGTTGAAAACACTGACCGCAGCCGGTATCTTGGTATTGAGAGAGAAAACTACGGCAAAGTACTACACACTAAATCGAGGTCGCCTAAGCACGATCACTCGAGTCGCCGGTAGATTAAACGAACTGCGCCTGGAAGGAACTAAAAGGTCCTAAGCAGGAAAGTATTCAATGTTCATTGCCGACTAGGCAGTAACCTTTGAACCCAACAAAAGTAGAAAACACAGTAGCAGTATCTATTGCTGAGTCTTGCCAGTCTCTAATCGCAGAGAAGCAAGACCTTGGAAAGATATCAAAGAAAAGGAGTAGCCCGTAACGGGGCTACTCCTTTTTATTTGAGAGAAGAAGGTGTCGCTTATGAATTCATCCCGCCACAAACGCTTAGCGTTTGCCCCGTGATGTAACTAGACATATCAGAACCAAGAAAAACGCAAGTCTGTGCAATTTCCTCTGCCTTTCCTAAGCGTTTCAAAGGAATATTAGCCAAATAGCTAGCCTTAGCTTCATCGGATAATTCATCGGTCATATCTGTTTCAATGAAACCCGGTGCCACCACATTGCAACGCACATTTCTAGATCCCATCTCTTTCGCAATAGATTTGCTGAAACCAATAATTCCCGCCTTGGAAGCAGCATAGTTGGCCTGGCCCGCATTTCCCGTAATCCCTACCACAGAACTCATATTGATGATCGATCCTTTTCTGTTTTTCATCATGGACCGCAAGGAGTGTTTAGTCAAGTTAAAAACGGATTTGAGGTTGGTTTGTACCACCTGGTCCCATTGTTCTTCCGACATCCTCAACATCAATGTATCGCGAGTAATTCCGGCATTATTAACCAAAATATCAATACGACCAAAAGCTTCATGCACTGCTTTGATCAATTCCTCTGCCTGAGAAAATGAGCTAGCATCTGATTGAAAAGCCTGGAGTGTCGCTCCTTCCGCCGCCAATTCACTAACGAGTGCATCTGCTTTGGTAGAAGAGGAGATATAAGTAAAAGCAACGGTCGCTCCAGCCTCAGCGAAAGCCCTAACAATCGCTTCTCCGATTCCTCTCGAACCGCCAGTGACTAGTGCTATTTTGTCTTGTAAGATTTTCATATCCGATAATTTTTGTCGCTATAAGATAGTGATGGGCGCGAAAATAGGCTTTTCAACTGACGTATAGGAGCTGGAATGTTAAAAAAATAAAGAAGAGGGAAAAAATTATTAAATTGAGTAACCTTATAAAATAAAGCTTATGAAAATTAAAACCCTATCTATTAAGCTAGTGCTATGCCTAGCTGTCTGTACTTTCCTGTCCTCTTGTCTAGAAGATAAGGTAGATTTGACTAAGGTCAGTTATTCTGAAGAAGAATTTGCAACCCTTTCTCAATACCTGAACCTCCCTCGCGCTAGAGCTAGTTTTGCAGTTGAATTTCCTCTCCACATGATCCGCAGTGGAGCGCAAACCCCTGAAATAAATGATGCAAAGGCTACGCTAGGTTCGGTGTTATTTTATGATACCAAATTATCTGCCAACAATACGGTATCGTGTGGTTCCTGTCATAAACAAGAACTGGCTTTTTCGGATGATGTAGCCCTGAGTAAGGGCTTTCGAGGAGAATTGACCAAGCGTAATTCTTTACCCTTGGCTTCCACCGCTAATTTTGAATCATCCTACGGTGGAAATTCATTCGCCGGGCAAACTGCTTTCTTCTTTTGGGATGAAAGAGCGCATAGCATTGCCGAACAAAGCAAGATGACATTAGAAGATGATATTGAGATGGGAGCGAATCTGTACGCACTTTCCGATCAGCTAGAGAATGAAGACTACTACAAAATCCTATTCCGCAAAGCCTATGGGACGGAAGAGGTCACTCCCGCCAAGATAACGGACGCTTTGGAGGTGTTTATTAACTCTTTTGTTTCGGTAGATTCCCCTTTTGATGAAGGCTTAAATAAAAAATTCGGGCCTTTTGAAAATTTCGCTAACTTCACTAGCCAGGAAAATTTGGGAAAATCCTTATTCAATAACAATTGTTCAAGCTGCCATGGGGCAGATTTTACTACGCTGGTAGAGACGGTGGCCAATAACGGACTTGACCTCGAGTATGAGGATAAAGGAGTAGGGGCACGTACTAATCTCGACTTTGACAATGGACGATTTAAGGTTCCCTTTTTGCGAAACATAGCCCTCACCGGGCCTTACATGCATGACGGGCGATTTGAAACACTGGAAGAAGTGATTGACCATTATAGCGAGGGCATACAATCTCATCCCAATTTAGATATTCGCTTGCGAGACGGATTTCGACAGGATGGCTCGGCTATTCGCATGAGTTTTACCACAGAAGAAAAAGCCGCCCTAGTGGCTTTCTTGCATACCTTGACGGATAATAAATTTGTGCAAAATGAACGCTATGCTGACCCTTTCAAGTAGCGTCTCTTAATTAGGGTTCGCCAACTCAACATCATTTAAAACCCGAAAATATGGAAATCAAACATCTAAAACCTAGCCTATCTTTTTTCTTATTACTGATAGCCTGTTTGTATGCTTGTGAACAGGATAAAGGAGCTGTGGACATCACTAAAGCCGACTACACAGATGCCGAATATGAGGTCATCGCTAGAACATTGAACATACCGCAACAACGCGCCAACTACTTTGTGACTTTGCCCACTCATATGGCTCGTGCAGGTATACCAGGCCCCTTAGTAAGCAGTGCAAAGGCTACTTTAGGTCAGGTCTTGTTTTACGATACCAAACTATCGGCAAACAATACAGTATCCTGTGCTTCTTGTCACAAACAATCACTAGGTTTTTCGGATGATGTAGCCCTTAGTAAAGGTTTTAATGGGAACCTGACCAAGCGGAATTCATTGGCACTTGCCTCGGTACCCAATTTTGATGTCTCTTATAAAGGGGGAAACAATGTAGGTAGCCTTGTCCGACCTGCTGCATTTTTCTGGGATGAGCGTGCGAAGTCTATCCCAGAACAATCGATGATGACTTTACAAGATGCTATTGAAATGGGGGTTGATTTAGATGAATTGAGTAAGCGCTTGGAGAATATCGCTTATTACAATATTCTCTTTACAAAGGCTTTTGGGACTGGGAAAGTAACTCCAAATCGCGTCACTGATGCGCTTGAGCATTTCATCAATGGCTTCATTTCAACGGATACTCCTTTTGACGAAGGTTTGAATAAGCATGCCGATCCGATGGTTGACTTTGCTAATTTCACAGCGCAGGAAAATAGGGGTAAAGCACTCTTTAATACCAGTTGCGCCAATTGTCATAGTGCTGATTTTACCAGCGTAGTACAATCCGTGGCTAATAACGGACTAGATATTGATTATCAAGATAATGGGGTAGGAGCGCTGACCAATCACGATAGAGATCAAGGTCAGTTTAAGGTTCCCTTTTTGCGAAATATAGCCTTGACTGGTCCGTATATGCATGATGGACGATTCGAAACCCTAGAAGATGTACTCGATCATTATAGTGAGGGCATCCAGGAACATCCTAACTTGGACAAGCGATTACGAAAGGATGGTGTTTTTGATGGGGAAGCCTTGCGACTCAATTATTCTGCGGAAGAGAAAGCGGCTCTCTTAGCTTTCCTACATACGCTAACGGATTATGATTTTATTCAGGAAGAGAAGTTTAGCGACCCATTCAAATAGCAGCGTAGCAGCTTATTGAAAATATCGGAAGTGTCGATAAGGAGGCTTCCGATATTTTCAAAATATGTGCTAAGTGCTCTTTTAAGAAGTGGTGTTAGTCTTAAAACCTCTTCAAATAGGCCTTTAGCTAGTCTAGTTTATCTTTTAGGTAATAGCCTGTATGAGATCCTTTTATCTTGACTAATTTCTCTGGTGTTCCTTGGAAGACGAGATTTCCGCCATTCTTCCCACCATCTGGCCCTAAGTCAATGATCCAATCCGCTGATTTGATTACCTCCATGTTATGTTCTACCACAATCACGGTATGCCCCTTTTCAACCAATGCATTAAGTGCATCTAGCAGTTTCCTGATATCATGAAAATGCAGGCCGGTCGTAGGCTCATCGAAGATGAAAAGAATGTGTTCACTGGATTGCTCTTTGGCGAGGAAGGAAGCCAGTTTTACCCGTTGCGCTTCTCCACCTGACAAGGTACTCGAGGATTGTCCTAGTTTAACGTAGCCTAAGCCTACATCATTTAAGGGAGTGAGTTTTCGGATGACATCCTTGGCTTCTGCGAAAAAATCGAGCGATTCGGAGATACTGAGATCTAAGATTTCATGGATGTTTTTTCCTTTGTATTTAACCTCTAGTACTTCTGGTTTGAAGCGTTGGCCTTTACAGCTTTCACATATTAGGCGTACATCGGCGAGAAACTGCATTTCAATCACTTGTTCTCCTTCCCCCTTGCAGGTATCACATCGACCACCATCTACATTAAATGAGAAATGCCCCGGTTTGAAACCTCTAATTTTTGACAATTGTTGGGCAGTCATCAAGGCCCGGATAGTATCGTAAGCCTTTACATAAGTAACTGGATTGGAACGGGAGGACTTACCAATTGGGTTTTGATTGATCAACTCGATTCTATTGATCAAATCTATCGAACCCGATAATTCCTTATGAACACCCGGAGCTCGCGAATAACTCTCTCCTAAATGCTTCTTGAGGGCGGGATACAGGATTTGCTTGACCAAAGTAGTTTTACCCGATCCAGATACACCCGTCACGACCGTCATCGTATGCAAAGGAAATTTAGCATCAAATCCTTTCAAATTGTTCTCCCGAGCTCCTTTGATTTCCATGAAGTCGATGGCTTTTCGACGAACTGTCGGAAGCGGTATTTCCATCCGCTTACTCATGTATTTTGCGGTCAGACTATCCGAAGCTTCTTTGTACATATCCTCGTATGGGCCTGCAAAAACGACTTCTCCGCCGTGGATACCGGCATGTGGACCAATATCTATCAGATAGTCTGCACTTTTGATAATATCCTCTTCATGCTCCACGACAATCACGGTATTGCCAAGGTCGCGCAAGGAGCGCAATACCTCAACAAGGCGATTCGTATCCTTGGGGTGTAAGCCAATACTGGGTTCATCCAGGATATACATGGAGCTAGTCAAGTTACTACCTAAGGTTCGGGTCAAATTAATCCGCTGGGTTTCTCCACCACTAAGGGTAGCTGAAAGGCGATTGAGGGTAAGATAACCAAGCCCCACCTTGCACATGAATGAAAGGCGATTATTGATTTCCAGAATCAGCCGTTTGGCTACTTTGGTATCAAAATCATTTAATTTGAGGTTTTGAAAATACACAAAAAGCTCGTCGACCGGCATATCGATGAGATCAGTAATGTCCATTTCGCCGATCTTGACATAGGTGGCTTCTTCTCGTAGTCTTCCGCCATCACAAGTGTGGCAAGTGGTTCTGCCACGGTAGCGAGCCAGCATGACTCTATTCTGGATTTTATAGGTCTTTTCTTCGAGTTCTTCAAAAAAAGCATTGATGCCCCAGAAGTATTGATTCCCTTTCCAGAGTAGTTTCTTTTCTCTTTTACTGAGGTCCTGATAAGGTGTGTGCATTGGGAAATCGAAGTGATGCGCACTTTCCCGGAGTTTTTCAAGCCACAGCCCATATTTCTCTCCTTTCCAGCAGGCGACCGCCCCTTCAAATACGGAAAGTGCCATATTGGGAATTACTTTGCCTTCATCAATTCCCATTACCCTTCCAAAGCCTTCGCAGGTCGGACAAGCACCATAGGGGTTATTGAAATTGAAAAGGTGAGGAGAAGGCTCCAGAAAGATTATACCGTCGAGTTCAAATCGGTTATTAAATCCGCGTGTTTCACTATCGATGATTTGCACGATACAGTCGCCTTCACTTTCATAAAAAGAAGTCTGTACAGAGTCGGCAATTCGCTTCCCTGTCTCTTATACACATCTGACGCTGCCGACGAAGAGGATAG
>OJCB01000845.1_pt1 | contig 11024 bp, 11 predicted proteins | sample 1591501 | NCBI WGS metagenome assembly OJCB01 (sample SAMN05416813, study PRJEB24817) | seawater metagenome | isolation source: Sea water | place: Canada:Atlantic | collected 2013-07 | reverse complement strand
TCTACACTATCCTCTTCGTCGGCAGCGTCAGATGTGTATAAGAGACAGCTTTATACTTTTGCACATAAGGGGCTGGATTGGCATCAAAAGCACTGGTGCAGGGGCGGCAGCAGAATTTGTATTCCTGATCATCCAGAACTCGAGTGTAGGTGCGGCCCTGTAGCCTCCGGTTGATGACGAGGCACTTGTCGAGTTCGTAGGGCTTCGGCTTGTCAGCCTTGGAGGCGGTGGTGACACAGCCGGTCGTAAAAAACAAACCGGTGAAGGAAATGGCGGCCAGCAGAAAAATTTTCATGGTTGGGTCAGGTGGTTCTAGTTCAGTTTGTTGTCGAAAGAGGTGTTCTTCAAGCCCTTTCCATTGTTGGATGCCTGCTGTTTTCGTTTGCAGCGAATGAGTTCTGCGCTTCGTTGCTAAGATCCGCGTACCCGAACTCCTTTCGTTTTTTCTATGGCCACCATCAAAATCGCCTGCCCTAAATGTGGTCAAAAAGTGTCCGGAGACGAAACCTTTGTCGGGACGACGGTGACCTGCCCGATCTGCACATCGGATATTTTCTTTCCGCCGAAAGACGGCGGGAGTGGGGAGGCTCCAAAAGAAAGCGCCCCTCAGCGAGCCGCGCCAGAAGATCAATCCTATTCCCCTGAAGCCCCCGTTCCTCCAGCGCGTCAGGAAACGTCCTCCCATCCGCCGGCAGCATCTCCTGAAGCGCCGCCGCAAGGGGAGTATTCTCATTTACCTCCTTCTCCTCATCAGGTCCCGCTGGATTCTGAGGACGGGGATCCACAGAATCGAAACTCACGGTGGGAAGACGAAGACGAGGAAGTGCCCACGCCTCTTTTTGGTGCCATTTCTCTGGTTTCTTCGATTTTGGGGATTGTCACCTGTATCGGCGGCATTCTTTTCGCCCCGCTCGCAATTATTTTCGGTCACACCGCCCTGGCCCGTGCCAAGCACAGCCCGGTTAAACCCGCGCCCGGTCAGACTCTGGCCGTTGTCGGGGTGATCATTGGCTACATCTATTTGATCTTCGTGATCGTTGCGCTCGTAGCGGCGGTGTTTTTCGGAGATCCAATCCGCGCCATGTGGAACCCGGCAGGGGAGTAGCTCTCCTACTGTTTCAAGGTTGAAACTTGCAAATCCGGCTGGTGCGCTTATTGCTCCGAATCAGGAGAAATCTGGAGTTCTAGTAATTTTACTCTTTTTGATATTGAAGATTTCTTAATTAATACGAAACTAACCGAATACTAAGTCATGCTTGAAACGACTATCATTAATATCCGTGGACGTGAGATCGTCGATTCACGGGGAAATCCTACTGTGGAATGCGACGTGGAGCTCGAAGGTGGAGCAATCGGACGCGCAGCAGTGCCCAGCGGAGCCAGCACCGGCGAACATGAAGCTTGCGAACTTCGCGACGAAGACAACAACCGTTATTGCGGAAAAGGTGTTCTCAAAGCGGTGAACGCGGTGAACGAAAAAATTTGCCCGGATCTCATTGGTCTCGACGCGACTGACCAGGTCTCGCTCGACAAGGCAATGATTGAATTGGACGGCACGAAGAACAAGAAAGAACTCGGTGCCAACGCCATTCTTGGAGTTTCTCTCGCAGCAGCCCACGCAGCTGCGGCTCAGTTGCAGATCCCTCTCTACAAATACATCGGTGGACCGAATGCCAAAGTGCTTCCAGTTCCAATGATGAATATCGTTAACGGAGGTTCTCACTCTGACGCACCGATCGATTTCCAGGAATTCATGATCGTGCCGAAAGGAGCAGAAACTTTCCGTGAAGCTCTTCGTCAGGGTGCTGAGATTTTCCATTCCCTGAAAAGCGTGCTTAAAGGACGTGGACTTTCCACTGCCGTCGGTGACGAAGGTGGTTTTGCACCGAAACTCGATTCTGCCGACGATGCTCTCGAAGCGATTGCTCAGGCTGTTGACAAGGCGGGCTACAAGCTCGGCGAAGACATTTTCATCGCTCTCGATGTGGCTTCTTCCGAATTCTACGACACGGAGAAAGGAAAATACGTTTTCCATAAGTCTGACGGATCCGAAAAATCCGCAGAGGAGCTGGTCGACTACTACGTGAGCCTTCAGAAAAAATACCCCATCATTTCCATCGAAGATGGTTGTGACGAAAATGATTGGGACGGTTGGAAAACAATCACTGATAAAATGGGTGCCAACACTCAGCTCGTTGGGGATGACCTTTTCGTGACCAACACCGATTTCCTCCGGAAAGGGATCGATCTCGGCGTAGCGAACTCCATTCTCGTGAAAGTGAATCAGATTGGTTCGCTTACCGAAACTCTCGATGCGGTCGAACTCGCCAAAGAAAACGGCTACACCAGCGTGATCAGTCACCGCTCCGGTGAGACCGAAGATGCGACCATCGCCGATATTGCTGTGGCAACGAATGCAGGTCAGATCAAGACCGGTTCTCTGAGCCGTTCCGACCGTATTGCAAAATACAACCAGCTCCTTCGCATTGAAGAAGAGTTGGGAGAAGACGCCATCTACGGTGGCAAAATGAAAGTCTAGTATACGATGCTGCGCGACCCGGAATTCCAGGACAATTTTGAAGTGCCTCTTTGTGAAATCAAAGAGGACTCCAAGAAGCGCCGGAACATCTGGCAAGTGCTTTCCAGAGTGATGGAGGTCGTGATATACGCCCTCATCATTTTGGCAGTAGGACGAATGTTTCTTCCCGAGCTCGACCGGCAGCATGAGCTGCAGGCCGAGCTTGATCGTCTTGCGATTATTCAGGAGGAAAAAGAAATCGAAGTCACTCAACTTCGCCAGGAGCACCGGCTTCTGAAAACCGACAAGGACTATCTCGAAACCGTCGCTCGCGACCGCCTCAATATGCAGAAAGAGGGCGAGTATATTATCAAGATCGAGCGGGAAGAGGACTGAAGGGAAAGGGGTTCCATGATTTACACCGAGATGGTAAACTGTTTCGCGTGAAAATTCCTTTCGTCAGTTCAATCGCTGTTCTCGGTTTGCTGCAAATCGTGTCCTGGTTTGCCTGCTTTATGATCGTGGCGACTCTTTTGAAGGGGTACGGATATCCTGACTCGCCCATTCCACTTATTCATCCCAATGCTGTGTTCATGAGGGAATGGGGATTAATCTTTACCTTAATTCCCTCTGCTTGGATTCTCTGGGCGTCGTGGGACTCTGAAGCGAATAATTCTCCAGTATTCTCATTGAGGGGGCACCTTGTTACAGGTGCGGTGATGCTGGCTGCTACACTTTACTTTTCGTTGCAGTTTGTTGTTAACTCTACCGCAGTTCATCATGGACCAATTCAGCAGCAAAATGAGTATTGACGGCCAAGAAGTGGGGACATTCCTGTCACCACTACAGGCTGGATTCGCTGCGTGTGGCTCGGGCCTGGAGAATCCGTCCGCTTAAGCCGGATAACTACCCAGCACTTTCACAAAGCTGCAGTGCTTGCTGAGCTGATCGATTACATCCTTGAGATCCTGATCTTCGCAGTGTCCGGCGACGTCGACGAAGAAAAAATATTCCCAGGCCCGGCGTTTGGAGGGCCGGCTTTCGATCTTGGACATGTTGATGGAGAATTTCTCAAAGGGCTCGAGTGCGCGGTGAAGCGAACCGGGTTCGTCTTTGACCGAGAACATCACTGAAGTGCGATCGTCTCCCGTGGGAGGACAGGTTTTGTGGCTGATCACAAGGAAACGCGTCGTGTTGGTGGCGATGTCCTGAATCGACTCTTCGAGCAAAGTGAGGCCATACATTTCGGCGAGCAACGCTCCTCCCAGTACAGCTGCGCCGGGTTCCGCGGCCGCGACTTCAGCTGCAACGGCCGAACTCGATTTCTCGACAGGTTGGATCTTCGGAAAGTTTTTCCCGAGCCATCCGCGGCACTGTGCCAGGATTTGAGGATGACTGTAGATCTGTTTGATCTCTTCACGCGAACATTTTGCCATCAGATTGTTCTGAATTGGCATCATGACCTGGCCGTAAATCTTCAAGGGGGAATCGGCGAACAGATCGAGCGTGTGGGTGACCGCGCCTTCAGTGGAGTTTTCAATCGGGACGACTCCGTAATCGACCAACTGACGGCTCACTTGATCGAAAACGTCAGCGAAACTTGCCTGAGGCAAATACCCGACACTGTGTCCAAATTTTCCGATCGCTGCCTGGTGTGTCCACGTTCCGGCAGGTCCCAGGTAGGCGATTTTGAGATCATCCTCGAGAGCCAGCGCCGCTGACATGACTTCCCGGTAGATGGCACGGATAGAAATTTCAGGGAGTCTGCCTTCGCTTTTCGCCACCAAACTCTTGAGGAGTTTTTCCTCACGCTCAGGAGCATAGATCTCGAGACCATCACGCTTCTTGACCACACCGACCTCGTGGACCACGTCGGCGCGTTCATTCAGAAGACGGATCAGTTCGGTGTCGATCCTGTCGATTTTAACTCTTAACTCTTCGAGACTCATTCCTTGTTATTCTCCTCTTCGGCTGCCTCTTCAGAAGCTTCTTCGATTTGATTGTCCTCACCTGACGCAGCGGCGTTCTCCTCTTCTTCAAGCTCACGCTCGGCTCTTTCCAAATCAGTTTCCTCCGGAGCTTCTTCGGTTTCTCCTTCTTCTGCAGAGTCCTCCGACTCGCCTTCTGAAGCTTCATCTCCCTCTGCGGTAGCAGATTCCTCCGCTTCCTCTTCTTCAGCCGTGGGAAGTTCGACCGTGCGGAGCTCCGTTGCATTCGGAAGATCTTCGAGTTGTTTCACGCCGAAGTGCTCCATGAAAAGCTCTGTCGTTTCGTAAAGCAGGGGGCGGCCCGGCAAATCAGCGCGACCTCCCACTTGAACCAGTCCGCGATCCATGACTTTCTGCAGCATTCCATCCACGCTTACCCCTCGAACGGCTTCAATGTCTGCCTTGGTGATCGGCTGGCGATAAGCAATCAGGGCAAGGGTTTCCAAAGCTGGTGGACTCAAACGCTCCGGTCGCATTTCCGGTAGGAGCGCGCGAACCCAGTGAGCAAAATCGCTGCGGGTCACAAAGCGCCAACCATGCGAGCCTTCCTGCAGTTCGATGGATCGTCCTGAAGAGCCAAGTTTTTCGCCCAGCTCGTCGATGACATTTTCAATCTGCTTGGAATTCACGTTCTCCCACTCGCGCGCGCCTTCTTCGCCACTTTCCTCGGCTGCACGGCGCACTGCTTTCGCGATTTCCGTGGTGGAAACCGGTTCAGGGGCGGCAAAAATCAAGGCCTCAACAATTTGGATCAGCTCCATGGGTAGGATTCAGAAAAGTCCCGTAAGCTTAACCGGTTTTTCTGTTTTTAAAGGGGAGATTTCGATCTCACTCAAGGACATTCCGTTCCAGTTCGATTTCGCCGAGAGCTTCTTTCTGCCGAACCTTGAAATGATTCAATTTCATCAGCTCCAGAAGGGCCAGAAATGTGACGATCAATTCGTTTTTGCTGGAGGCGTCAGAAAACAGACTCGTAAAAGAAATGCTCTCACCGGGTGCGACGGTATCCAGCAGGAGATTGATCTTGTCGCTCACCGTGAATTTGTCATCCACGATTTCTCCAAGGCCTTCGTCCTGAAAGCGATCCAGAATATTCTGAAAAGCACGGATCAGATCAAAAATCCCGACATCTTCTGAGAGCGGGCGCTCGTCGTCTCCGTCAGTCTCGATTTTGTCCGGCTTGTGTTTGAAATGATCCTGCTGCTCGGCTTCTTTTCGTCCGAGGAACGTTGCCGCTTCCTTAAATTTTTTGTATTCGATCAGCTGACGAATCAAGTCCCAGCGTGGATCCTCCTCGTCCGCATCTTCTTCCGGCGGTTGGACGTGCTTCGGAAGCATCATCCGACTTTTGATGTAGCAAAGATTCGCCGCCATCACCAGAAATTCGCCGGCCAGGCCGATGTTCAGCATCTTGAAGGTATCGAGATATGCCATGTATTGCTGAGTGATTCGCTCAATCGAAATGTCGTAAACGTCAATTTCGTCGCGCTTGATTAGATAAAGCAACAGATCCAGCGGGCCTTCAAAAACCTCCAGCTCGACCTTGTACTGGTGCTCCATATCCGGAGGGCCAACGGCGTCTTCTCCGGTGCCGCTGTCCTTTTCAAAAAGGAGCCCTTCCACGTTGGATTCGTCTGCCGGCTCGGAGGAAACATCCTCCGGTTCTGCAGAAGAATCGGCTTGGTCAGAGGGGTCTGTTGCGGGGTCGTTCACAAAGCTTGAGGCAAGATGCATAAAAGCGCCGTGCGGAGTGAAATGCAAACGGTGATAAACGTGGATCAGGCATCTTCCTGCACTTTACCGAATAGGTTTTTTCCGCTTAATTGGTGCCATGTTGCGGCTTCTCTTCCGATTCCTTTTAATTCTGGCTGCTGCGGGAATGATCTCATCGAGCCCGTCGCTGTTTGCTCAGGCAGATTACAAACGCTTCTACGACGAGGATAAACTGCCTCAGGTTCGCGAGATTTTTCTGAGTGGCCGATATGATATTGTGATCCAGATCTGCGACTACGCCCTTCAGCGCGGCCAGCCTTCTTGGGAATGGAGAACTCTGCGGATGAAGTCGCTCGGGAGAATGGGCAGGTATGAAGAATCTCTCGAAGAGGCGGCTTCCATTGCTAAATTATTTTCCGACCAGCTTGGTGCTCTTCTGGTGGCTCACGAGTTTTATTCGAAAATGCAGCGGAATGAGGAGGCTGACGCCCTGTTCGATGCGATCAACGATGCTGCGACGGTGCTTCCCTCGAAGGACCGCGATGGACTGGATTTGGTTCATTTGGGCAAGGCCGCTCTAATTTTAGGGGCTGATCCCGCTACGGTGCTGGAGCAATATTACGGCCCGGCGAAGACGCAAAAAGCGAAGGGTAAAACGGCTCCCAAAGGACTGATCGAAGCTCATCAGGCTTCGGGCGAGTTGGCACTGGAAAAGTCGGATTTCAAATTGGCGGCTAAAGAATTTCAGGCGGCCTTGAAATACGAGCCCGATAATCCGGATTTACGGTTTGGCTTGGCAAAAGCGTTCCTGCCGGATGATCGGAAGACCGGAATGGCTCATCTCGATCGCGTTTTGAAGAATTCTGAGATCCACTTTGATGCTCTTTTGTTGCAAGCCGAGTTCGCGATCAATTTCGAGCAGTATGAAAACGCGGAGCAATATCTGAATTTGGTTCACTCAATCAATCCGCGCGAGCCGGAGGCTTTCGCCTATCGCGCTATCATCGCCAATCTCCGGGAAAATGATCCGAAAGCTTTTGAAGCTGCAAGGGCGGAGGCTCTTAAGGTGCGGCCGAAAGATCCGGAGTTTGATCATCTCATTGGGCGAGTTCTTTCCAGGAATTACCGTTTTGCCGAAGGCTCCAACAGCCAGAAGCGTGCTTTGAAATTTGATCCGGATTTTCTACCGGCAAAGCTTCAACTCGCTCTCGACTATCTTCGTCTCGGTGAGCTGGAGAAAGCGTGGCCTTTGGCAAAAGAGGTCGGAGAAGCCGACAGCTACAACGTTCTTGCTTACAATCTGGAGTTGCTGGAGAAAGAGATCGAAAGTTTCGCGGCACTGAAGTCCGAGCATTTCATTATCCGGATGCCGCCGAACGAAGCGGACCTATACGGGGATCGTGTTGTCGAAATTTTAAACGATGCTCGCAATGTTCTGGAGAAAAAATACGGGATGAAAATTGATCATCCGGTTTTGGTGGAGTTTTACCCGAACCAGCAGGATTTCGCGATTCGCTCCTTTGGGAGTCTTGGCGGCGCCGGTCTTCTCGGAGTGTGCTTCGGTTCCGTCGTGACGATGAACAGCCCCGGGAGTCCTGCTCACGGGAAGAACAACTGGGAAGCGACCCTCTGGCATGAGTATTGTCATGTCATCACCCTGACCGCGACAAAGAACAAAATGCCTCGCTGGCTCAGTGAAGGAATTTCCGTTTACGAGGAAATGCAGAAGAACCCGACCTGGGGACAACGCATGACGCCCCGTTATCGGGACATGATTCTGGAGGAAGGTGATCTCACACCGGTCGGTGAATTGAGTCAGGCTTTTTACACTGCTGAAGATGGAGAGCACATCATGTTCGCCTATTTCCAGTCCATGCTGGTGGTGGAGTATATCGTGAAGAATCACGGGATGGAGGCTCTTCGCGCCATCTTGAAGGATTTGTCTGAAGGCGTCCTGATCAATGATGCGATTGCCAAACGCACCGTCGACATCAATCTATTCGAGATTGGGTTTTCAGAATTTGCGGTGGACCTCGCTCAAAGCCTGGCTCCGGGCGTGGACTGGTCAACTCCGACACCGGAGGAGGTGAATCCGGCGAATCCACTGACCCTCGGAGTGTACTTGAAAAAGAATCCCAACAATTTCTGGTCGAGGAAATCCTACACGGTTTATCTGCTTGAGAACAAAATGTGGGACAATGCCCTGGCATCTGCGGAAAGCCTGATTGCCCTCTATCCTGCCTATGTCGGATCCGAAAATGGCTACGAGCTGAAGGCGCGGGCCTACCGGGGAATGGAAGATTTGAAAAAGGAAGCCGAAGTGCTTGAGGTTCTGGCGGAAAAATCTTCGGAAGCGTATTCGACATTTACCCGACTCCTCTCCGTGAATTTTGAACGGCAGGATTGGCCGGAAGTGAAGAAAAATGCGGACCGGGTCATGGCGATCAATCCTTTTCTCAAGGACCTCCATTACTGTGCCGGATGTGCTCACCAGGCTTTGGCGGAAGAGAAAAAGGCGGTGAACTCCTTTGAGAAAACACTCGCCCTGAATCCTCCGAACCCATCTGAAGTAAGGTATCGGCTCGCTCAACTTTTGCAGAAGGAGGATCAGGAAAAAGGGAAGCGCTATCTATTGGATGCTCTCGCCGACTCGCCTCGCTATCGCGAAGCCCACGAACTGTTGCTGGATTTTGAGAAAGTGGATAGCGCGAAAGAAGCGATCCCGATTCACACACCACCCGGAGCTCTGAAAGGGAAAAAAAAGGTGGTGCCACTGCCTTCTTCTCCTCCGGCGAAGCCCGCGCCTGCTAAACCGGCAACACCGACCAAAGCTCCAGCACCGACTCCCAAAGGCGAGTAGCGAAGCTTTCGGTATTGGCGACAAAAGATTTTCCGTAGCTGCGGAAGGTTGCAGTGGGTGACGCCATGATTAAGAGCGCCGAGATCAGGACCATATTGGCGAGAAAAACTACCGAGAAGGAAAATATTTTCCCGTTCTGTTCCACGTCGGGCTGTTCGCGGAAAACCATCCAGACAGTGAATGCGAGATGGAACATCCAGGTGATCCCTATCAGGCCGTAGAGCCAGTATGTGTGTTGGCGCGTGAAATCGAAAAACAGCCACTCCAGCGTCGACCAGATTGCGATGAGGCAGGCGGTGTAGAATGGGAAGAAATAGGGTGACAGAGAAATGACGAAATTATTCCGGTTCGTCAGGATATGCCCGCCCTTCGATGATATGTGGATCTTGGAGACGTTGCCCCGACAAATCAGGACAAAGAGCGCGTGGGTCAATTCATGCCCCGCTACGTAGAGCCACATCATGGCCGGGGAGCGGACTCCAAAGAAAAGGACAATCGAAAAGAGCAATCCGATCGCGAAAAAGACAAATTCCGGCTGTTTCCAGAGATTACTGTCGATGGCACCGGTCTGAAAAAGGACCAGAAAGGTTTCGAATGACACCCAGCAAACCGGGAGAAGCAGAAGCCCGATAAGCAGTTTTGCCGCTTTCAGAGAATCAAAATTTTCGGTGTCGAACCAGGGGAGAGGGGAAGCCTCTACAAATGCTGCGATTCCTTTGACTGGCTTCTTCGCCTTCCGCTTCGTTGTTTTGCGGGCCTTTTTGTTGACCCGGTTTTTCGCTTTCGCTTTGGGAGGCACAGGAAGGAACGATTCAAGAGGGTTTGGTCATTGATTCAACCCTCCTGAGTCGGAATACTCCGGGCTGATTTCGGGAAAATTCTTAGACGCGGCCGACGTATTTTTTCTCGTCACTGCTGACTTTGATCTTGTCGCCGGGGCCGATGAAAAGTGGAACTTGAACAAGGAGGCCGGTTTCGAGTTTGGCTTCTTTGGTCGCGGCTGTGGCAGTGTCGCCTTTGACGCCGGGAGCGGACTCGGTCACTTCGAGTTCGACATTGGAAGGGAGCTCGATGGAAACGGCCTTGTGGTCGACATAAAGAACTTCCACTTCGAGCGCATCAATCAGGAGATCTTTGGCGTCCTCCAACAGATCCTCATTCAGAGAAATCGTTTCATAGGTCGTGGTGTCCATGAAATGATATCCTGTCTGATCTTTGTAGCTGAACTCGAGCTTCTGACGATCGGACTGGACGATTTCGACCTTGTCACCGGATGCGAAACGAATGTCCTTCGTTTTGCCGGTTTGGAACGAGCGAATCGTCGCCATGATCAGTGCGTTTCCTTTTCCGGGGGTGCGGTGTTCAAGACCGAGAACGATCCCGGTTTCCCCTTTGTAGTTGATGCACTGTCCTCTTTTCAGGTTGGTTGCGACGGTAGCCATAGCTCTATAAAATTCTAAGTTGGAATGGTTTTTGTTAAGTAATCTTAAATTTCTAAAATTACCAGACAATTTTGCCATCGTTTCCCTCAATCACAAGATCGGAAATAGCGATTTGGAAAATGTGAGAGCGTCTGCGTAGGTGATCGCGATGACATTAGAGACTTCGAATCAAAGCAGGAAACGATGGCTGGCTACGCTTTCGGTGATGTGGCTGCCCTTGCTGGCTTCCTTCTTCTATTTTGTGTGGTATCCGGGAACCGTGTTCGGGAACAGCTTTTACTCGGGGATTAAAATTTTTCTGCTGATTTGGCCCGTTTTTGTAGTGGGGGTGATCTTGAAAGAGAAGTTTATCGACCGGAGTCGTCCGAAGGAACACCGAAAGACGATCATCGTGGGCGCAGCGTTTGGATTTCTGGTGGTGGGCTTGTTGATGTTCTTGCTGAAGGCGACTCCGCCTGTCTCTTATACACATCTCCGAGCCCACGAGACCGAGGCTGATCTCG